>ERZ826146.2248-NODE-2248-length-15118-cov-4.071234_pt1 | contig 15118 bp, 10 predicted proteins | sample MGYA00519857_ERZ826146 | MGnify/ENA primary metagenome ERZ826146 (study PRJEB31778, sample SAMEA3449222) | human gut metagenome | biome: human gut; feature: human-associated habitat; material: faeces | place: United Kingdom | collected 2010/2012 ...
AGCTCTACTTGCTGACCTTATGGGGCATGAGAGCATTGAAACCACTCGTATTTATTTGAGGCGTAGCAGTGCCGAACAGCAGGAAATTGTGGATAAGATTATAACTTGGTAAAAACAATTTATCTGCGTCGCTGTGAGTTTTTCGTCTTCTGTTCTCCCCAAGGGAGTTCAGAAGATGAACCTCCGCTACCTGTTCCGATATGGACTTGTGCCTGCCCACCTGTAGCAAGTTCAAAAGCCACTCCAAGTAAGTTGGCTTGTGCTTTATTGACCTGTTCATGAGGCTCAAATACATCATTTATCAATTCATAAATGGTAGCTTCATCTTTGGTAAAACTTTCCCATATCGGATTGAGCCAATCAACATATTTTATAGAGTCGTATTTCTCATTACCTACCTGTGTCCAAATATGCAGACTGGGATTATTATAATTAGGGATGAAATGGTGAACAAGTTCCGCTCCGGATGACAGACTGTAACGCTGAGGATTTGCCTTACGGTCGAGCTGCTCAATGCGTACGTTCAACTTATCTATAACAGAATCCTTTTCTTTGGATTGTCGGTCAGCTTTTTCTGCCATACGTATAGCCTTGTCTATCTCTTTTTGATAGCCGTTCCTTAATTGTTCTATCTCTCCCCTATGTTTTTCTTTCAGTTGAGACTTTTCAGCCATGAGGGTTTTAATCTGATTTTTGAGTTTGGCAATCTGCTCATCCCTACTCGCAAGCTCTTTTTTCGCTTTAGCCAAATCCCCCTTGCCAAACCACGAAAGAATTGTGTTTTTCCCCTCATGTGCTTTTTCAATGTCTGCCTGCAATTTGGCGATGTCTTCCTCATACCGATTTATCTGCTGCTTATAGTATTCTAAGTTTGCCAGATGTTTTGCTGTAGAACCGACAATGCCACGTTGCAATCCGAATGGTTTCATGGCTGCTGCATAACTGTTCTGGTATTCGTGCAGCTTACTACGTCTCATCACATCATCTGCCGATAGACGTGCCCCGGACTTCGTTGCATACTTCTTCTCACCCTCACGTTTCCTGCGGACTCGCTCCCCGGTCACAATGGGAACGATGGTGGCGTGCAGGTGGGGAGTCTTCTCGTCCATGTGCAATACGCAAGAAACAAGATTCTCGCTTCCAAAAGTATTTTTCAGCCATTTCAGATTGGCATCTATCCAATTATCCAACTTGTCTTCTTTGGCAATCTTCATCATCTGTTTATGTGTCCCGGTTAGGATGATGCGAATGGCTTTTGTCTGATTCTTGCCGACCTTGCGATGCAGTCCGGCATGGTCTATCCGATATTGTATGGCATCCGTCCTGTTCTTCACTCCTGCAGGAAATGCAACCAGTTCCCGATTGAGGTGTGTTCTGTTTGCATCGGCATTAACGGGTACATATTTTTCCCTCTTGGCATCTTTCCTTTCTATATGGCATGACATACCAGAATCATTACCACTGCCACGTTGCAGGTGACAGACTGCGTATTGCGTATTACTCATATCTCACTTCCTTTTATTGTTATACACTGATTCTTTGGTTGTAAAATCCCGCCTTATGTGCCACAGGCAGCCGGGCATCGAGAGGGCATCCCTCCGCTTATGGGCTTTTTTACTGCCACTCGGAGAGTGAAAGCGGTGAAAATGCCCTAATAAATTACGGGATTTTACAAACCCTTTTACACAGACAGCAAGCTGTCCGATTCTCTTGTCGCTCTACTCCTGCATTGCATCCATAAGTTCCAAGTCGAATGTATCTATCAAGGTCTGCAATGCAGGGTTGCGTTCTATCATCTTCTGTAGGATCATCTGCGGCGTATCTTCCATCAGAAGGAAATCTGCAATGTCCAATCCCTGACTGCGCTGTTCATCGGTCGCCATCTTCTCCAACAGGTCGGAACAAGTGGCACGCTTGCAGACGGATTGCAGCATCGGGACTTTGCGCCGCCATTCTTCCGTAGCCTTCAGGTCGGGAAATAGAATCACTTCCCGGCCTCTCAACACCTGCATGGCTTTGCTGTTGAAGCATCCGTGCATACCACCTGTAGCAAGCCAGATGAAGTCCGGAATGAACTGGGCGGCAACCAAAGCCGTCTTCTCGCTCTCGACAATGGCGACAGTCCTTGTCGAGGATGAGGCATCAGCCAACAGATGTTCACCGAACAGACATTGCTTCATATGGAAGTCCGGTATCTTTTTGACCGAATGTACCCAGCTTACCTGATTGAACGGATGCTTGATTCGATGCCCGGTCTTAGCATCATAACCCATAATCTTGCCTGCCCGCACATTACCGTTGATGTCTATCTGCCAGAAAACGGTTGCCCCGTTCCACATCTTGGATGTACCGACCTTATAAAGATTGAACAGCCTGTCAGTCTTCTCCTTGCCTGCCACTTTGGTTAGATATCGGTATAAAGGGTTGACGTCAAACTTCTGCATGGACTGGCTAACCCAATCAGAGGGAAGATAAGAAGTCTGTGGTGCAGAACTAGATAATGGCTTCGCTATTGGCTTGACGGCTCTTGATGGGGTGTCGCTTCTGTTGTTTTGTTCAATCATGGTTTCTTTGATGGTTGGATTATCCTGAAAATACTTCTTCGGGGTATAATGGTAGCCACAGCTGTTGATATGATCACATTTGCCCACATGGTTAGGGAATGTAATTTGCGCATTCCCGTCAACATATCGGGTAAAACAGGACTTTCTGCCGCACTTTGGGCAAACTGTTTTACTGCCCGGTCTGTATTTTTGAAGATGGAATCTGTACTCACTCATAATGCTTTCGTTTTTGATTACTGCAAATCCGAAAGACCATTTGCAGTCTGCAGTCCTTGCAGCTTTGCAGGAAAACATCGTTTTCAGAGCCCCCAACTGCAAGACTGAAGAAACTGCAAGCTGCAACGCGGGGTCATTCATTGCAGTTTTGGGTTGATGGTTCATTTTCGTTTATGGAATATTTACCGGATTCATACACCATTTTCTCGTAATGCCCGGCTTTGGACTTTTTCAAGAGCCTGCTGTGACACAACTCCCTGAGATAGTTCATCACCGTGCGCTCGCTGATGTTCTGCAGTTCCTTACCGACCGCTATGGCCGTTTTCGTATCGAAGGTATCGGGTAACAACGACAACAATACTTTGGGAGGCTCTTCACAGGTATTGTCTGCCACGAAGGAACGGATGCGTATGTATGAATCCTCGAAATAGTCATTCAGCCGGATAGCGGCTTTCACCGACACCGGATCCACAAACTGCAGGTGGCTTTCATCGGAAGCATACCGCAGGACTTGGATAATCAGAGCCAGCCGTGCCACGTGAGACGGATGTTTCATCTCCCGGCTATCAACGTCGGCATCATCCTCTATCCGATTGATACGTTCCACTTTTTCGTTCCACCAGGAGAAGAAATACTCTTTGGCTTCACTGTTCATGGAAAGCACATGGGCAGCGTGTTCTTCCATTCCGTCTCCTTCCGTTTCTGTATCATAATCCAAAGCAAGCACCTTGTCCAGTATCTTTTCCCAACGTTTTGCAGCCAAAGAGGTCTTTTCTCCGTCATCATCCCGGTTTGTCCATTTTGATACTTCCCTGGATTTGGGAAGCACGAACAGGATACGGTCAAGCAGTCCGTTTTCCTCGAATCCTTTTTTGAGAAGTTCGTGAATACGTTTGGTCTGTGCAGTTCCGATGATGTTGATGCACGGGCGTTCTATATGTACAGGAGTGGAATTGCTTACCCTTATTACATCCAAGGCTCCGCCACTCCATGCGGTCAGCAATTGCTCTATGAGCTGCCCGTTCGTGTAGCGGTTGGCGGAATTGAACATGCCCATGATCTCATCCACCAAAATGGCAACGCTTCGAGGATTGCTGTTATGTGTCTGTAGAAGCGATTCGGGTGTGAAGTCGGATACGATAGTACGGTGAAGAACAGGTTTCTTTCCGTTTTCTCCTGCCGCTTTCCATGCTTCCACTTCTGCCTCATACGCCTTGAAAAGGGCATAGTCATGTTTACGGATTGGACGGTATGCGGCTTCTAGCGGTGGGGTCTTGCCTAGTCCGGGACGGCCCACCAGAATGATGTACAGTGCGCCGTTACTCTGCCAGTCGCTTTTGATGCGGATACGGTAAGTACCGCCCAAGGCTGTCGATGCTGCCGACAGCATGGACGTCGCAATGAACTCAATCATGTAGTTCTCGTATTTGGTCATGTCAAGTATAACGGACTGTACGGCCTGAGGGAATGCGTCCAAAGGAAAACCTGTGTCTTCGGTATGCTCCGCCTCCATGCGGATTCGGTTGCACAGTTCAAGCCGGCTGTTTTTCATGTCAGCCATTTTTCCTCTTGCAATAGGATGTTACACTTTCGGACTTGCCCCCTGTCTGCACGCGGCGTACATCGGACTTGGCATACATGTTCTTGTTGCCTACCTTGACAGGCACGAGGTAGCCGCGCTTCGCCCACAGGTTGAGCGTGCCTTCGCATACGTCCAGCAGTTCCCGGACTTGCTTCGTGTTGAGATAGACTTCTTCCGCTTCACGCTGCATTACTGCCTTCTGCTCTTCCTGCTGTGCCAGGATGGTACGCTGTACGATGGATTCGGCAAACATCTTGAGGTCCGAGGGAGTAATTTCCAGTTTTACATTAGCTCCCTGTTCGACCAGGGTTTCTATGGTAATCATAAATGTCAGTTTTGAAATTTATCACGACCATCTGTAAAAGTTCCCTGATGCCTCACTCCCGATGGCTTGTAAAAGAGAAGCACCGCCAACCTTCGGGGAAAGGATTGACGGTGCAAAAGTATGTATGAATTAAAACTAATTGATATATAATACTTTGTCTTAAATCGTCATGACAATTTAAGACTGCATGACAATATAAAACAGCCTTATTTTACCTTATTCTGCAATATCTGTTTCTTCATCTGTTCTGATAATGCCACTGATTTCCTCTGTCAATGTCCGGAATAGTTCCCGGTTTTCGTCACTTTCTATAAGTGGTGCGGACTGGTCTTTCCCGTCCTTGATTATGTGCCTTGCCGTTTTCAGGGACCCGACGGCCTGTCGTATGGCACTTTCGCTCTTCAAAGACGGCAAATCCGGAAATTGCAGGGTCAATCCAACGCTGTATTCTTTGGCGGTATGCATACCGTCCACCAGTCGCAATTCTTTCAGTACATAGTACGGCAATGCCTGATGGACGGCACTCCTGTTAATGGAAACAAAACTGCGGAGACATTGTAGGACCTCCGTTTTGTTCTTGCAATTAAGATAATCTATAAGAGGTCGTTCCTGTATCTTTTTCTTTCCGGCTGTACGCTGTATCTTTGATACTGCATCAATGCCGGAATCTGTTGATTCCGCGCCACCAACGTTCCTGTCTGTATCGGATTCCATTTCGGCTGTTGCGGATTGCAACGCCCATTCACCGATGCGATTTTCTTTAATGGCTTCGTTCATGGCGAAGTATTCGTCCCAGTCGGCACGGGTACGGAAACCACTTTTGATGGATACGCTAATGATTTGTCGGGTAACAAAAGAACAGCTTTGTCTGTCCGCTTCGTCTGCTTCCGGACTCCCTGCCTGTTTGCTGACCATGCTGACCATCGCCTCGAAACTCTTTCCGTAGTACAGCCAACTCAACACAAGAGGTGCTGAAAGGATAATGCGCGGTTCTTCGGGCTTGCTGCTGAAAATGGATTTTATCCTGTCCCATAATGTGGCCGGAGCTGTATCATGCAAAGGATTACTCTCCTCCCTCTGTTCATGGTATAACTCCACTATTCGCTTGGGTACTGCATCCTCTTTGAACATGAGGTCTATATTCTCAAAATTCCCCTTACTGTCATCATCCCAACATAACTCCCATTCAGTCTTGATTCTGGGCAGTTGTCTGAATATGGCCTTACAGATGTCAAGGTACTGCCTCTCGTCCCCGTTTGTCATCAGTCGCGCGAAACGGTTGTATTCCTCTCTGTGCGTGTTCTTCCAATGAAGGATATCCGCCTTGAACTGGTCGTATGTCAAATTTCGTTCATCCATATTCATAGTGTATTATATTATTGGCAAGTATAAAAGGGGATATTAGAAAAGAGGGAAACGGTCAATCCAATAGGTTTACCAGTTCTTTTTTCATATCGTCATCAATCTTGCGGTATCGTACAAAAGCCCGGCTGCCTTCCGAATGCCCCGACATGGAGGCGATCAGGTTCGGGTCTTTGACCTGCTTATATAAGTTGCCTATAAAAGTCTTTCGTGCCGTATGGGTGGTTACCACCTCGTATAGAGGCCGTGCCACATCCTCGCGTGTCTTCGGGTCGAGGACTCTCACCATACGGTCTATGCCCACATATTTGAGAATCTCCTTTATCTTCTTGTTGTAACCGAAATGAGAGAACCGGGGAAGTAATGCGTCTTCCAAGTCCTTATATCTCTCCAGTATGTCCAAAGCCTTTTGGTTGAGCGGAACTCTGACTGTATTGGCGTGTTCCATTTTGGTCTTCTGTGGAATATATTCCACACATCCGTCCACGACATTGGCTTTGGTCAGTCTGTTCAGGTCGCTGACGCGGCAACCGATCAGGCACTGGAACATGAATATGTCCCGATAGACCGGATGGGTGGCCCCCAGACCGCTCAGGTCGGCATAGTAAACCCTGTCCCTCTCTTCGAGGGTCAGATAAAACGGGTCGCCGTACATAGGTTGGGTTATCTGGTACTGGTCAAACGGATTGTTTCTTGTCAGCCCGCGCTTGATGCACCACTTGACAACCGTCCTTATCCGGTAAAAATAGCCTGTAATGCTGTTCTCGGAGCGGATTTGCTCGTATTTCTGCTTTTCCACATCCTTATAGAACAATGGATATTGTCCGGCAAGATTATGTTCCTCCTGTAGCCAGCTCTTGAACTCCCGCAAATCATCGGCGGTAATCGTGTCAATACACAACTTAAAGCCTCTACGGTGCAGTACTTCATGCTGGAAACGCTCGTAACGGCTTATCTTGTCTATATTGCCAAGATGGTGCTTGTAGCTGTCGTCCGCCAAAGTGTTTTCTGCGATATACCGGCTGATCTGATAGACGAGATGGTATTCTTCGGCTTTGTTGCCGCCCCTTGCGTTGATGTCGGGGTGGTGGTATTCCTCTATCAGTCTTTTCAGCCAGTTCCCGTCCACACCACGGTGGTACTCCTTTGTGATAAGGTGGGTGATTTGCTGGATGTCCCTGTCAAAGTTCATCCGCTTCTCTTCCGATACCAGAGCCACACGTGGCTTGTAACCCTGTTTCTCCGCGCTCCAGTGATTGGGGCTGATGGAAAGCTCGCTTGCCGCTTTTATATCGACTCCGCCAATATCCCGGACACGGAAATAGACACATGCCTGGTCGGTGATGTTGTTCTTGGCGGCGGTCTTTCGGATGAATGCGGTCACTTTCATATGTATGTCCTCCTTTCTGTCTTAGTCTATCATTTCCACAAGCCTGCGCTTCATGTCATCGTCTATCGTGCGGTAGCGGTTGAACGCCCTGCTGCCCTCCACATGTCCCGACATGGAGGCGATGAGGTTAGGGTCGGGCACCTGCCTGTACAGGTTGCCTACGAAGGTCTTGCGTGCCGTATGACTGGTGGCTACTTCGCACAAGGGTTTCTGCATGGTGTTGTAACCGTGCGTGTCGAGGATGGTCACAGTCCGGTCTATTCCGCAACGCTTCAGCAGTTCCCGTATGCCGAGGTTGTAGGTGTGTATCTGCTTGAACGGGAACAGTCTGCCGGCATTGGCATCGTAACGTTCCAGTATCTTCAGTGCCTTCTCATGCAGCGGCACCCTGACGGTCTTCGCCTGGCATTTCTTCGTCTTCTGCGGCATGTATTCCAGAAAGCCGTCCTTGATGTTGGCCCTCGTGAGCCTGTAGAGGTCACCCACGCGGCAGCCGACATAGCAGTGGAACACGAAGATGTCCCGGATGACGGCCAGTTTCGGGCAGTCGCTCAGATCCGCGTCATACAGGATGTTCCTCTCTTCCGATGTGAGGAAGAAAGGGTCGCCATAGGTGGGCTCCTTGCAGCCGTAGAGGGCATATACCTCATTGTCGGAATACTTCATCTTCTTGCACCAGTGCAGGAAGGTGCAGAACAAATTCATGATGTTGATGACGGTCGTGCCGGAAAGCGGCCTCGGCCTGTGGTTGATGAGCATGCGGGGAGCATAGAAGTCGGGGTGTTCCTGCCGCAGCCTGTACTCGTTCACGACATAATCCCTAAAATCGTTCATTTGCTCCAACGTGACGGTCTCCACGAAGAGGGTGAAGTCCGTCTCGCCCAGTATCTCCCGGCGGTAGTCGTGGTAGCGGGTCATCTTGCGCTCGAAGCGGACGATATGCTCCTTGGTCCTCTCCGCACCGTCAAACTTCTCCAGATACTCATGGACGCGGGCAAGCAGGTTCGGATGGTTGCGCTCGAAGGCGCGGGCAGGGTACAGCACATCCTCGATGACCTGCTTCATCCACCTGCTGTCCGCCTTGTCCGAAAAGGTCTTCTCCGCCCGCTCAATGATGGAGGCGATCTGTTCCGGCAGTCGTTTCTGCTCTACGGCAGGGACAGCCGTTGTGCGCCTGTAACTGAGGGTGTCGGAATCCCAATACCTGTCCTGTACCTCAAGGGGAGAGACCACTTTTATGTCCACACTCTTCTCCCTGACCCGGAAACAGATGTTCGAGGTCTCTGGGGAGCATTTCTTCAGATACACGGTTACTTTCATCTGCGTTGCTTTTTCGGTTATGCGGCAAAGGTATAACAAATTCCCGTAAATGTTCCCATATATCCCGAGGAAACTTGCAACGAATTAAGACAAATTAAAAAGTCATTCCCGAATCTGATACCACATAAAGTATTGAATATTAGAGGTTATATTTGCACTTGTTTAGCTCTTTTTTTCATTTTGGCCTTTATTCGACTTCCCGAATATCATATATTGCAGTTCCACGCTTTCTATTTGGTCGCCCCACTGGTTTGCCACGAGGTAGTCCAAATAAGTTTCCTCGCTACCTAAGCCTACTCCCTTACCCCGCTTGTTATAACTCTTGATGGGCTCTCCTTCGTAAATTACCGTCTTCGCAATCAACACCGGTTCTTTGTATTCCAAGTCGTACTTGTCACTGGAGCGATCGTCAAAATACTCAAAGAATTTATTGTTAAACATACATTCGTAATCACCTTCCACGTACAAGGTGTCTACGTATAATTTCTCTCCGGAGGAACTGTAAACACCGCGTATCATGTTCGGTATCGTTAGGCTGTTCAGGTGGTTCTTTTGCTTTATTATAAAATCAAGATCCACAAAAAACAAATTTATATCCGGCATTGAGGGAATCACGAAATCGTCTGAAATTGGTGCTCTTACGCCTACCAGGGTATTAACCACACATACCCCTGCATCGAAAGCACCCGGAGTCCCATAATTGCTCTCTTGGAAGTACAAAGCGTCAGAGCCAAGTATAGGTACTCCTTCCGTAAAGTATTCGCACGTCTTTGTAAACACATAGTCTCCGTTTTCCCATTGGCTGCTGAAATCAACCCAAGAATCATCAGTAAAGTGAGAGATCAAATCATTATAATGATCCACTAAATAGAATTGATCGTAGGTTGCCGTATTCCAATCGCGGACAACTCCGGGCCAATATGTTTCACCGCTATACTGCCATCCGGCTCCCTGGGAGTAAGCAGGAATTGTACATATTGCTGCTATAACCAACAAACATATACGTTTCATAACATTTCCTTTTTAAAATTTCTTTTTCTCATTCTACCATTTATAAAAACATCAGAGACTTGTCAAACCGGGGCGCTACATTGCATATTGCCGCTAAGGGCAACGGCAAAGGCGTTGGTTTCCACAACATAACTTATATCCGTGTATAACGGTATGCGCCGTCGCCGAGATTATGAGTAACGTAGCTTGTCGTACCTTTCTTAATACCTGTTTATTTTGTTCGAAATATAATAAAAACCGTATATTATCAAAAAAGACACAACTCAATATTTTCTATATTTTATTATTCATTAACTCATTCTGTCATCCGTAATTTACAAATCATACAATTGCTTCGTTTTAATCATGTCTGCCAATAAAAGCACACCAATGCGTAATAATTCAATGTTTTGCGCTTGAAACCACTCGAATTTCACTTTGGACGGAAGCTGTTTTATAGTTTAAGTTCCGAGTTTTAAAAGTCGGGATTTTCGTCTCCGCTTTTGGCATAAAAACGATATAAAATTTTGCACTATTTTGGGACGTGGCCAAAAATAGGTCGGACATATTTTAAAATACAAGGCACATATTTCGAAATATCTGCCTTGTATTTTTTCTTTTCTCCGAGGTAGTTGTAACCATCTGAAAATGAGATGTGATTCCGTACTGCTCTTTTTGTCTGTTTCCCGCGCCCGGTTTCCGCTGCTGCGGATGTCTGTTTTACGTAAATCACCGACGGCAAATTGCCCGGATACTTACCAAGGGTAAAAACAAACAAAACCTAAAGTACACCAAAAGATATTCAAAATTGACAAATACATAACAGAAACAACCTATATATCATATCTGCTTGGTCTTGAAAAACCAGCCGCTCGCTATAGTTTATATGCAGATTCAAATCTGCCGGTAGCTTTTAAGGCAAAAATAAAATACCCGCTGCGAAATCGCAGCGGGCATTTGGGTTTTAACAACTGTAAGATTGATTACTTGTTGTTATATTTTGCCATGTGCTCGATAAGGTCAACGAGTTTGTTGGAGTAACCGATTTCGTTGTCATACCAAGAAACAACCTTAACGAAGTTGTCGGTGAGGTAAACACCTGCATTAGCGTCGAAGATAGAGGTGAGCTTGCAGCCGAGGAAGTCGCTTGAAACAACTGCGTCTTCGGTGTAGCCGAGGATACCTTTCAGTTCGCCCTCGGAAGCCTCTTTCATTGCAGCGCAGATAGCTTCTTTGGTAGCCGGCTTCTTGAGGTTAACGGTGAGGTCAACAACCGATACGTCGAGGGTCGGAACACGCATTGAGATACCGGTGAGTTTGCCATCGAGTTCGGGGATAACCTTGCCTACAGCCTTAGCAGCACCAGTAGAAGAAGGAATGATGTTGCCTGCAGCTGCACGGCCGCCGCGCCAGTCTTTGCGCGAAGGACCGTCAACGGTCTTCTGGGTTGCGGTTGTAGAGTGAACGGTTGTCATAAGACCTGTTTCGATACCGAACTTGTCGTTAAGAACCTTAGCGATAGGAGCCAAGCAGTTGGTTGTGCAAGAAGCGTTCGAAACGATTGTCTGGCCTGCGTATGTATCGGTATTTACGCCGCATACGAACATAGGAGCCTGGCGGCCGTCCTCGCCTTTCTTGGAAGGTGCGGAAAGAACTACATATTTAGCGCCTGCCTGGAGGTGTTTCTCAGCCTTGTCCATAGCGAGGAACAAACCGGTTGACTCAACTACGTATTCTGCACCGATTTCGTCCCATTTCAGGTTTGCGGGATCCATTTCAGCGGTGATACGGATCTTTTTGCCGTTTACCACGAGCTGGCCGTCCTCAATCTCAACGGTTCCGTTGAAGCGTCCGTGCATTGTGTCATACTTCAGCATGTAAGCCATGTAATCTACATCGAGGAGGTCGTTGATACCTACAACCTGCACGTCATCGCGCTCCTGGATTGCGCGAAATACGAAACGGCCGATACGGCCGAAACCATTAATACCTACTTTAATCATTTGTTTTACTGTTTTATTAGGTTGATTATTAAGTTTAAGTTCTTTTTCCGGCGCAAAATTACGAAATTGTTTTTAGTTTTGCACAAATGACAATACAATAAAAATGGCAAAAAGTAAATTTATTAAGGATTTTAAAGAGTTCGCCATTAAAGGCAACGCTGTGCAACTGGCTGTAGGTGTTATCATAGGCAGCGCGTTCGGCAAAATAGTATCGTCGATAGTAGACGACATAATCATGCCCCCACTCGGTTGGCTGATAGGCGGCGTAGACTTTACCGACCTGAAAATCAAGCTGCCCCAGAACCCGCTGAATCCTGACGTGCAGGTTACTATCAACTACGGCAACTTCATACAGGCTACAATAGTGTTCATCATAGTAGCTTTCTGCGTGTTCTTGCTCGTTAAGGGCATGGCGGCGCTCTCGCGCTCTAACAAAGAGGAGGAAAAGCCTAAGGCTGCACCCGCACCGTCGAAAGAGGAAGTTCTCCTTACCGAAATTCGCGACCTGCTGCGTGAACAAAAAGGCGGGAAATAAAGCAAACTGAATACGGGCACACCTGTTACCGTATAAACATATCCCGGATTCACCGGCGACTTTGTAATGAAAAGCCGCCGGTGAGTTTTTTATATCTCCCACTGCCGGCAATGAATAAATATCCGCTACTTACAGGCACGTTTTAGAGAGTTTCAGCAAACGCAATCCGGACAAAGAAAAATTATGTCCGACCTATTTCGAAATATGTCAGACATATTTTAAAATATGTCAGACATATTTTTTTCAACGTCCCGTGGGCTTATAATTATTTGCATGAAAGGAATATCCGTTGCCTTTCATTTTTTATCCAAAACATCTCGTCAAGTGTCCGGAAACATTCATCAGCCACACAAGTAATGAATAAAAAAATTTCCCCGTGCGGGCATGTTTGCCTGCACGGGGAAACGTTATCGCCGGTAACCGGATTATTCGGCTGCCGATATTGCCTGTATGTCGTTATACAGTTTCTTGGCCTCGCCAAGTGTAAGAGCGTGGCTGTACATCCTCACGAGAGCCACCTCGCCTTCAAGCTGGAATTCGGCTATATCGGCGTTGAACGAAGCGTCGCCACCAATGCAGAAGTACTGTGCATTGCCTTGGGGATAATCCATAAGACCGGTTACGGATACGCTTCCGGCAGCCTGGCCGTCAACGTACACGCGCAATTCGCTCTTGTCGTAGTCGTAAACGCCTATGATGTGATAGAAACGATCCCGTTCGGGTTCAATGCCTGTATATGCCGTTGCGTACTGGCCGGAGAACATACCCCACACCTCAATATCATCCGTAGGTTCTATACCGAAGCCGCCGGTTTGCTGCGAACTTACGATACAAGGCTGGTTACTGCCCGGATTGTTGATAACGGCAAGCACTTCGAGTGAGAAGCTGCCGCTCATTGCGTCGTGTATTGTTCCGCTGGTGCCGTAAGGAACGGCATAGTATTCCTGGTTGTCGGTTGCGCTGAACTTAGCCACCCAGCGCTGGTACGTATCGTTGAAATACGTCTGCGGCACCGTGTTGCCTGTGCGCACCGCTGTTGCCACGGGAGAAACATCCTTGACTGCGCCGTTTTCGCCGAACACGATGTCCATAAGGTCGGCCACGGGAGCTACCTCGACGGGAGTGTCATCCTCGCCCGGAACGCTCTCGGCCACATCCTGGTATGTGCGGTACATGCAGTACACCTCGTCGCGCGTTACGGCGCGGGAGTACATACGGGCTGCAATAATCTGTCCGTCGAACGCACCGTCGCATGTCAGGTCGCCGCCTTTGCTTGCGTCACCGCCTATTGCTACCCATGTAGAGCCTTCGGCCGGTAATGTAGGTTCGCCGTCCACTGTCACCTCGCCTGCGGGGAATCCGTCAACATAAATGCGTGCAATGCCTTCGGCTTTGCTGTACGTTGCAACAACGTGATAGAATGTACCAAGGCTTGCATAGACATTGGTATTGGCTACCTTATACTCTTTGCTTTCGCCTTTCTGCACTCCAAGATAGAATGCTATCCTGCCGTTGTCGAGCTCTATGCCCTGGCCGCCGTCCTGCTGCGTACTGAGCGGGCAGAACCATCCGCTGTTTATTGAATTGCAACGGAAAAGCACCTCGTATGTAATTTCGTTAAGCATAGCGTCCGAAACCTTCTGGGTGTTAGTATAATCAGCCTTGTAGAACTGGTTATTGTTCCCTTGGAACTGCGCTGCGTTACTTTGGTAAGTATTGTCGAAATAAGGCAGCGGCTCTGTCTGGCCCTTTTCTATCACGAACGTTCCCGTTGCGTCCGAAGGTTCTCCCATGTCATTTATTACAAGGTCGAGCAGGTCGGGTTTGGGAGCAACCGTACCCGGAGCGGGAGTGTAGCTGCCCACGGTGAACTTTTCGCTCGTAATAGGTTCGGAGGCGTTGCCGTAGGGGTCATAAGCTATTACCTCGGCATAGAGCTGCTCGCCTTGCGGCAGGCCGCTCAAGGTGATACTGCGCGTTTCGGGCATTTCGCTTCCAAGGTAGAAGATAGAACTTCTGTTGCCGGTTGCCACTTCCTCGCCTGCGGAGTTCTTGACGGAGACTTTATAGTAAAGCACAACGTCATCGTCAACAGCCTGCGGGAAAGTAATTGTGCGCTCGTCCGACTGGCCCTCCTCTGTCGTTACTTGCGCGTCGGGGAAATAAGGAGCTTCGCCGCCGGTGTAAGAAGCGTAGGGCATGTTGGTGCCGTCGTAGGGAGCACCGAAGTTCCATGAAGGCTCTATTTCCTCACCGCGATGTGTATCGATACGACGAACGTTTACATTTGTGAGGTCTTCTACCGAAACAATCACACCTTCCTGCACCTCTGTATAACCTTCAGGAGTTTCACCGTCTATGTCCATTCCCGGATTTATCCAGCAATTCAGCGTACCGCCGTCATCTATGCTGGTGAATGCACCCTGCCACAAGGCTTTCGGGTCGCGGAGCGAGAAGTGAGTGTGGCCGCAGAAGTGGATTATCTGCGGATAGTCCTTGAATATGTCATACAAATCTCGGTTTCCCCAACCGCCTTCTTCGTCAGAAGACCCGTGCGTCGTGCCGTAAACAGGAACATGCGTAAATACGAAAATCGGACGTCCTGCATACCTTACTGCCGCGTCGGCAAGGCTCTCACGCAGGAATTCCAAGTCGTCTTCACTATAGTCTCCCTCGTTGCTTCCAGAGAGACCTACATATATGAACGGGTATCCCTTGATGTCGAAATATTTGCTGTGGTCGTGACCGAGGGCGTTGTAGTTTTCCAAGGCGTTTGCGCCTACAAACCATTCATGGTTACCCATAACGTAGTAGCGTGCCACGTAGGACGG
>ERZ826146.2251-NODE-2251-length-15098-cov-3.555940_pt1 | contig 15098 bp, 10 predicted proteins | sample MGYA00519857_ERZ826146 | MGnify/ENA primary metagenome ERZ826146 (study PRJEB31778, sample SAMEA3449222) | human gut metagenome | biome: human gut; feature: human-associated habitat; material: faeces | place: United Kingdom | collected 2010/2012 ...
AGGCGGGCGCGTCGCTGATGTATTCCATCCTGAGCGCGGTTTTCTATTTACTGGCCATTCCCTGCGTGATGATGTTCGCGTTTTACTTCGCGCAGCTCAACCAAACCCGCTTCTTCCCGCTCCTGCGCGTCGTCGTCTGGCTTCCGGCCGTCTGCCTGAGCGTCCGTTTTCCGCCCGATCGGGTGGCGTCGCTCCAGCGCGACCCGGTGTTCTGCCTGAGCATCGCGGGGTACAACGTGCTGTTCGGCCTCATCGCCACGCTGATCCTGCTGCGCACCCTCTGGATGGAGCGCCACGGCGGGCACAACCGGCAGCGCCGCCTCGTGGCGGTCAGCGTGCTTCTGCCGCTGTGGGTCTGGCTCGTCGCGGCGTTTCCCTATCACGCGCTGGGCATCCCCCATCTGGATAAAATCTGGCAGATCGAGCTGCCGGTCGTCCTGTTTACGCTGTGCTTCCTCCTCTATCATGCGTTTCGCGAGGGCATATGGGGCATGCGTCTCCGGCGCGAAACCTACGATTGGAGCGGGAGCGGCGAGGTGTTGCAGCGCAACACACAATACGTCGCCCACGCGCTCAAAAACGACCTCAACAAGATCGACTGGTGCGCGGCGCTGCTGGATGAACGGCTCCCCGAAAACCGCGAGCTGCAAATCATCCGCGGCTCGGTCGATCACCTGCGCGCGCTCCTCCAGCGAACGAGGATGCACACCGGCCGCGTGGTTCTCAACCCCGGCGACTGCGACGTCCGCGCGCTGTTCGAGCAGATCATCCGCGAAACGCCGCACACCGACGCGCTGCACATCGAAATCGACCGCTGCGACGACGCGCCGCTGTACTGCGATCCGTCGCACGTCCGCGAGGCGCTGACCAACCTCGTCGGCAACGCTGTCGAAGCCATGCGCGGCTCCGGCCGGATCACGCTTTCCTATGTCCGCACCGCGCACAAAGCCTCTGTCTCCGTCTGCGACGACGGCCCAGGCATGACCCCGGCAGCGCAGAAGCGCATCTTCGAGCCGTATTACACCACCAAAACCTCCGGCGAAAATTTCGGTCTGGGGCTGTATTACTGCCAAAACGTGATGAACGTACACGAGGGCAGCATCCGCGTCAGCAGCGCGCCCGGGAAGGGCTGCACCTTTACCCTGATTTTTCCGCTGGCCGCACAAGGGAGGCGCAAACCGTGAGCCCCATCCGCATCATGCTGGTCGAGGATGACCTCGATTATCGCTATCTGATCGAACAGGCGCTCCGCCGCGAGGCGGATTTCGAGCTTTGCACGAGCTGCACAGACGGAAAAAGCGCGGTGCAAACCGCGCTTATGGAACAACCGGATATTGTATTGATGGATCTGTGTCTCGCCCATTCGCCGATAGACGGCGCGGAGGCTGCCCGGCAGATTCGCCTGCAAACCGACGCGCGCGTCATCATCCTCACCTCGCGCGAGGATTTTGAAACGGTGATCCGCGCCAGCACACATGCCTTCGCCTCGGCCTATCTCTTCAAGAGCAATTTTCCCGTGCTCATCCCGATGATTCGCGAAACCGCGCAGGGCGTCACCTCGCAGGCGCATTTGATCTGCTCCGCGCTGCTCGCGCCGCTGACCGACGCGGAGCGGAGCGTTCTGCGCCACCTTCTGGGCGAAGACGTCCGCCTTCATTCCTCCAGCAAGACCATCTCCAACCAGCAGACGGGGATTCTGCGCAAGCTCGGCCTCCCCGGCAAAAAGGAGCTGACGCACATCTTCAGCGCCTACGGTCTGGGGAGCGCGGAGACGCAGGCGGATTGACGCCGCTCACCGCTCCCGGTTGATTTCCGGCATTTTCACGCGCCTGCTGAAAAACGGCAGGCCGTTCATCCACGCGCCGAGCAGCAGCGCCAGCAGTCCCCAGCGCAGCAGCGCGCGCCCGGTTTCCAGCACGCAGCAGCTCCGGCTGACATAGCGCACCGCCGCCGCGTTCGCGTCGTTCAGCGACCAGAAGCGCTTGGCGATGGAGGAAAGCTCCACCAGCACCTCCGGCACCCACTCCGTGAACACATACAGCGGGTCAATCGAAAATTTCGCCAGCGCGAACGCCGCACCCGCCAGCGCCGCATAGCCCAGCAGCATCAGCAGCGCGCTTGCGATCATCCCCGCGAGCATATCCCGCGCGTACCGCGTTTTGAGCCGGTCGGCATAGAGGCAGACCCGCCCCCACGCCGCCGCGTTCAGCCGCGCCAGCAGGCTGAGCAGCAGCGCGACCCCAACAAAGAGCACCGCCCAGCGAATCGGCATCGCCGCGCCGAGCGCCAGCTTGTCGTAGTTGTAAAAGCTCCCGCCGGGCTGCCACGTTTTCAGCGTGTTTTCCATCAAAATGGCGCTGCCCGTCGTCTTGTCCGCCGTTTTGGCGATCATTTCCACCGTCTGCATGGCGAGCGCGTTGGCGCTGGCCGACGTGATCGGGATATAGGCGATGTGCTCGTTCGTCTCGCCCAGCCGCCTTTCGGCCTTGATGACCCCCGCGACCTCGTAATCAAGCCCGCTGAGCGTCACGGTTTGGCCGACCGGCTCGTTGCCCGCGAAGAAGGAGAGCGCCATGCGCTCGTCGATCACGACGACGTTCTCCGCGCGCTTCACGTCCGCCTCGCTGATGAGCCGCCCGTCGAGCAGCGTTTCATGCGTCACGTCGAAATAGCCCGAGCCGACCGCGTAAACTGTCGCCTCCGCGCTCTGCGCCTCCGCAGAGAGATTGACCCCCTGCGCCCGCGCGCCGACCGCCCCGGCCGTGATCGAATCCGCGATGGAGGCCATCTGCTTCTGCGCTTCTTCGTAGAGCGCGTTCAGCTCGCCGCCCTCCTGCGTCGCCGCCGGCGCGGGCAGGATGTATTCCAGCCGCCCGCCGACGGTCAGCGTCAGCGCGCCGCCGCACACCGTCAGCACGAGCCCCAGCAGCACCGCGAGCATGCCCCGGCGCTTTTTTTTATTCTCCATAGACCATGACCTCGGAACCGTCGCTGATGGCGCGATCCTCCATATAGGCCACGCGCTGACGGCTCAAATCATCCTGAATGGACACCGTGCTGCCGACCTCGGAGAGCACCTTCACATCCTGCTTTTTCACCTTGAGCACACGCTGGCCGAGCGCGTTGCTCTCCTCGCTGACGATATAGACGTATCGGCTGTCCCCGCTGCCGCGAACGGCGCTGGCCGGGAGCAGCGTGGTGGAGCTGGACGCGCGATAGCTCGCCGTCATCTCCACCGCGGCGGAGAACAGCGCCGCGCCGCCGCCGAGGTTTGTGATGTCCTTGTCGGTCAGCTTCACGTCGATATAGCGCTTGCCCTCTTCGTTCACGCCGCTGTCCGTCACCTTTTTGGTCAGCGTCTTGTCGCTGTCGCGCTTGACCGTGACCTGCGTGCCCTTGTCGATCTTCTTTTCGATCTTGCTCGTGTCCGCGCGCAGCACCGCGTCGCCGCTTTCGCTGCTGATGACGAGCGCGGCGGTCTTGCCGTCGTAGCTGTCGCCCGCCTTGACGTTGATCTCCACGATATAGCCGTCGTGCGGCGCGGTCACCTGCCGCGCCTGCTGCGCCATCACATCCAGCGCGGTGATCTTCTCCTGCGTCGTGGCCAGCTTTTCGTTGAGCTGGCGGCTCTGGGTGATGTAATTGATGACGTTCTCGCTGATGCCCAGCCGGTTGGCGCTGTTGAATTTCTTCTGCGCCTCGTCCTGCGCGGCCTGCGCCGCATCGACGGCCTTCTGCGCGGCGGTCAGCGTCTCGTCCGTCTCGCCCGACGGCAGGCGGCCGCCCGAAAGCGTCACGCCCGCCAGCTTGGCAGCGACCTCGAGCTGCGTCTGCGCGGTCATGCAGTCGTCCTTGCTTTTCGCCAGCGCGTCGTAGGCCTCCACCCAGATTTCCTCGGTGCGCTTGAGCCGAACGTCGCCGTTTTTGCGCTCCAGCTCCATCAGCTCCTTCTGCGCCGCGTCGTATTCGCCGCGCAGGCTTTCCATCTCCTTGTCGTAGCCGGAAACCTCCGCCTCAAAGAGCACGTCGCCCGCCGCAATCCTGCGTCCCTTCGCCACGCGCACCCGCTTGATGGTCACGCTCTGGTCGGAAGCCAGCGCCAGCTTCACATCCTCCGTCTCCGGGAACGTGAGATTGCCGCTGAGCTTGATTTCCTCCTCCAGCTTGCCCTGCTTGGCGGTCACCAGCTTGACCTTGGCGGTTGAAATGGTTTTAATCGTGCCGGAAAAGAACATGCACAGGGCGACGACCGCCGCCAGCGTGACCAGTCCCTTGATGGCCATTTTTTTCATCGCTTTTGTCTTCCTTTACTTGAGTTCCGTGAGCTGGACGCCTTCCAGAATGTCGTTCTGGAAATACAGATAGATCAGCAGCGCGGGCAGGGTATACAGCGCCGCGCCTGCAAATTCCACGCCGGTGCTCTGCTGGGTCAGCTGATTGAAGACCACGGAGAGCGGATAAAGCTCCGTGTGCGTGGTCAAATAGGTCAGCGGCTGCTCGACCAGATTCCAGCAATCCGCAAACGAGAGCGCCACCGCCGCGCCGAGAATCGGCTGGCAGACGGGCAGAACCACGTGGATGAAGCAGCGCAGCGTGCCCGCGCCGTCAATCTGCGCCGCCTCGATCATGTCGCCCGGCAGGCCGACCATGTATTGCCGCAGCAGAAAGATGTAGAACGGCGCGACCGTCATCGGCAGGATGATCGCCCAGATCGTATCCAGCAGCCCCATCGCGCGCAGGGTGATGACGTTTGGCACCATCGTGACCTGAAACGGCAGGAGCATCAGCATGATGACGACGAAGAACAGCGCGTCCCGCCCGCGGAACCTGAAGCGGGAGAGCGCGTAGGCCATCGCCGGAATCAGCAGTGCCTGCCCGAAGAGAATCGCCGCGGTATACATCGCCGAATTGACGAAGTAGCGCAGAATCGTCATGTCCTCAATCAATATTTTATAATACTGGCTGAGGGAAAACATGTTGGGCGAGAGCTTGATTTCCATCAGGCTCTTCGCGTCGAAGCTGCCGCGCGTCTGCATGAACGCCTTGATTTCGCCGGGCGAAAAGAAGGAATACAGCGCCGTCAGCACCACCGGCAGCAGGATGACGATCGCCGCCGCCGACAGCAGCAGCCGCGCCAGAATGTACCTGCGCCGGATATGCGCCGGGCGAACCGTTTGTTTTTCCATCCGCCTCACCTCAATTCAGCCCGCGCGCGGCTCGCCTTTGCAGGAAGAACAGCGCGCCGAACAGCGCGAACACGATCAGGCCGAAGGAATAGGCCGCCGCCGTCACCAGCTGGTAATTCAGCTTGCCGAACATGTTGTTCATGTAATTTTGCAGGGTGTACACCGAGTAATCCGGGTATGCGCCCGCGATGAAGTACACCTCTTTGAAGATCTTGAACGCATTGATCCACGCCAGCACGAACACCAGAAACGCCGTCGGCGTAATCATCGGCAGCGTAATGCGGAAAGCGCGGGTGAAAAAGCCCGCGCCTTCCAGCTGCGCGTATTCGTAGAGCGGCTGGGGAATGGATTGCAGCGCCGCCAGAAAGATAATCAGGCAGAAGCCCAGATTCTTCCACAGGAACATCAGCACGACCGGCAGGCGCAGCGCGTCGCTGGTCAGCCACATCACCCGCGCCATCCCCATCGCTTCAAGCGCGCGGTTCACCGGGCCGCCGTAATCGAAGATCACCAGCCACACCAGCAGAATCGCGGAGGACGGCGTGAGATACGGCATCAGCACGCTCGAGCGGAAGAATCCGCCGAACGGCTTGATCGCGCTCAGCGCGCTGGCCAGCAGAAAGGAAAACAGCCACAGCAGCGGCGCGCAGATCAGCGACAGCTCCATCGTGTTTTTCAGCCCCAGCAGAAACATGCTGTTCTGCCACAGATCCCGGTAATTCTGCAAGCCGACGAATGTGTTTTTGTAGCTTCCGTCCGTCAGGCTGTAGCCGATGCCGCTGAAAAAGGGCACGATGTAAAAGATCATCAGCATCGCAAGCCCCGGCAGCAGAAACAGCCAGACGGATTTTTTCTTTTCAAACATGCGGGTTTAGTTGCCCTCCAGCTTCTGCATTTGCAGGGTCTTTTCCAGCGCCGCCGCCAGCTGCTGGGCGTTCATCGCGCCGTCGAGATACTGCTGCACCTGCGTCGAGCCCTCGTTCGTGTTCCAGATGAGGCTCTGCTGCACGGCCATGTTCTCGCCGAACGCGCGGTAGCTCGCAATCTGCTCCGGGGAGATTTGGTATTTGCCGCTCTTCTCGTAATCCTCGCGCCATTGCTTCATGGAATCCAGATTCGCTTGCAGCGATTCGCGGGTTTCCTCGTCCTCGGTCTTGTCCAGCGTCTTCTGCAAATCGGCAATCGAGTTGTCGATGCCCCGCAGGTTCTCCTCGTAATAGTCGTTGAGCACCGGCTCGTTCATCTCCGGGCTGAGCATAATCATGTCTTCCTTCAGCTCCAGCGCCCATGCGTCAGCCAGATATTCGGCGGCCTCGTCCCTGTGCTCGGAGAACGGGTTGATGAACGCAAACGTCACGCTCTGGCCGATCAGCGGCTTTTCGCCCTCCACAACGGAGAGCGCGACCGGCGTCGCCTGTTCTTCGTCAGCGCCGACATAGTTGTACACGCTCAGGCTCGTCCAATTGATCAAAGCGTCGCTCCCGTTGTACATCATGTCCTCGGTGTCCTCGTAATCCTCGGCCAGACCGAGGTTGTCCCAGTCGATGGCTTCAAACGCCTCGCACAGGTCGAGCAGCGCCTGCGTGCCGCGGGTCAGGTTCTCCTCGCTCGCGTCCAGCCAGGTGAAATAATCGGCCAGCATCATGTAGAACACCTGAGAACGGAAATCATCCTTGGCGTAGCCCGGTTCGGCGATCATCACTTCCGGCGTCTCCTCGAGCCGCTTGTTGTTTGAAATATCGGCCAGAATCGTCAGCAGCCCCTTCCACGAGGTCGGCACCTCGTAGCCCAGCTTTTCGGTCAGCAGCTTGGTGTTCAGGCTCATCATATTGGCATAGCAGGAGAGCGGCAGCGCGTAGATGTGGCCGTCCTTCATCACGTAATCCTTGATGAAGCCATACATGGCGTTCACCGCGTCGGAAATGGTCTGGCTGCCCTCCAATTCGGCCATAAAGCCGCGGTTCATCAGCGAGGTGAACGCGCTGCTCGTGCTGGGGAGGGTGTAGATATCCACGGAGGAATCGCGGTTCATCATGCTTTGCAGCAGGCTGTCCGTGTCCAGCGTCGTGGAGATGGAGATCATGTATTCCGGGTGCTTGTCGGTGAAGGCGTAATACGCCTTGTTGATCGAATCGACGTAGTCGCCGTTGGCGACGCGCATGCGCTGCGCGGGCAGCTTGTCAAGCGTCACGTCGCGGCCGACCACCGCATCGTAGCTGGCGAGCACGTACAGATCGCCGTAAACCACGCCGTTGCCGTTGGCATACGACAGCGGCATGTCGCCGAATTCCTCCGGCTCGCCGAGGCCGTCCTCGCTGACGTCCACGCGCCAGACGCTGCCGGCGAGCACGTAATACATCTTGCCGCGCGCCTCGTCATACGCCAGACCGTCGGGCGTTTCATAGCCGTTCGTCGGGAGCGCGCCCAGCTCGGCCGCCTCCTCGTTTTCAATGTCGTACAGCCAGAGCGTCGTGCTGGGCGTTTCGGTCGTATAATCGCCGACGGTCATCAGCAGCTTGCCCTCGGTATACGGCGCGATGTTCTGCACGTCGCCGTCCACATCGACCGTCAGCGTCTCCACGCTTTCATCCTCGAGGTTGAGCGCCAGCAGCTCCAGCTCCTCGCCGTAGGAGAGCGCGTAGAGCATGCTGCCAAAGGAGCAGGGGTTGCTCAGGTTGCGGGTGTAGGTGTAGCTTTCGTCGCCATACGTCTCGACGATGCAGAGCGCGTCGCCCAGATCGATGATCTCGCCCAGCGACAGCGCGCCGTCATCCGCAATCAGCAGCTCGACGAGCTGGTTGGTCGAATTGCCGTCCTCATCGCTGATGGTCGCCATGCGATAGAGCTTGCCGCCGACGGCATAGAGGTTGCCGTCCAGATAGGCATATTCGCCGTCGTTCAGCTCCAGCGCGCCGGGGGTCTCGCCGTCCCCGGTCAGCACGTTTTGCAGCTTGTCATAGCCTTCCACAGGGGTCAGCTTGCGGCTGGTGTTGTCCCATGTGTAGAGCGTATCCCAGCTGGACAGCAGCAGCTTGTCGCCGTAGACGATCATGCTCTGAATGTTGTCGTTGAAGTCGTTCATGCCCTGCACAGCGATGGTCACGTTGCCCTCCGCCAGCGCCGCCGCGCCCAGCATCAGAGCCAGCGCGAGAAGAATCGAAAGTATCTTTTTCATTTTGGTGTCCTTTCTTTGTTTACTTCTTACTCCTTCAGTCAGCCTTCGGCTGACAGCTTCCTCGAAGAGGGAGCCTTGGTATAGCGCCCCCCTGCCTCCCTCCTTGAGGGAGGTGTTGAGCGTAGCGAAACGGAAGGAGTTCGTTACTCCACATACACGATCACGGTCATGCCGATGCGCACGGTTTCATCCGGCGTGAAATCGACATAGGCGACATACTGCGCGCTTTGGCTCGCCGCGCCGTCGCTCTGCTTTTCGCTCAGATACGAGATGGAGGAAATCGTTCCCTCAAAGCGGCGGCCGCTGTCCGCATCCCAGTTGAACTCGATTTCGGCCTTGCCGCCGACGGTCACATCCATCAGATCCGCTTCGGAAATGACCATCTTGATCTGCATGGCGTCGTTCGGGTAAATCGTCGCGATCTTCGCGTCCTTCTCGACGCTCGTGCCGTTGCCCGCATCCACCGTCGCAATCACGCCCGCCGTGTCGCTGACCACCTGCTTATCCGGCGCGTAGAGGCCGTCCAGCGTGCCCGCCACGGTTTCAAACAGCAGCTCGCCGCGCTCCACCGTGTCGCCCGCCTTGACGTGCATTTTCAGCACACTGCCCTCGGCGTTGACGGCGACGGTTTTCGTCCGCCCGACCGTGCCGCGGCCGATGCGGCTGGCGGAGGCATAATCCCCGCTGCGGTAGATATCCACGGTTTCGCCCATGTAAAACTCGCCGCCCGTCACCTCGACGGTGAACTTGTTGTCTTCCTTCTCGTCCAGCCCGGTCACCACGCCGCGCCCCTGATGGCTTCCGTCCTTGGTGCACTTGAGAAACACGCTCTCGCCGATGTGGATGTAGCGGTTCTCGCTGGAATTATAGCCCTTCTCCGTGCTGCACTCGAGCGTATAGCGGTTGATCGGCTCGATATACACCAGCGCGCCGTATTGGGTTTTCACGCCGTCCGCGCTGTCGCCTTCGCGCGCAAACACGCCGCTGACCGTGCCATCCGTGGAGGCGTAGGTCTTGCTGGTCTCCACCGTGGCAATCGGGTCGCCGATCTTCACGCTGTCGCCCACGCGAACGCGCACATCCTCCACCAGACCGCCGTAGGGCGCGGCGATCACCTGCGTCGTCCCCGCCGTCACCTCGCCGGCGAACACGGTTTCCGCCTGCGCCGCGAGGGGCAGGGCGAGCGCCAAGAGAAGCGCGCCGAGAGTTGCTGTTTTCTTCATTTATGTGGCCTCCTTACCGGGCTGATAGCTTTCGTAGGGCTTCTTCATCATGTCCTTTGTGCCGATGAGCACGTTGTAGCGGTACATCGGGCTCTCCGTGCTCTCCTCGAGCAGATAGGTTTCGCCCTCCACCTGCACGCTCAGCGTCGTCTCGCGCAGCGTTTCATCCTGAATGAGCGTGTATTCGAACTTGCGGGTCGAAACGCCGCCGGCCTTGAGCTTGCCGTACTGCGTGCCGCCGGTGAAGCCATCCGTCGGGATGACGGCGATATACTCGCCGGAAGCGAACACCAGATACTCCACGCCGCTGTTGTACAGCAGCTTATAGGTCTCGCCGCCGAAGTGCCAGACGTTGGCCTGCGCATCCGTCGCCGCGGTGAGCACGAGCGCGTTGGGCGCGGTCTTCGTCTCGCCCGCCTTCGTCTGCCATGTCGTCAGCTCGGCGGTGAACGGCTTGAGCTGCTCCTCCTCGGTCAGCGACAGGCTCAGCGCCGTGCCGCCGATGGTCAGCTCCGTCTGCGGCTGATCGGAAACGTTCAGCTCCAGCGCGTTGTAGTTCGCCTTGGAATAGTCCATCGTTTCCTTCACGTGGCGGATGGGCTTTTTGCCCGTTCCCGTGCCGTCTCCCGTGCCGGTGCGCTTCTTCTTGCCGAAGATGAAATCCTCGTCGTTTGAAGAGATGTTGCCCGCAAAGTCGCGCGTCAGAATCCAGCCCGCGTCCACCGTTTCGCCGACCTCGCCGTAGAAGGTCATGTTGTCCGTCTCCGGGTCGTTGCAGGAGAGCCACGTTTTGCCGCCGTCGTAGGAGATGCTGTCCAGCCCGCTCAAATCGTCATACGCTTCCACGTAGCAGACCTTTTTGTTCTTGCTGTCGCCGCTGAGATACGGCCCGTCCGGCGGGGTGAAATCCAGCATCGTGTCGTATTGATCCGAGAGGGACTGCACGTCGCCCATCTTATCCAGAATGACGAAGCGGACGCTGGAGAGGCCTTCCTCGCTGGGCACATACATGTTGTTGCCGTCGGACAGCAGAATCAGCCGCTCGTCGCAGATAAACACGCCGTAGACGTATTCGGTGCTGTCCTCCGGGATGCCGGAGAGGGTGAACATCGGCGGTGAATTTTTCCAAACGCCGGGTTCATAGTCCTCCGCCATCACCTCGAGCACCGGCTTGGGCACGGGCGTAGGCGTCGGTTCTTCCGTCGGGGCAGGCGTAGCGCTCGGCTGCGCCGAAGGGGTCTGCGTCTCGCCCGTTCCGTTGGTCTGCGTCTCGCCTGTTCCGGGGGCCTGCGTCTCATTCGTTCCGGGGGTCTGCGTCTCATTCGTTCCGGGGGTCTGCGTCTCATTCGTTCCGGGGGATTCGGTCTTGTTCAGTTCGTCCTCGCGCAGCATCTGCACGCTGATGGAGAGGCGAACGTCCTCCATGTCCCCCGTCTCTTCCAGCGTCATCAAATCCTTGGAATCGAGCACCGCGACATATTCATATTTTTCCGTGTTGAAGCTGTCGCTCTCGCCATCCGGCTCAAAGCCCACGCGGCTTAGCAGATTCCGCGAAACGTTGTCCGCCGTCAGCACGTCCCTCGTGCGGATATACACCGTCGCCTCCTCGTCTTCCGCCAGATGCTGTTCCAGCCACGAGAGCACATCGCCGAGCGCGCCCGCCGTGTGTTCGCCGCTTTCCAGCTCCGTCCACGCGTCCCCCTGCGGCTTCCAATCGTCCGCTTCCGGCTCTTGCGCGCCTTCCTGTACGGGGTCCTGCGTTTCAGTCAGCGCGGTTCCGTCCTTCTGTTCGGTTCCGTCCCTCTGTTCGGTTCCGTCTTTCTGCTCGGTTCCGTCCTTCTGTTCGGTTCCGTCCTTCTGTTCGGTTCCGTCCTTCTGCTCGGTTCCGTCCTTCTGTTCGGTTCCGTCCTTCTGTTCGGTTCCGTTCTTCTGCTCGGTTCCGTCCTTCTGCTCGGTTCCGTCCTTCTGCTCGGTTCCGTCCTTCTGCTCGGGTTCGTCCTTCTGCTCGGATTCGTCCTTCTGCTCGGGTTCGTCCCTCTGCTCGGGTTCGTCCTTCTGTTCGGTTTCACCCTTCTGCTCGGATTCGTCTTCCATCAATGATTCGGTTTCACCCTCGTCAAGGGTTTGTTCCTCTTCTGTTTCTTCCTCTTCTGTTGGCTCATCTATGATTTCTTCTACGGTTTCTTCCGTTTCTTCCTCCGGCTGGCCGCCGTTTGCCGCGTCGTTCTGCGCGCCCGACTGATCGACCGCCGGGGTTCCCTCTGTATAGCCCTCAGCCACTGTCAAGCCGGGCAGTATGGCTAGCCATGCCGCCAGCGCCAGCGCTGCTTTTCGGTTCTTGTTCATGCGTTTGCCCTCCTTGGTCGCCTGATGTCCGACATGAATTAGACGACGACGCCTCTCCGTTTGTGGACAGGTTTTAGATGTTATTTGAAACAAAACCACATCTCGAACAGTATATCACATTTTTCCGTGCTTTTGTTTGCGGGTTTCCTTTTATTAGACGAATAAGCGCAGGAAATTCTTTCATCCGGAGGCAAAAAAAATGGGCAGAGCCCGTCTTCCGTTCCGCCAAAGTCTGCAAAACGCCAAAAAAATCCCGCGCCGCATCGTTCGCCCGGATGCAATAGCGCGGGAAGAATCTATCCATACTGAGGAAAAAACCCGTTTAGCTGGCCATGTTTTCGGAGGATTCCAAAATTTCGCGCGCAACGTCCGCGATTCGCCGGCCGGAATCCATGCTCGTCTTCTGAATCTTGTAATGCGCTTCGGATTCGGTCAAATGGAACACATCCATCAGCTTGCCCTTCGCGCGGTCAATCAGCTTGCGCTCCTCCAGCGTGCGCGAGAGCTTTTCGGCCTTCGCGCGGAGCTGCTGCATGCGCATGCGGCAATGGGCGAGCGTTTTGACGCTCTGCACCAGCGCGTCCGCGCTGATCGGGTTGCGCAGCATGACGACGTTCTCCGTTTCCTCGCCCGCGTAATCCTGCGGCACGATCATCACCACGTCGGCCTCCTCGCCAAGCTGGCGCGCCAGCTCCTCCCCGGTCATATCCGGCAGGCGATACGTCGTCAGCAGCATCGCCCCGCCCTGCGCGGCGCGCACCGCCTCCACACCCGTGTGCACAACACCGCTGGGCATGATCTGCGCGGCGAGCAGCATGCTGCTGAGTTTAGCGGCCACGCCCTGCGGCGCAGCGATGTAAAAACGATCGGAAAATGACGCCCCCATTGTTTCATCCTCCATGTGATTCAAAGTACGGTTTGAGCAGCGCGATTGTCAGCCCGTTGACAGCCTGCGGTTGTTTTTGCGCGGCAAAGTCAGGAAATTCGGTCCTTTCTTCGTCTGTGGGGAAGGCAATTTGTCTACAATCCGATTATACCGTTTCTTTGCGCGGTTTTCAAGATGTTTTTGACCTTTTTCGTTTCAAATCCTGCACTTTCTTCTTTTATTAAACTCTTTTTACATAAAATGCGAATAAATTTTCATAAATTAAGCAAAATCGCCGTTTTGCTTTTTCGCATAACGGCGATTTTCCCTTTTTATTTTTCCTGCGCCTTCAGCGCCGCGCCGACAAATTCGCGGAACAGCGGGTGCGGACGGTTCGGGCGGCTTCTCAGCTCCGGATGATACTGCACACCGACGAACCACGGGTGGTTCGGCAGCTCGACGATCTCCACCAAATCGCGCTCCGGGTTCACGCCGCCGATGCGCATGCCGCCCTCGACAAACAAATCGCGATAGGCGTTGTTGAACTCGTAGCGGTGGCGATGGCGCTCGAAGATATTCTCCTCGCCGTAGGCGGCGAAGGCGACGGAATCGCGGCTCAGGCGGCAGGGATATTTGCCCAGCCGCATCGTGCCGCCCTTCTCGTCGATATGCTGCTGGTCGGGCATCAGGTCGATCACCGGGTACGGCGTGTTGGGGTCAACCTCGCTGGTGTGCGCGCCGGTCAGGCCGAGCACGTGGCGGGCGTATTCCACCACGGCCATCTGCATGCCCAGACAAATGCCCAAAAACGGCACGCCGTGCTCGCGGGCATACTGCACGGCGGCAATCTTGCCCTCCAGCCCGCGCTCGCCAAAGCCGCCCGGCACGAGCACGCCGCCGCAGCCTGCCAGCTTCTCCGCCGCGTTCTCCGGCGTCACGCTCTCGGCCGCCACCCATTCCACGCGCACCTTCGCATGGTGGGCGATGCCGCCGTGGGTCAGCGCCTCGACGATAGAGAGATACGCATCCGGCAGCTCGACATATTTGCCGACAATCGCAATGCGGACGTCCCTTTCCGGGGTCAGCAGCCGCTCGACCATGCCGCGCCATTCGGTCAGGTCGGCCTCCGGCGCGGGGATACCCAGCAGGCGGCAGACGCGCTCGTCCATGCCCTCCTCGTGAATCATCAGCGGCACTTCGTAAATGCTGCGCGCGTTGAGATTTTCGAACACGCAGTCCGCCGGAATGTTGCAGAACAGGCCGATCTTCGCGCGCACATCGCGCGTCAGCGCCTTTTCGCTGCGGCAGACGATGATATCCGGCTGAATCCCCAACCCGGTCAGCTCCTTGACAGAGTGCTGGGTCGGCTTGGTCTTCAATTCGCCCGCCGCGGAGATATACGGCACAAGCGTCACGTGGATATACAGCACGTTTTCGCGGCCGACCTCGTTTTTCAGTTGGCGCGCCGCTTCGAGGAACGGCAGAGATTCGATGTCGCCGACCGTGCCGCCGATCTCGGTGATGACCACATCCGGCGCATCCTCCCGGAGGGAGACCGCCAGCATGCGGCGCTTGATCTCGTCGGTGATATGCGGAATGACCTGAATCGTCGCGCCCAGATATTCGCCCTTGCGCTCGCGGGTGATGACGGTATCATACACGCGGCCGCTGGTGACGTTGGCCGCCTGCGTCAGATTTTCGTCGATGAAGCGCTCGTAATGCCCCAAATCGAGATCCGTCTCCGCGCCGTCGTCGGTGACGAAGACCTCGCCGTGCTGATACGGGCTCATCGTGCCGGGATCGACGTTGATATAGGGATCAAACTTCTGCATGGAAACCCTGAGCCCGCGGCTCTTGAGCAGCCGCCCCAGCGAAGCCGCCGTGATGCCCTTGCCCAGCGAGGAGACGACGCCGCCCGTCACAAAAATAAACTTGGTGTGCATCCTATACCTTCCTTCCGTCCGCGCGAACGCGATCATCAAAAAACTACCGACCTATTATAATCACCACGCGCCCGGATTTCAAGAAAAATTTGGGAGAAAAACCACATTTCCTTCAATTTGTTCTATTTTTTCATTTTATTCGTTCAAAAAGTAAAAGAATTTAACATTCACATCCCGTATAAGCACCTTATGCCATGGCCTTTTCTGCACAGTCCCTTCCACTTAGCCACAAGAGGGCTGTCCAAAAAACAAGACCGTTAAGCTCAACCCAAACATTTCAAGAATCAAAAACTCAGCATTTTTCAGGATATGGGGCTTTGCCCCATCGCCCCACCAAAGGGCTTTCCGGTCGCCCTTTGG
>ERZ826146.2254-NODE-2254-length-15088-cov-8.391805_pt1 | contig 15088 bp, 17 predicted proteins | sample MGYA00519857_ERZ826146 | MGnify/ENA primary metagenome ERZ826146 (study PRJEB31778, sample SAMEA3449222) | human gut metagenome | biome: human gut; feature: human-associated habitat; material: faeces | place: United Kingdom | collected 2010/2012 ...
TTCAATAATTTCAAAGACCGATTAGCCAACTTTTATTGGACAGTAGTGTAGAAAAATATTTTGTCAAAGCTCAGATGGCATTACAGATTAAGCGTAAATGGCCATTCCCCAATTATTACAATGGCCTTGGCTGGTTCTCATTTACAAGAGGTGCGGTTGAAGAAATAGTGAAATATATTCAATTGCATCGAAAAGTTGTAGACTTTACTTTTGCTCCGGATGAAGTAATTTTCCAATCGATAATTTTGAATAGTAATAAAAATTACAAGGTCATAAACGACAACCTCAGATTCACGCTATGGAGTAATGATGGAGAGGTTGGCAGTTCTGATATTCTTACCGAACAGTATTACCAAAGTCTGATAAATTCGGACGCATTCTTTGCAAGGAAGATTGAACCGGCACGAAGTGAGAAATTAATTAAAATGATTAACAATTATATTCAAACAACATGAAAGCAGTAATCTTTGCAGGCGGTCTTGGCACCCGCTTCAGTGAAAAAACACAGTATATGCCAAAGCCGATGATTGAAATCGGAGGTAAGCCTATCTTATGGCACATCATGAAGATTTATGCCGCCCACGGCATAAAGGAGTTTATCATTTGCTGCGGTTACAAGGGTTACGTCATCAAAGAGTATTTTATGAACTACTTTTTGCACAATACCGACGTAACGGTAAATCTCGCAGACAATTCCACACAATTACTTGAAAACCATTCGGAAGACTGGAAAGTGACAATGGTTGACACCGGGCTGAACACCATGACTGCTGGCCGATTGAAACGTGTCCGTCCGTATATCGGAGAAGAAACATTTTGCCTGACATACGGTGATGGCGTGACCGACCTTGACATAACCGACACGATAGCAAAGCATAAAGAGAGCGGCAAGGCTTTGTCAATGACGGTGTACAAGCCCGCAGGACGCTTCGGTTCAGTGCATATCGACCCGAAAACTAACACAGTGCTTTCATTCGAGGAAAAACCTGACGGCGAAGGCAACTGGATTAATGCGGGCTTCTTCGTTTGCGAGCCAAAAGTGTTTGACTTCCTGCCTGAGGACGCTGACCCTGTAATGTTTGAGCGCCAACCGCTGGAAGATATAGCAAAAGCAGGAGAGATGCACGCCTACAAACATTCGGGCTTCTGGAAGCCGATGGATATGCTGAAAGACAACATGGAGTTGGAGAAGATGTGGAGCGAAAACAAGGCTCCTTGGAAAGTTTGGTGATAAAAAACAAGGAAACAATATGATAGACATATTCAATGGATTTTATAAAGGGAAGCGTGTGCTTGTAACAGGGCACACCGGCTTTAAAGGCAGTTGGCTTTCCATTTGGTTGCATGAACTCGGTGCGGAAGTAATCGGAGTGGCTAAAGAACCTTTTTCCGAACGTGACAATTACGTACTTTCAGGCGTTGGGAAAAAGATAAAGGCCGACATCCGGGCTGATATTCGTGACGGTGAGAAGATGAAGGAAATATTCAGGGAATATCAGCCGGATATCGTTTTTCATTTAGCCGCCCAGCCCCTTGTCAGATTAAGTTATGATATTCCTGTAGAAACGTATGCGACAAACGTAATGGGTACTATAAATATAATGGAGGCAATCCGTATAACCCCAAGCGTGAAAGTTGCTGTTATGATTACTACAGACAAATGCTATGAGAATAAAGAGCAGATTTGGGGCTATCGCGAGGACGAACCGATGGGCGGTTACGACCCTTATTCTTCATCGAAAGGGTGTTGCGAGCTGGCCATCTCGTCATGGCGGCGTAGCTTCTTCAATCCAAACGCCTATGACAAGCACGGCAAGAGCATTGCCAGCGTAAGAGCCGGTAACGTCATCGGCGGAGGCGACTGGGCTACCGACCGTATCATTCCTGACTGCATCAGAGCGCTTGAAGCTGGAAGGCCGATAGACATACGCAGTCCGCGTTCGGTGCGGCCATGGCAGCATGTGCTGGAACCGTTGAGCGGATATATGCTTTTGGCGCAGAAGATGTGGAACGAGCCGACGGCATATTGCGAGGGGTGGAACTTTGGTCCGCGAATGGAAAGCGTAACGCCCGTATGGGATGTTGCATCGAAAGTGATCAAGAATTACGGCTGCGGCGAGCTTCGTGACTTGTCCGACCCCAACGCCGTGCATGAGGCCAAATTGCTCATGCTCGACATCACGAAGGCGCAAATAAGGCTTGGCTGGCAGCCGCGGATGAACATAGACCAGTGCGTAGAACTTGTTGTTGACTGGTACAAGAAATACAAAGACACGGTTGACGTGTATGCGCTTTGCGTAGAAGAAATAAACAAATACTTATCTTATTCAGAATAAAAATGAAAGTAACCATATTGGGAACCAACGGGTTCCTTTCACGAGCCATCGCCATTTATTGCAACGGCAAGGGCTATCCTGTCAATATGTATGGACTTGACGAGCCCAAGGGACATTCTTTTGACGCCTTCCATAAGGTAAACCTCATGACAGAAGAACTTGATTATGGCGACTTAATCAAGTCTGACATAATTGTCTATGCCATCGGTGCGGGAATACAGTCGAACCTGAAAGAGGGTAACGACTTGATTTATAACTTGAATGTCACCGCCCCAGTGAAAATATGCAATGCGCTGAAAACGGCAGGATACAAGGGATGTTTCATAACGTTCGGCTCGGTGTTCGAAATGGGAGAGACACATGAAGAACGCTTTTTTACTGAAGCCGACGTGCTTACTTCAGTTTGCCCAGCACCGAATGACTACACGGTGTCAAAGCGTATGTTGAGCCGCTTTGTTGACTCTTACAAACACGATTTTACACATTGGCATTTCTTCATTCCTACGATTTACGGTGAAAAAGAAAATCCGCTTAGGCTGATTCCTTACACAATCAACGCCATACGAAATAACGAACCATTGCATTTCACGGCTGGCGACCAGACACGCCAATATATTTATGTAGGTGAAGTTCCGGCTATGATTGATTTGGCTTACGGCAAACAACTGCCAAGCGGAATTTATAATATTCAAGGAAAGGATACGCTTACGGTGCGTGAAATAGTGACTGCCATCCACAAACACTTTGGCAAAGATGTGCCTGATGATTGTTTCGGCTCGGCCAAACGTGCAGACGTTGGTATGAAATATCTTGCGCTTGACGGCGCTAAGCTGAAAAACGCCATTGGTTTTGAGGCAACGATAAGTTTAACCGATGTAATTGACAGATATTGACCTATGGCTCTGAAAGATAAAATAAAGATAATACCTCGCCGTCTTATCAAGGATGAGCGTGGTTGGTTTCTGAAAGTGATAACCGGAACAGAGGAGAACATCCCCCACCATACGGGAGAGGTTTATCTCACGATGGGCAAGCCCGGTCAGACCAAAGGAGGACATTATCATCCGAAGGCCGTAGAATGGTTTACACTTATAAGCGGTAAAGCAGTGTTGAAGTTGGAAGATGTGCAAACACATGAGAAACTGCAAATGGAAGTGTGCTTTGACGATGCGCTAACGGTGTTTGTTCCTAATGGAGTGGCGCATGCATGGCAAAACGCTGGCAATGATGATTTTATATTGTTGGCTTATACCGATTTGTTGTATGACCCGGCTGACACAATCGCATACGAGTTGTAAGAAACGAATATAGACTTTTATGGGCAAGACATTATCTGTGGTAATCCCCACATTGAACCGTTACGAATACTTGAAGCGTACATTAGTGCAGATTCTGCCACAAGTGGAACGTAACCAGGACGAAGTGGAGCTTGTAGTATGTTGTAACGCCTCGAAGGACGAAACAGACTCTTTCATGAAAGGACTGGCAAAAGCGCATTCGTTCATTAAATACCATTATTTCGATGAGTATGTGGAAGTAGGAGCAAGCCTTATCCGTTCAGTTGGTCAAGCCTGTGGTGAATATGTTGTGCTTTGGGGTGACGATGATATACCTTTCCCCTATTTTGTGGAAACAATACTTGGAATCATTCACAAATATCCAGAAGTAGGTATAATTCACTGTAACCGTCTGTTTGGTAGAGATGCAAAATACAACATCCGTGGATTGGAAGTGCATGATGGCGAGTATTATGAGAATGATGGACTATTGGATTTGGGAGATCTTGTCCAGAAGTTCACCATATCGCTCGGCTTCATCTCTTCGCTTATCTTTCGCCGTGACTGTTGGGAGAAAGGCAAAGGTAACTTCTCAAAAGAACATTACGGTTATGAACACCTTGCGATGATTGTTAGTGGGGCTGTTGGCAGGAAATGTTACTATTATAGCTTACCAGTAGAAATACAACGTAACCCTCTTGATCGGGATTTTACCGTGAAATGGCCTTTGTATCATTTTATCGGTGTGCCTAACATGATGAAGGACTTCGACTGTTGGGGAGTGACGAAAAATGCTTTTGATAATTGGAATACAACATTTAACTCATCTCTGATAAGATTTTTATGGAATATGGCATATACGACTCTTGACAGGGGGAACTATAAAAAAAAATGCAAGGGCTTAAACAAATATCAGACTTCTAAATTACGTAAATTTATGACTTATATTATTGTATATACCTTCCCAAAATCATTATTTATAATGTTGAGAAAAAAACTAATTAAGTGATTTTTGATATTATATCTTTATGGGATTAATTCAATTTTTTGGTGATTTCAAAGTTAATTCTATAAGCAAATTAACTGTTTCGGAAGCTTTGAAAGCTCAATTAAAGAAAAGCGACATAAATATCGTAAATTTTGAAGCTCCTGTGAGTTCTAATGGTAAGCCGATAAAAAAGAGCGGTCCTAATATTTGTCAACATATAGAAGCTCCCACGTGGTTGGAAAAAATGGGCTTTAATGCTATTTCATTGGCAAACAACCATATTATGGATTTTGGTGAAATAGGATTGGAAAGGACAAAAGAAATGTTCAAGTCTGCAACGCTCATGGGAGCAGGCAATTGGGATGAAGCATATAGAATTCATGAGTTCACGACATCTGATAACCTAAAGATAGGTGTTATTTGTTGTACGCATTGTGAGTTCGGTACGTTAACTGATGCTAACAATAAAGGTGCAGCGTATGCCTTGAATCCAGAAATACAACGACTTATATCAAAAGGGAACCAATTTGATGCGTTGATAATTTTCAATCATGGTGGTGTTGAATATATGGATGTACCTTTACCTGAATGGCGCGAAATGTATAAATTATGGATTGATTTAGGTGCCGATGCCGTGATAGCAAGTCATCCACACGTACCTCAGGGCTATGAATTATACAAAGGAAAGCCAATTTGTTATAGTCTTGGAAACTTTTGTTTTGATTCATCTAAACAGGATATCCCAGAGCATTGGTATGAAAGCTTATGCTGTACTCTTTACATAACATCTGCACATAATGTAGAAATGGATATTCGTCCAATAATTTACGATGCAGAAAACGGGTACATTAAAGACAATCAAGATAATAATTTTTATGCACATCTGGAGAGTATGAATTCAGTTTTGCAGGATAAAGATGTTTATATGGCGCATGTAAACGAAGGTGTGGTAAAATTATTGGCACATTACAAAGGCTTGTTTTCTCGCGGAGGTTTTGTTACAGGCTTGTTTCAAAAAGGATTTGTGAAAGGTTTTGCTGAGGGATTTATGGGTAAAGGATTTTGGAATTACCGTCATGCTTTGAATAACATACAGTGCGAGAGTCATAGATGGGCAATAATTAGAGCCCTTAATTTGAAGCATTAATATATGATTTTGTTGTGTAAAAAACAGTTAAACGGGATGGTGATTACTCGTTCCTTATATATTTAATATGACATTGAGAAATTGCTATAATGACTTTGGCAAGAGACATTTTTTAAATTTGTCTATAAAAGGATAACGTTAGACCGATTATGACAAATTAACTACAATCACCATAGGCGATAACAATTTTATAAAATTTTATATGAAAAAATTAATCATACCAATAGTAGAACTATTGGCAAACTGGCATATACTTACTCCGATACGTGTTGCAAAGTTGCGTTATATGTATATTATGCATAAATGGCCACACTTTGAGCATCCGAAGGATTTGAACGAGAAAATAAATTACCTGAAGTTTTACGGAGACACTTCGAAGTGGCCGATGCTTACAGACAAATATGCGGTGCGCAAATATATAGAAAGCATTGGACTGGGGGATACATTGGTAAAATTATATGGAAAATGGGATTCTGTTGAAGATATTGATTGGGATAGTCTGCCGGATAAATTCGTGATGAAGTGTAATAACGGTAGTGGTGATGTGCTGATTTGCAAGGACAAGGCGAAGCTTAATATTGAAGCAACAAAACGATATTTTGATAAAATGCTTCATCGGGAGTTTGGAGTTGTTAGCGGAGAACCGCATTATGCTCTGATAAAGCCTTGTATTATCGCCGAGGAATTGTTGGATGCGTCAACACAACCTTGTGGATCTTCGTCATTGGTTGATTATAAAATCTGGTGTTTTAATGGAAATCCACATAGTGTGTGGTGTTGTTATAATAGGAAACAATACCATGCTAATGTCGGAGTTTATGATTTGAATTGGCAATATCATCCAGAGGCTTCTGTATTTACAAAACATTATATTATGGGACGGCAACAATTGCCTAAACCTACTTGTTTGGATAGAATGATAGAGGTTGCGAAAAAACTTTCTTGGGGCTTTCCTGTACTTCGTGTTGATTTATATGAGGTTAATGGGCATGTTTATTTTGGAGAGTTGACATTCACTTCACAAAGTGGTTGTATGGATTACTTTTCTAAGGAATATTTAAATGAAGCTGGAAATTTAATTAGATTATGATAACATCAAATAGTAAAATACTTTATTTGGAATATCTTAGAACGTTATGTGCAATAGCCGTTGTCATGAACCATGTCGCAGTTGTGGCTATTCATTTTTTCAAGGATAATGCTCAGCAAACAGACTTATTCATATATAATTGTTTTCCGCAATGGTCACATTTTGCGGTTCCTGTATTCCTTATGATTTCGGGTTATTTGCTTCTTAATCCAGAAAAATCCATTGATTATAAGAAAGCTATAGGTAAGTATGCCAAACGAATGGCTTTCGTGCTATTATTAATTGGTTCTATATACGCGTATATGGAATTGTTTTTTGCAAGTAGATCTTTTTCATTATTAGATATTGGTAAGGCCGTCTATTTAACTTTAATAGGAAAAACATGGGATCACATGTGGTATTTATACACTTTGATTGGTATATATCTTGTTTTGCCAGTACTAAAACCTATGTATCAAGGTTTGCCAACAAGGACTATTGATTGTTTCCTAATCATATTGTTCCTTTTTTTTAGTATTCTGCCTATTATAAAAAGAGCTACAGGCTTTTCTATTGGTATCCCATTGCCTGTAAACTCTATATTTTTGTTTTACTTTTTATTAGGAGGTCGATTACGCACCGTCAATAGTATGGCATGGATGGGTAAAACACCTGTAGTAATGATCTTAATGTTGTTACCTCTTTTCTTTACTTACTGTAATTACATGCTGAATTTTCATATATTAGAAGTAATGTCTGGATATACATCACCAATTATAGCTTTGTTAGCATTATCCGTTTTTACATTGTTTAAGAATAATGAATCGTTATGTAAAAAGTATGTAGACTCAATTAAGAATGGCGATAAAATAGTGACACACATTGCAGATAATTCTTTTGGAATATACATCTTTCATATGTTATGGATTAATATTTTGTATAAGGTTGTTGGTATAAATCCATTGGAGTATTCCACACTTGTGCTTATCCCTATAAATCTTCTTGTGCTAATCGCATCTGATTTAACGACAATGATTTATAAGAAGGTTCCAATTATAGGCAAATATATCTAATTTGAAGTTTATGTAGAATAAAGAATAGGGTTTATGGTTATCAGTAGCCTAAAAACTTATTTGATATAATATCATTTATCAGACAAATAAGGACATGAAGAAGATTTTAGCCGTTGCGTCCATCGGGGGGCATTGGGTCCAATTATTACGCATAGCCAAGCCTTTAGAGGAGAATTATGAGGTGGTGTATATGTCTACCCATCCCAAATGCCAGTCAATGGTGGGCGATTGTGGTTTCCATACAATAATGGATTTTAGCAGATGGAATGCATGGAAGATATTGCCTGCGTTTTTTTCTGCATTGAATGTGGTGCGGAAGGAAAATCCGCATGTGGTAATAACAACAGGTGCTGCGCCAGGGCTGGTTGTGCTGTTTGCCGCCTTCTGTTTGCGGAAAAAGACGGTGTGGATAGACAGTATTGCAAATGTGAACCATCTTTCGTTGTGCGGACGGGTGGCGAAGAAGTTTGCTTCACGATTCTATACTCAGTGGAAGGAGTTGGAAGATAAGGATGTCTTCTTCGCCGGAAATGTGATTGGTTAATTGGTAATATTTAGGAATATGATATTTGCTACTATTGGAACACAGGCTCCGTTTGACCGCTTTGTAAAAATGCTGGACGAACTGTGTGCCGAGATAAACGAGGAGGTGATAGTGCAGACTATTAAGACGCAGTATGAACCTCGGCACGTGAAATGTGTGGATTTTTTGCCTCCAGATGTTTTTCAAGAGTATTTTGACAAGGCACGGCTCGTGATTGCGCATGCCGGCATGGGGACTATATTGTCTGCCCTGCGGCAGAGTAAGCCTATAATAATTGTACCGAGGCTGGCTTCATGGAAGGAGCATAGAAATGACCATCAGATGGCTACGGCAATGAGGATGGACGAGCTTGGTTATGTATATGTGGCTTATGATAAAAAACAGTTGAAAGACTTGTTGATGAACAAAGATTTAAAGTCGTTGAAGCATATCGGTGAGAATGCTTCAGCGGGTCTTGAAAGGGATTTGAAGGATTTTATTGAGAATAATTAATCATTTTCAAAAATGAAGGATATAAATAAAATAAACATTGCTGTTGCCGGAACCGGGTATGTGGGACTCAGCATAGCAACCCTTTTAAGCCAGCATCATAAGGTGATGGCTGTGGACGTGATACCTGAAAAGGTGGAAAAGATTAACAATAAAATCAGTCCGATACAGGATGATTATATTGAGAAATATTTAGCGGAGAAGGAACTTGACCTGACTGCCACATTGGACGGCGCGGCTGCGTACAAGGATGCCGACTATGTGGTAATTGCCGCTCCGACAAACTATGACCCTGTAAAGAATTATTTCGACACAAGCCATGTGGAAGAGGTGATCGACCTGGTGCTGGATGTGAATCCTGATGCTGTGATGGTGATTAAGAGTACTATTCCCGTAGGTTATTGTAGAAGTCTGTATGTGAAATACGCTGAGCGGTTTAAGAATGACGCCAAACTGCAGGGCAAGAAATTCAACCTGCTGTTCTCTCCCGAGTTCCTAAGGGAAAGCAAGGCTTTGTATGACAATCTTTATCCTAGCCGTATCATAGTTGGTTGTCCGAAGCTTATAGATGGATGTGATGAGGAGAACGAAGCAATAAAGGCTATTGCCGGTGATGGGCTGGAAGAGAAGGCGAGGATGTTTGCCGCATTGTTGCAGGAAGGTGCCATAAAGGAGGGTATAGACACATTGTTTATGGGACTGAAGGAGGCCGAAGCTGTTAAGTTGTTTGCAAACACATATCTTGCGCTGCGTGTTAGCTATTTTAATGAACTTGACACGTATGCCGAAGTCAAGGGGCTTGACACGCAGGCTATAATACAGGGTATATGTCTTGACCCGAGAATAGGCACGCATTATAATAACCCGAGTTTCGGTTATGGTGGATATTGTCTGCCTAAAGACACGAAACAGCTTTTGGCAAATTATGCAGATGTGCCTGAAAACCTGATACATGCCATAGTGGAGAGTAACCGTACACGCAAGGATTTCATTGCAGACCAGGTGTTGAAGATGGCCGGATATTATGATTATTTCAATCGTGGTGATTTTAATCCGGAGCAGGAGCAGCAGTGTGTCATCGGTGTTTACCGTCTGACGATGAAGTCGAACAGTGACAACTTCCGTCAGAGTTCGATACAAGGCGTTATGAAGCGTGTTAAGGCAAAGGGTGCCACGGTTATTATCTATGAACCGACATTGGAGAATGGCAGCACGTTCTTCGGCTCAAAAGTGGTTAACGACATGGACGAGTTTAAGTTGGTGTCTAAGGCTATTATTGCGAACCGTTATGACAGTTGTTTGGATGATGTGAAAGACAAGGTTTATACGAGGGATATATTTAGAAGGGATTAGTTGACAGGATGTTTGTTATAGCCGGAACTGTAATAAGTGTGTTGGTTATAACTCTTTGGATGGTTTGTTTTTTTACAATATCACAATACAATGAAGAACCGTTAAGACGGTTTTAGGTTTCTTTTACCTTACTTTTATCACATCATCAAGGTTGGTGGTGTATCGTTTCGACTCGTGCTCGTGTTTCATGCGCCAGCTGTTGTCGGTAAGCTGTATGGCTGTCTTAACGGTGCCGTAACCGTTTTTGCGGTTCAGGGCGTCGATGGCGGCTGCGAGGCGTGCCTGCTTGTCGCGGTCGACGGGGTCGAAGAGGTCGGGCTGTATGGCGTTGTCGGGGCAGATGTCGGTGACGATGACTCCGGCCTTCTTGTAGAAATATGTGGCGGCGTGGCTCCATTGGGAGCGTAACGCCGCCATTGTTGTTGATATGAGTTCGCGCAGGTCGCTGGTGGGCACGGGTAGCGACACGGTGCGGTTGATGAGGCTGGAGGAATAATGTGGTTTTCGTTTTTTTTGCATCAAATTAAAATTAATTTAAGATTCGTCTAATGAAATTTATATAGAAAATCATATATTTGTATTTGTGTTTGATGATTAAAAAACGTTTATGGAATTATCTATAAGTAATTTTGGTCCTATAAAGGAGGCAAATATTGATTTCGGCAACTTGACATTCTTAATAGGTCCGCAGGCTAGTGGTAAGAGCCTGTCTTTGGAATTGCTGAAGTTGATAATTGATAAGTCGCATATTGTTTCTACGCTCCGGAATTATAATTATATTTTGAGTAAAACAGATGCCAAGAACATTTTGGACTGGTATTTTGGCGAAGGCTTATCGGGCTTGTTTAGGGCGGATACCAAGATAGCTTTAGATAATAAGCCTTTTTCTACACAAGAATTGCTTAATGTAATAGCTGGACAAAATGTTTCCGGACTGTGTAAGGAGTCTGTATTTTATGTTCCGGCACAAAGGATTTTGAGTATGTCGGAAGGCCGTCCAAGAAATTTTATGGAATATGACATTTCAACTCCTTATGTGTTGAGGCGTTTTAGCGAGACGTTACGCGTATTCATGCAGGGCGGTTTAGGAAACCCTGATACCATTTTTCCGATAAAAAACAGACTGGAAGGGGCTGTGAAGAAATCTATTAATGATACAATATTCCATGACGGAAAGGTTGTTCTTGATAAAACCGGCGTGCAGCGGAACATGAAACTGGAGGTGGACGGAATGAGAATCCCATTTATGGCGTGGAGCGCGGGGCAGAAGGAGTTCATGCCGTTGCTGTTGGCCATATACTGTCTGTCAGGGTCTCCTACACAAGTGGTTGACAAGAACGACTATGATTGGGCTATCATCGAGGAACCTGAAATGGGGCTTCATCCACGGGCGATACAGTCGGTGTTGTTGGAGATTATCGAACTGATACAGAATGGCAAGAGGGTGGTTGTTTCAACTCATTCAACGACATTCCTTGAATTTGTATGGGCGTTTAATAACTTGATTGGTTTGCCGGACGAAGAATTCAAGAACGCCATGTGCGAGATGTTTGGGATACGTAAGGATTCAAATGCCGCGGGGCTGTTTGACAGATTGAAGGAGAGGACGATAAAAACGTTTTATTCTGCTAAACATCAAACTGAAGGTGGCGTAACCTTCTCTGACATATCTACATTGGATGCCTTTAATGAGGATACTGATATTTCGGAATGGGGCGGATTGTCTACTTTTTCGGGAAGGACATCAGAAATAGTCAGTCGCTATGCAGAGTAATAACATGTCTAAGTTTGAGCTTGCGGTGACGAATACTCCGGACATGGCAGGCGGATATAAGAATGGGCTTCAGGCTTTTGGCAGGAATTCGTCGTTTGTCGAAGTTGACGATACCAAAAAGCTGGAGGGCAGTGTGGACATTGATGAATGTACGAAGGAGCTGTATCCGGACGAGCCACGTTGGGATTATGCTTTGGGATATGGCGGTAAGGCTTATTTTATAGAGGTGCATCCGGCAAGTACAAGCGATGTTAAAACGGTGATTGAAAAGGCTAAATGGCTGGACGGATGGCTGAATGCAAAAGCTAAAGAATTGAAGGCTTTGAAGGCTGGTAATAACTTATATTGGGTGGCGTCAGGGAAGGTTAACATATTGAGGACGTCACGGCAATATAGAATGCTGATGCAAAGTAAAATATTATTGTGTAATAGGTTTAAACCTGCGGTAAGATAGAGTGCAGGTGTCGTACGGATATCTGAAAGTTCCTTTTTACCTTACTTTTATCACATCATCAAGGTTGGTGGTGTATCGTTTCGACTCGTGCTCGTGTTTCATGCGCCAGCTGTTGTCGGTAAGCTGTATGGCTGTCTTAACGGTGCCGTAACCGTTTTTGCGGTTCAGGGCGTCGATGGCGGCTGCGAGGCGTGCCTGCTTGTCGCGGTCGACGGGGTCGAAGAGGTCGGGCTGTATGGCGTTGTCGGGGCAGATGTCGGTGACGATGACTCCGGCCTTCTTGTAGAAATATGTGGCGGCGTGGCTCCATTGGGAGCGTAACGCCGCCATTGTTGTTGATATGAGTTCGCGCAGGTCGTTGGTGGGCACGGGTAGCGACACGGTGCGGTTGATGAGGCTGGAGGGGGCGTCGGTACGGAAGCGGCTGGTGTAGGCGAAGACGGTGACGGCGCGGCAGCAGCTGTGCTGCTCTTTGAGCTTGCGCGAGCAGGCGGCGGCGAAGTGGGCGAGGGCTTCTTCGAGCTGGGCAAGGCGCGATATGCCGTTGTCGGGGAAACTGCGGCTGGTGCAGATGCTTTTCTTCTGGGGCAGCTCGTCTATGCTGATGCAGCTCTCGCCTTGCAGTTCGCGCCATGTCCTTACGCCGGTGACGGTGAGCAGGCGGCGTACCCAGGACTCGCTGCGACGGGTGAAGTCCCATGCGGTGTGTATGCCGTGGTATTCGAGCTTCTGTGCGGTGTGGCGGCCTATGCCCCATACGTCGGCCACGTCGAGGCCTTTGAGTGCCTTGACGCGCTTGTCGTCGGTGTCGATGAGGCATGTGCCGTCGTAGCCCCGGTAGTGCTTGCCGTAGTGGGCGGCTGCCTTGGCCAGTGTCTTTGTGGGGGCTATGCCGAGGGTTATGGGTATGCCTGTGCCGCGGCCGATGGCGGTTACTATCTGCTTGCCGTAGGAGCGGAGGGTGTCGCCCTGGCCGAAGCCGGTAAGGTTGATGAAGGCTTCGTCGATGGAGTATTGCGATACGTCGGGGGCGAAGTCGGAGAGGAGCATCATGACGCGGCGGCTCATGTCGCCGTAGAGGGTGTAGTTGGAGCTGAACACGGCTACCTTGTTGCGCTCGAGGTAGTCTCGCATCTTATAGAAGGGTGCGCCCATGTCGATGCCCAGGGCTTTGGCTTCGTTGCTGCGCGCGATGATGCAGCCGTCGTTGTTTGAGAGTACGACAACGGGCGCGGTGCGCAGTGCGGGGTTGAACACGCGCTCGCACGAGCAGTAGAAGTTGTTGCAATCGGCAAGTCCGAACATTGTCATCTCTTGAGCTGGCGTTTTATGTTGTAGGTGAGTACGCCCCAGACGACGAAGTGGTTTTCTGCGGTGACCTTTATGGGCGAATAGTCGTCGTTGGCGGGCATGAGCCACAGGCAGTCGCCGCCGGGCTCGAGCTTTACTTTCTTGAGCGTGAACTCGCCGTCGACGAAGGCCACGACGATGTCGCCGTCGTGCGGCTCTATGGACTTGTCGATGACGAGCAGGTCGCCGTCGTCGATGCCGCAGCCTTTCATTGACTCGCCTACGGCGCGGGCGTAGAACGTGGTGGCGGGATGGCGCACGAGCTCGCGGTTGAGGTCGATGCTGTCGCTCATGTAGTCTTGTGCGGGCGAGGGGAAGCCGGCACGTATGCCGCCGTCGGCGAAGGCCAGTGCAAGCTCCTTGGACAGGTCGGCAGAATAGAGGACGAGTTTCATCGCCGTGCCTCCCTTTCAGCCATGTCGAGCCTTACGGTCTCGGCCTCGGAGGACGACAGGCGCGGAAGTTTGACACGGGCGGGGTTTTCGGCCTGGTATGCCTTAACCTCGTCGACGAGCAGCTGCCAGTCGTAGAGGAACTCTTCGGAGCAGCCGTGGCGGCGGTAAATCTCTTTGGCGGCCTCGAGTATCTCGGGTGCGCAGCTGTCGTCGCCCTGGAAAACCACGGCTGGTATCTCGTTGTATATGCAGGTGCGGAGCAGTCTTAGTTGGTCTTTCATCTTTCTGTAGTTGTTTGTTATTGAATAATCTTTTTGCCTTAAGCCATGTCGTGGCCGCCGGTTGCGGCGGTAATGGCTGAATGCAAAATTAAGTATTTAAATCGATATTCCTGCGTTTTGGTGTGATAAAAAACATGCCGCGGCGTCCTGTCACAGTTTGTCATGTCTGGCTTGGTGCGTTTGATTATGACTCTTAAGGCGTTGGGATAGCGTGGATTAGTGCGCTGCTGCGGTTTGCATGGTTGTTTGTGTGAATACGGGTTTGCGGATAATTAACCGCAAAATTTGCGGCTTATTGTCCGCAAAGAACGATTATTTTAATGATTTCGCTATGTAAAATGTGGCTCGTATCAGTTGTTTGTGCAATGTATTTTGTTGGTCTTTCATTGTAAATATTCATTGCCGGGCATTGGTTTGCACATTTGTTATTGCCTCTTTTTGTGTATTTCATGGAAAAACAGAAAGTCCTGATTCGCAATTGAATCAGGACTTTGTTTGTGGAAGTGGTACCACCAGGAATCGAACCGGGGACACAAGGATTTTCAGTCCTTTGCTCTA
>ERZ826146.2257-NODE-2257-length-15051-cov-6.714257_pt1 | contig 15051 bp, 10 predicted proteins | sample MGYA00519857_ERZ826146 | MGnify/ENA primary metagenome ERZ826146 (study PRJEB31778, sample SAMEA3449222) | human gut metagenome | biome: human gut; feature: human-associated habitat; material: faeces | place: United Kingdom | collected 2010/2012 ...
CGGCTTTCAGAGGCTTGGTCATATACAGGATGCGGTTGGACTTCTTGGTCTTGGGCTTTTTCAGGATGAGGGAGGATTTGCTTCCCTCACGCCTGTCCGGGAAGGTGTAGTAGACCTGATTTGGATCGAGCTTTTCCAGAGCGTCCTTGTTGGCTCGCTGCATGGTCTTGCTGACCGAGATGGTGCCACGCCCATCGGCGGCATCAAAGTCCAGATCACTCGGCTGTAGGCCGAGGATTTCGCCCTCACGGAGCGAAAGGATCATGCTCATGTGCACCGTCAGATGCAAGGCGGGGTTTTCGATGGTCTGCAACGCTGCCAGCATGGTTTTCTCGTCCCAGATGGTGCGTTCCTCGATATTGACCTTGGGGGCATCACGGGGCAGGGAAATCTTGTGGATGAGGTCCCACTCCACTGCACAGGAAAATGCGGTCTTGAGCAGCGTGTGGACTTCGTGGATAGAGGTGCTGGACAGCAGCCGCTTTTTCTGTTTGTGTCGGTCAGGGCCTGCTTTACGCCATGGACGTACTGCCCGCAGGGGGTCTTGGCAAGGGTAGCATAGAACTTCTCAATGTCGTAGGTGCGCAGCTCCTGCACTTTCCGCTTCCCGATATACGGCACGGTAAGGTTTTGCACCATCGCCACGGACTGGGTGTAGGTCTTGGGGGACCATTTGTGCTTGGTGGACTGGATCGGGATCCGCTTGTACAGCATCTCCTCCACCGTCATGGTGTCGGGGACGAGGAACGTGCCGTCCAGCAGTTCTTTCTCGACCGTGATCTTTCGCTCCTGCGCCTCCTTCTTGGTCTTGAAACTTTCCCATCCCTCGCAGGGCTTGCCGGAATGGTCTTTGTACTTGTAACGGACGGAGTAGGAATCTCCGCGCTTCATAATAGATGCCATAGATTACCTCCCTCAGACCGCCGCAAACCAGTTGTCGAAACTCTGCTTGTTCACCCGGATGCTGGTGCCGATGCGCAGCACCCGGAAATCTTTCGTGGTGTTGCACAGGTTGTACGCCGCACTTTATACTTTTTCTTATTCTTTTAAGGTTACATGGTTACAGAAAGCGGAAAACGCAGCAATCATGCGGTTTTTGCTCCGTAACCGGGGTGTAACCGAATCTGTAACCAGACGTGTAACCACTATCCATCAGAAGGGAAAGCCCAGCTGCTTGGCTTCCGCATCTGTTATTTCGGAGAAATTTTCAGCCCCGGTTTCGGGGCTGGTTACATATATATCAGAGCATAAGAAAACACCCTGCAAGATTTTTAGTCTTGTAGGGTGTTTCATATATAGCATCTCGTGAATCACGGATTGCGGCATTAGTATTTTTTTGATAATGTGTAGGTATAGTAGGTGTCAATAATCAAAAGAATTGCTACGATGCTCATTGTCCACCAAAAACAAGAAATGCCTTTCGTCAAAAAGCATACCATGATTATAATAATACCACTTACGATAAATGAAATACCTCCAAAGCGTTGGCCTTTTTTCCATGTTGTTTCATTTTTCATACTCCATACGCTTCTCAGTCCTACAACTGAGTTCATTCGTAGTTTTGGCATAATGTTACCTAATATAATCATTGCAACGCCAAGCAGTCCAAATACAAGTTGATTCAAATCAAGTGCAATGGAAGACAGATTTTCAATTGAATTGAAATCAGCATACAAAAAATAGAATGTCATAGCGTTGAAAAGTGCAAGAGATGCTATTCCAGTCACAATACATACATTTTTGTTATTACTTCCATTTTCTTCTTGTTTTGAGGACAACTTAGCCATGGCAAGCATAAAATAGCCAAATAAAACTGTAATTACAGGGAAAATTAGTGTTTCATATTTGCTACCCCAACGTGTCACTTGATTATTCATATCATAATGAGCCGGGATTTGCTCTGGCAAGAACTGTAAGGCAATCAGGACAACTACCAATGGTAAAAACATGAGACTGTAAAAAGCGACCATTTTCTTTTTCATTGTTGACCTCCACGCAAATTACTGATCCACATAATTGTTTCATCAAGGATAGATAAATTCAATTCGTAATAAATATAATTTTTATATCGAGTTTCATAAATCAAGTCTGCCTTTTTTAGCTTCGATAAATGATATGATAACGCCTGTGGTGTCATATCCAATGAGATTGCTAAATTTCCTGAACTTATTTTACCTTCCTGTAACTTTAGCAGAATTTTTCGACGTGTATCGTCTGCTAAAGCAGCTAACACTTCATTTATAGCCAAGCGATCACGCACCAATCTATTTCAAACAATCTTTAAATAGATTGTATCACACATGTACTCTTTATACAAGGCTATTTCAAAATATTTTTAAATAGCAAAAAGATACCGTCAATGGTCACGATAAACATTTCCTTACCCATATTTATTATATGTAAATAATCTGACTATAAATGATTTTTCTAATCTCCGTTTCAACATCTTTCCGGGAGAGAACGAAGTAGCAAAACCGCATGGCTTTCCTGCCCCCTCTCGGCGGCGTTTTCTGGCTCTCCCTTGCGGGGTCATCGCCGGGTATCCCATGCAGACGGTCTTTCGATTTTCAAGGTACGGTGCTGGATTTGGCAATAAAAAATCGCCACACAACAACCTGAACCTGACCATCCCTTCCGGGATGGCCTTGGTTCGGGTTCGTTATGTAGCGATCAGAAAGTTAAAAACTTGCTCTGACTTCTGTGAGAGCCGAGCTTGAACTCTAAGTAAATATGTTATATTAAATTGTTGGGATAGACTACCACAAAAATTGAGCCGTGTCAACAAAAAGTTTTGAAAATACGACACTTTCGGCAGCTTGTCAGAAAAAGCAAGGGAAACTTTGGTAAAAAGAGCGAACAGGACAACTCGTTCTGTTTGTAATGGAATGCCAACTCGGAACTTTTTTGAGCAGAAAAATAACCGTCCACTTCAAGTTGAGCTTGAAAACGGACGATCATTCTTGCAAAGTGATTTTCAAATTTGGGAAGCGTTTTGAAAGGTCTCATAGTGCTAGCAAGAGGTTATACAAAGACCATTTTTGCGTTGCCAAACACTTGTTGGGAAAGTCAAACCCTTGAACTGCATCCGGTGGATGCAGGCTGTGCGATTGCATCGCTGATTCGTTCAAACTCATCGCAGCCCTATATTATCGCTCACACTCCCGATCAGGATGTCAAATGCAGAAGCGGCCATCTGCATCTACGCAAACAGCCGCTTCATGATTCATTTTGTACTGGTCACTGCAGTACCTTATTCATCAGCTCCTGATAGCTGTCCACATGGTCGTATGTCACAAGACCATCTGACAATTTTGCGAAGAGCTTCTTGGCGCAGTCGATCTTGGACTTCTCGATTGGGCGCAAGTTCAGGCTTTCCATCGTGCCTTTGGTTTCTGCTACAAAATAGATGTGTTTCACCTTGCCCTCATGGAACACGATTGCCCAGTCCGGGGAGTAGTGTCCAACCGGGGTCGGAATATAGAAGCCTTTTGGCAGTTTTGCATAGATAAAGACTTCCTCTGCACCGTCCAGATTTTCCGCAAACTTCCGTTCCACGCTCTTTTCCGCTGTGCCATCGGTGAAAACGTAATCCTGAATCGCCTTTTGTGCCTTGTAAGCCTTATCCATCGTCAGAGCGTGTTTCTCTGCCGTAAAGATGCTGCTGTCGTAGCTGCCCTCAATGGTATCATAGGTGATATGCTCCACGATCATGGTAGCTTTCTGCTCCTTGATCAGCCGGATCACCTTTGTGATAAATTCTTCCGGGTTGTTCTGGTACATCGCAAAGGTCGTCGGCTTGATGCCCTGCAAAATCCGTGCGACGGTGCGCCGGGTCAGCGTTGTGTTCTCTGCAATTTTGCCGATCAGGTCATACGCAACCTGACCTGCGTAGTCATGTTCTAATTTTTTTGTTCTGCTCTTGGCATCTCTGAAGCTGCTGCCTTCTCGCACCATATCGGCACTCAGGACATCTTTCTGCCCGGCATAGGTAACGGTATATTGCAGGCGACTGACGTACAGTTCCCTGTCGATGTATTCGATTGCTTTCCGGATCAGTTCCTCAGAATCAAAATCCACCGTATAGGCGTATTTGTGGTTGATCGTCTGCCAGAGCTTCTGGAACTCTGCCTTTTCAAACCGGTCGTTCAGCGGATTTTCCAGCACTTTCGGCTTGTTGCCATCCTCAAACATAGACTTGAGCATACTGTCATCATAAATTGCCTGCACAAGCGTGTGCACGCCCTCTTCAATGGGCTTCAGCGTTTCCGGCACCGGTGCAAGTGTTCCGGTCTGCACATCGTCCCGGTAGTCCTGCGTGACGTTATCCTGCTCATCCACATAGTTGTTGCGGACAAGGTACTGATAAATCGCCCGTGCCTGATGGTCATCCACCTTGACAGTTTTGCCATCCAGCCTGATGGTCTTGCCGGTAAAATATGCAATGTCTGCCTTGCGTGGGCGGTCATGCAGCACTGCTTCGGTCTGCTTTTGCAGTCCGTCTACAAATCCTGCATAGCTCTCGCTGGCAATAACGGTCAGGACGTTGATATCCTGCACCTTATCTCCCAGTACTTCCGCATCCATGCGGTTTCCGTCCTTATTCACGCACAGACGCAGACCACGGCCTACTTCCTGCCGCTTCTGCGTAGTGCTGTCGCTGTGCTTCAGGGTGCAGATTTGGAACACATTCGGGTTATCCCAGCCTTCCCGCAGGGCAGAGTGGGAGAAGATGAACCGGGTCGGCTCTTCAAAGGACAGCAGACACTCCTTATTTTTCAGGATCAGGTCATAGGCAGAAATGTCATCCGACATATCTGAGCCACGCTTGACCGAACTGTTGACGCTGTGACCTTTCTTGTCGATGCTGAAATAGCCCTTGTGGACATCATGCACATCGGTTGAATCCAGATAGGCTGTATAAGCAGGGTCGAACAGGGTGCGATGCTCATTCAGAACCGAAAGATACTCCTGCTCAAAAATTTTGCCGTACTCGCCCAGCAGCTCGTTTCCTTCTTCATCGTACTGGCGGTATTTTGCCACTTCGTCGATGAAGAACAGCGAAAGTGTCTTGATGCCCAGTTTGAAAAGTTCCTGCTCTTTTTCAAAGTGCGAAAGGATCGTTTCATGAATCTGTACCCGGCGCATATCGTTTTCGGAAACGTCGCCGGTAACATCACCTTTGCGGATGGTGTCTCCGTTCGTAAAGGTCACAACGCCCGTGATCGGGTCGATTTCCGACACTACGAAGCCCTTGTACTGCTCCATTTCCCCGGATTTATAATAGAGATTATCGCCCACATCCAGCATATGGAACTCTCGCTTCGTGCCGTTCTGGTGGCTGACCTCCATCTCCACTTTTGCCCGTGGCGGATTCTTCGGGGAGATGATGATGCTTTCCAGATACAGATACTTGTCCGTACCACGCAGATTTTTGACCTCAAAGCCTTTGACTTCGATCTTTTTGACCAGCCGCTTGTTGTAAGCGTCCAGCGCATCCAAAACGTAAATCAGATTGTGCTGCTTGGCATGGGTAGCAGAGTAGTTCAGCGTGAAAAGCGGGGTGAATTTTTTCAGGGCTTTCTGGGTGGCGGAGTCCTCTTTGCCCATCTTCTGCGGCTCATCCAGAATCAGGATCGGACGGTTGGCGGCAATCACATCAATCGGGCGGCGGGAGCCGAACTCATCCCGCTTGGTGTAGATAATTCTCGCAGCGGCATCACCCTTGCGGCCTTCCACGTTCTTGTCCTCGTTCATGGAGGCGGCAAACGCCTGCGTGTTGATGATCATGACATTGATGCCGGAATTGCTGGAAAAGGAATCCAACTGATTCAGGTTGCTGCTGTTGTAGATAAAGAACCGTGCCTTTTTGCCGTAGCACTCCATAAAGTGATCGGCAGTGATCTCAAAGGACTTCTTTACGCCTTCACGGATGGCGATACTCGGCACAACAACGATAAATTTGCTCCAACCATACCGCTTGTTCAGCTCGAACATGGTCTTGATGTAAACATAGGTCTTGCCTGTGCCGGTTTCCATCTCAATATCCAGAGAACACCTGCCCAGCGGTGCCACCAACTTGTCCGACTGATGGATGTTTGCTTCTGCTTGCAACGCGCGGATGTTCTGAAGCAGCTCCTGGTCGGTCAGTTGGAGTGCTTCGTTCTTAAAGCCGGAATCGTTGATCAAATCCAGTAACTCCACCTGTGTTGCATCGTCCCCACTGGAAACAAGGCTCAACTACTGCGACTGTGCAGACAGGTTTCCCATATCCCGCAGGTACGACACGCCTGCATTGTAGGGCTGACCCTGAAAGACCCGTGCCACCGCATCCACAGCATCCGTCTGGTACTGCTGAATCTTAAAACTAAACTTCATCTTTGTGGTTTACCTCCTGCTCCAGCATCAGGAACCGGTCAAAATCGCTCTCATACAGGCGATCCTGAATGACACGATACTTTTCGTATTCGGTTTCTGCATGGAGTTTGGCCTGTTCTGCGCTGATTTTACCGGGGCCTGTCAGCAGTTCATTGCCGTTGAACTCCAGAAAACCGTCCAGCCGCTTTGCCCAGTCCTCCATGCTCATGGGGATCTTGCGCTCGGCCTGCAACTCGGCATAATCCAGATAGAGCGACACGATGCGTTCCAGATAATTCATTTCCTCTTTGCTCAGGTAGTTCTTGGCCACCGTCACATCTGCTTTCAGGATTTTCCCATCCGGCGCATTTTCCCATGTGGTAAGCCCCATGTGCTCCTTGTTGGCATCGGCACGCTCCACGATCAGTTCTGCCGCCGTGTGGCGATGCACAGCATAGTGCATCTTATTCTGAACCGTCTGGAAGAACAGGCGGGTCGTCTTGGCGTCCTTGTCGTAATCAAACGCTGTTGCGTATAAATCCGTCACTTTCTGATAGAACTTGCGCTCCGACAGGCGAATTTCCCGAATCTGCTGCAGCTGCCGCTCGAAGTATTCATCCGTGAACATATGACCTTTTTTCAGCCGCTCCACATCCATTGTCCAGCCCTGAATGGTGTGGTCCTTGACGATCTGCCCCGCCCACTTGCGGAACTGCACCGCCCGCTGGTTGTTCACCTTGAAGCCCACGGCAATAATCAGCTGCAAATTATAATGCGTCAGTTCCCGATTGACCTGCCGAGTGCCCTCGGTCTGAACTATCCGGAATTTCCGGATAGTTGCTTGCTCGGTCAGTTCGCCGTCCGCATAGATTTTTTTGATATGCTCGTTGACCGTGCGCACATCCACATCATACAGCGCCGCCATCATCTTCTGCGTCAACCAGATGTTTTCATCCTCATAACGCATTTCAAAGCTGGCATCGCTCTCACCGGTAGAGGCAACAAAGGTCAGATATTCCGCTGCGGAACTGCGAATGGCAAGTTCTTTTTTCTTCTTATCAGCCATATCACAGTACCTTTCTTACAGTATCAGGGCTATATGTCTCGAAAATTTGCTCGAAGTTTGTGGCAACGCTGTCATTTGCCATACTGCTGTCACGGAACACGGCATAGTAGGGCTTCATCTGGGCAATGGCCTTGACGGTTTCCTCGGTCACATCATGGTCAAAGCAGGCCAGCAGGAACCCATCTGCCACATTGAACACCTTTTTGCCTGCGATCTCTTTCACCTCAATGGGGCTGGAAAGCAGCACGCCCAAATCCAGCATCACCTGGAACAACAAGTCCTCCGGTGTACGGTCTTCCTTCACGTTGTCCACCAACGAGAACAGATCCTGCTGACCGACTTCATCCGGTGTGTAGTACACAGGCTTCATGTTGCTTTCGTCCAGACGCAGGCAGCGGAAGCCGATGTCCAAATCAGCCGGAGCCGTCAAACCGGCATCCTCTTTGATTTTCCGGCCCGCACGGCGGATACGCTCCTTGCCGATTTCGCAGATGTTCTTGTAGCCTGCCTTGTAGGCTTCGCTCTTCTCGTCCGTCTTTTCCGGCAACTGCACCATGATGAACTTGCGGTGTCCGCCGTCCTCGGCGTTCAGTTTCATCACAGCGTGAGCAGTAGAGGCGGAACCGGAGAAGAAATCAAGGATAATATCATCATTTTTGGTATTTAACTGGCATAATAATTTCAGTAGTGTCGATGGTTTTGAGTAGTCAAATATAGTTTTTCCAAACAAATCCATCAATTCAAGTCCCGAACTTCTATTGTTTCCGTATTCTGTTAAAATTGATCTTAATACCTGACCATTTTTCATATAGACCTTATGATGCAGGCTCCATCCATTTGCTGTTTTTGTGAATCTTACCGTACCTTCTTTCAACCCTTTAATAACGGTTTCTTTTGATTTTTGTGAGTTTATAGTCACGCTCGTTCCATCCGGAGCCGTAAGGGTAATGACGATAGGATTTTGTAATCCATTTCTAACTAATGTATCCCAATAATATCTCCTCCCATCATTTTCCACTTCTTTATATCGTTTTAGATATTCTTCCGTCTGTGAGATATACCATCTATCTGATAAGTTATTTGTATTTTTAGAATAGATTAAAATATATTCATGATCAACTGCAATATATCGAGAATCATTTCCACCTCCTTTACGCTGTTGCCAAATCAAGCTTGCAATAAAATTGTCTGCTCCTAAAATTTCATCAGATATTTTTCTTGTATTTACTACTTCTTGGTCATTTATACTGATAAAGATAACACCATCATCTGTCAGCAAATTTTTTGCAATTTTCAAACGTGGATAAATCATATTGAGCCAATCCGTATGAAAGCGACCATTGCTTTCAGGGTTAGAAACAAGCCGGTTGCCTTCTTCATCATACTGACCGCTATTATCCATATAGTCCGCCGCACTCTGGGCAAAATTGTCCTCATAGACAAAATCATTGCCGGTGTTGTACGGCGGGTCAATGTAGATCATCTTAACCTTGCCCAGATAGGTTTCCTGCAAGAGCTTCAGTACTTCCAGATTATCTCCCTCAATGTAGATGTTTTCACTGTCAAAACCGCCGGGTGTGCCATCTTTGCCCACACTGTCAGCTGCCACCGGACGCAGCGTTGCCGTAATGGGCGCATTGGCCGCCAACATCGCCTTTTTCTTGTCCGGCCATGTAAACTGGTAACGCTCTTCCCGACCCTCCACGATGGAATCGGAAAGCTCCTGCCGCAAAACGTCAAAATCAATGGCATGTTCTACTTTGCCGTTGCGTTTCACCTCGGTAATGGCGTTGGGGAATAGCTTGCCAATTAAATCTATGTTGCGCTGTACGCCGTCAAGGCTGTGCATTTTTAGGTTGTCCATAACTATAAACTCCTTATTTAGGATAACGATTTCGGATTTCAATTGCTTCTTCTATCAGTTTTTCAATATTATCTTTAATATCTTGATAAACAACCTTACTCGTTACATATGGCGGATCATATGCTTTACATACTGCGCTCATCAGAACGTCATTATCATCAAGTGGAGTACTTCTGTGAGATATATAATTTATTTGTCTATCAATGTAAAAATCATCAAAAGGATTGTGTCCTTTTGATGCCTGCCGTCCCCAATAATCTTCCAGTCCGTGAATGTAAATTCCAACGACTCCTTTTCCAAGTCTCCACGCTTGCTCAATTTCATATTGAACCCACCTGCGTGAAGCTGTATCAGTTCCAATGAGAACAACTATGCAAGAACGCATTCTCATCTCACTGTCAATCCATGCTTTAATCGCCGTATCGCTCTTCAAGCGAACTTTTTCCCAACCATTATCAGAAAATATTTCCTGCCCATCTACAGCCCCTATGTTTCTGACCTGTCCAACACGCCAAATATCTTTGTCAAAATGAAAACTAAAAAAGACTTGTCTCTTTGCCATCTTAAATCACTCCTGCAAATTTCAACGACACAATTATGACTCCAATAATAATAATTGGAACATAAAACATCCAGATGCTTGGGGATTGTAAACATTTAAGCCACGTTGCGTTTGCATCATAAAGTTCCGTATTTGAACATCTTGAATCTAAAGAAAAATCTGGAACGATTTTTTCATTCCGTATCTTTTCGTACAGAATCCGATACTGCTTTTCTAATTTGAGATAGTATGTATCCATCACCAGAAAGCAGATTACTGGAAGGAACGCAATCAATAATATCCATGCGCTCACCTCTGTAAAGGAAATCGCTGCTATCCCTGTCACAATAGTTGCTGCAAATCCTTTGTAAATTGCTGCCGATGTTGACATACGATCAATAACACCCTGTATCATCTGAAGATGTGCAACCTTGTCTTCATGCCTTGTTTTTTCATTTACTTCCAGATCAGTTTCAGTATCCATTATTTCATTCCTCAATCAACCTTCAGCCAACTTTCGAGTGGAATAATATTATGAACGCCTTTTTCATCATCGGTTACAACATAATATCCTCTATTTACATATCCACCAGTTGTATTAGTTTCATTTCCTTCATAAAACGAAATATATGGGTATATCTGCATATATTCATTTCCCTTATAGGAAGAATCACTATATCCTTTCCGTTTTAACGGTAATATGGCGATATCTTTACTACTAAACTTCTGAGAATCTCCATATCCAAGTTCCCAATTGCACCATTTTGATTCCACTGCTCCATCCGTTGCAAGAAGAATAAATTTATCGCATTGACGAATGCGCTCTTTTATTTTTGATGCCGTCACGCCAGAAGTCACACTTGGCATAGAAGAATCTTTGCTGTCAATGTAAGCTTTGACATTGTAGTTCTTCTCCAAAAAACCAATGAGACCACTTAAGTCCTCAAGATCATCGTGTTTATGGGAAACAAATACTGTCGTTTTTCCAAAATATGATTTGTAAAGGTTCGCAACCTCCATAGATGCAGAATCCAGACTTACCCCCTCTCTATAATTTGAGAATTGACCACTTTCCAAAATTCGCTTCATTTCTATTTTTTCCTTTCCTGTTCACCTTTCATGCCATTCAGCTTTTGCACCATCTCAAATTTCTTCCTCGGCTGCTTTTCCTTACGGATTTTGGCTTCCAGTGCTGCGATCTGCTTTTCCAGCTGCTCTCGTTGCTTCTGCTGCTCCACACTGTCTTTCAGGGACGCACTTCCTCCTGTGCCAAGCACATCACCTGCAATCTGCCGCACAAAATTCTCATACACGGCATCCAGCGAAAGCCCATCCAGATGCACCGGCAAGTCGTCCTCGTCCAGCCAGTCCGTAGAATAATAGCGGTCAACCTTAAAGGCCGTCTTGCCCACCGCAGCCTCCTTGTAGCCGATGACAGCACGATACTTGCCCTCGTATTCCAGCAAAAAGAGGATGTGATACGGAATTTCCCGGTCGATTTGGCGCAGGACACTCTCATCCAGCTTCGGGGCAGACAGCCGTACCTCGAACACCTCGATCTCCGTCACCTGCTCCCCAGCCGCCAGATTCAGGGTGGTGGCAGCAATCTTATTGCGCCAGTAGATGATTTTGATCTGCTCGACAAAGGCTTTCTTCATAGCCGGAGTAACGGCGATGTTCTCATAGAACTTCTGCTTCGGAATACGCTTGTTAAACTCCGTGGATTTCGGCAATCCCAGCACGGCATCTCACCTCCAGACAATCATTTCACAACAAGGAAGCAAATCAGTTCAAAATCATCCAGCCCGGATATATTGCTCATCAAAGCGGATGTTCCACCGGCAGAGAACAGACTGTCAATGTCGCTTTCTTCTTTGACATCAATGATCGAGTCAATGGCTTCACTCAGCAATTCGGACATTTCTGCCATGTCCTTTCCATCGTCTGTTTCCCGGTTGAAGCGTTCATACACCTCTTTGATTGGCTCAGTCTTTCCACGGCACAGCAGCCGGATATCGTCCAACATCTTTTTGGGGTTCAGGTAGTCGCAGATGATCTGTCCGTCCATGCCGATGTAAACCATGTAGAACGGATGGATGCGGTTCCGATTGTCCACATTGACGCTGTTATTGATGTTTTTCAGCACGAAGATCACTCCCTCCGGCAGTTCATCCGTAGCTGGAACCACCGCATGAAGTCCACGGGGCTTCTTGTTCAGATCACCATTGTGCTTGATGTAATCCAGCAGGTCGAGCCGGAACTCGTTCAGGCCCAGATCCATAATGGAGATGCCGTCCGACATATCTTCGATGTCAACGACCTCTTCCTGCAAGCGTTTCAGCTGTGCCTTGCGGTACTCCAAATCGCCCTTTTCTTCGGGGTTGATAAGGTCATCATCGCCGGTGGAGGTCATAACGGTGATTTTCATGCGGGTCTCCACACGGGATTTCAGGTTGATGTAATCGTCCAGCGTCAGATCAGGCCAGAAATTCACAAGCTGGATGTACTGGTTTCTGCTGCCGATACGGTCAATTCGTCCAAAACGCTGGATAATGCGTACCGGGTTCCAGTGAATGTCATAGTTGATCAGATAATCGCAGTCCTGCAAGTTCTGACCTTCAGAAATGCAGTCTGTCGCAATCAGCACATCAATTTCCGTGGCACTACCGGGCATCAGAACATCCCGGTCTTTGGAAATGGGAGAGAAGCAGGTCAGCACGTTGTTGAGTGTTGCCTTGAAGCCTTTGATCGTGGTACGTCCGTCAATCGAGCCGGTAATTACAGCGGTATTCAGCCCATATTTCTGCTTTACAAACGCACTCACATTGTCAAAGAGGTACTCTGCCGTATCCGAAAATGCAGAGAAAATCAGCACTTTTCTGTTGCCGGCATTGATCGGGTGCTCAATTTTTTCAGACAGCAGCTTGAACAGTTCTTGCAGCTTTGTGTCATGCTGCGGCGTGATATCTGCCACCATAAAGGTCAACAGCTCCAGAATTTCTGCATCTTTCCGAAGCTCCGTACGCCAGCTCTTCCAGTCCATATCCGCAAGGTCGATTTTGACTTTTTTGCCGACGGTGAAAAAATCAGTGTTTTCATCGTCCATGTCAAAATCGTCTCCGGCCATGTCGTACATATCCAGATCAGCGTGTCCGGAGCGTTCAAACTGGTCAATGGACTGAATCGTACCATCAATCAGTTTCTTGATGCGCATCAGGGTCAGCTGGAACGAATGTACAGAGCTTTCCAGCCGTTTCAGCAGGTTGATACTCATCAACCGACAAATACCCTGCTCACGGCCTCTCTGGGTCAGATTCTCTCCCTTATTGTGCGTCAGCTCCTGATACTTCTGGAGCTTACTTGCGAAGATATAGTTGGAGGGCATATAGACGCACAAGCTCAGCTGAATCAGCTGCTCATAAATTTCGTTGTAGTTGATGGCATTATTCAGGTCTGTCAGACATGGCCGAACGGAGATCGGCTTCAACCGCTCTGGGAACTTTCCGATAGCGTTGGTGTTGTAGTACTTTTCGATATGCTTCCGAGAACGTGCGATGGTAACACTGTCCAGCAGCTCGAAGAAGTCGAAATCCAACGTCCGCAGCAGCGCATCCGTGGTTCTCTCTTCTGGTTTCAGCTTGCTCCATGCGTTAAAGGCTTTCTGCGCCTGCTTGAAGATGTCCTCAATGCTTTTTGAGGTGTTCAGCTTTTCATCCAGATACTCGGAGCTTCCCTCATAGGCAAGAGCCAGCTGATTTTTCAAATCCACAAAGCGGTTGTTGACCGGCGTTGCCGAAAGCATCAGCACCTTGGTCTTAACTCCGGCACGGATCACCTTGTCCATCAGCCGCTGGTAACGGTTGTCCTGCGTCTTGCTGTGCGTACCGATGCCGTTGCGGAAGTTGTGCGATTCATCAATGACGACCAGATCATAGTTGCCCCAGTTCAGGCGATCCAGGTCGAGGCCATTCGACTTTCCGCCGCTTCTGGACAGGTCTGTATGGAACAGGACATCATAATTCAGCCGATCCGATGCAATCGGGTTGTTCACATAGTTGTCCTTGTAGGTATTCCAGTTTTCCGCCAGCTTTTTGGGACACAGCACCAGAACCGACTTGTTTCGATTCTCATAATACTTTACGACTGCCAGTGCGGTAAAGGTCTTGCCAAGGCCAACACTGTCCGCAAGGATGCAGCCGTTGTACTTTTCCAGCTTATTGATGATAGCAAGCACCGCATCCTTCTGGAAGTCGTACAGCAGACTCCAGATTTTGCTCTGCTTGAATCCGGTTGCCTCATTCGGCAGTTCGTCTTCTGAGATGTCGTCCAAAAACTCGCTGAACACATGATACAGTGTCATAAAGTAGATGAACTCCGGGGAATTTTCAGCATAAGCCGTGCTGATATTCTCCAGTACTACATCTGTGACATCCTGCATTTTGTCCCGGTCGTTCCACAGGGTATCGAACAACTTCATGTACTGCTGTGCGAACGGAGCCTCCATGCAGTTGACCATGTTGTAGCTGTTATTTCCGCGCTCACAGCCAATATCAACTGTCGTAAATCCGCCAATCGGCATATAGGCGGTCTGTGCTGCGCCGGAATCCACAGTCATAAAGCCAGCCATATTTTCACCGGTGGTGTTCGATTTGAACGTAGCCTTCCTTCTGATCCAGTCTGCACACTCCTTTGCGATGGCTCTCTGGGTCATCTCATTGCGCAGTTTGATTTCAAACTCTGTACCGTAAAGGCTTGTTTCACGAGAAATGCGGGGAATGTAGAACTCCCGCTTCTGCTTTTCAGCCTTTTCTTTCACAAACGTGGGGGATGTAAAGATAAATTCAAACTCGTCTATGGTTTCCAGCTGCTTCTTTAGCTCTTTGTAAGCATACATCGAAAAGCAGGCTGCCGCAATAGACACCCTGCTGCCTTTTTTGATTTCCACTCGCAGATCATCTCGAACGGTATTGGTGATGTTATCCAGAATTTTCATATCATCCACCGGCTTTATGCTTATCCGTATTTTTTATAGCCTTGACTATGAAGGCGCTCTTACAAAACTCTATTTCTATTATATCACCCGCTTTTTCCCCTGTAAACGAAAAAGCTGACGGTGTGTAGCGTGCAGCATCCATCAGCTTTTCGTGATACAAAAATCGGCACCCACTTTTCAGCGAGTGCCGATTTTGTTACCCTATAGTGCGCTTTGATTTTTGGCGTAAGTGG
>ERZ826146.2265-NODE-2265-length-15001-cov-4.660177_pt1 | contig 15001 bp, 17 predicted proteins | sample MGYA00519857_ERZ826146 | MGnify/ENA primary metagenome ERZ826146 (study PRJEB31778, sample SAMEA3449222) | human gut metagenome | biome: human gut; feature: human-associated habitat; material: faeces | place: United Kingdom | collected 2010/2012 ...
CGGATAGGATGTTGTCTGTTCCACATATTTCTGGTTATCCAGGTCATATACCTTGAATTCTGTATTTGCCAGGAGTACAGATTTCTGTGTTTCTGCATCCTTTTTGATGATCTTTAATTTTGCTTTGAATTCTTTATCCAGAAGCACTCGCCATGTCTGCGGTGTATCCGGATGATTCTCTGTGATCTTCACTATAAAATCATCAACCGGTGCATAGTTGTGTTTGCTTGTGGTTTCTCTTACCACATAAGTTCCATATGGAAGCGGAATCGATCTTGCATATCCTTTTTCATCGGTAAACATTTCTGCCTGGCCATCTGCAGTCAGTACAACTGGTCTGGCTGAGTCAAAATCATAACTTCCATCTGCTTTTACTTTCAGATCACTGACAAGCCATGCTGAAAAACCAACTCCCTGCAGAAGATCTGCATCGGTCTTCCCGTTGTTTGCTGCCTTGATGATCTGAAATGGCTGTTTGATGACAGTTTCTTTACATACAGAAGTTCTTTCTACTGTCGGAACAGTAGCACCTTCGTAAGTACAGTCCACATCATGTTCTGTCGGATCCAGTACGTATCCCACCGGAGCACTAAGCTCTTTCAGATAATACTTTCCAAGATAGAGATCCGATACAGAAGCTTCGCCATTCTTATCCGTTGTCAGGGATGTGATCAGGCTGTCTTTCTTATGGATTGTTCCGGTTCTTCCATCCGGATGAACAATGTCTTCCCTTGCATAAAGACCATATACCGCACCTTCCAGTGTTGCATCACCCTGGGCTTCATTGCCTGTCTCAGCATCCTGTTTTGCAATGTTGAGCTTTGCATTTACTCGTTTGTCCGTTACATTTTTAGTCGTTGTCTTTCCGATAGCAAGAGTCACATTATAAGACTTTGTATCAATCTGATACCCTGTTGGAACAGAGATTTCTTTCAGATAAACAACTTCCTGTGTTTTCTCCATTGTGAGCTGTGAAGCACCATTCTGATCAGTTGCAGGCATCTCTGCGATCAGCTTTGTATATGCAGCATCGGAATAGATCCCGTACACTGCACCAGCCAGTGCGTTGCCTGTATCCTGGTCTTTCTTTACAATGGATACCTTGCATTCTTTTGTCCAGGTTACTTTAAAATCCACATATTTCTCATTTCCGACACCTTCACCGAAAACAAGAGCCAGGTCCTGTGTTCCGGATCCTGTTACAATCTTGTAAGCAGAGTATTCTTTATCAATGCTTCCCTTCATCCGAGAAGAAAATGTAGCACTGACGCTCTCTGCCTGATCAAGTGGTGCTGTCAGATAAAACTGTGTACCTCCACTGATTTCTACACTTGCTCCTGCAGCACTGGTTTTACCGGTTGTCACATTTACAAGCTTTACACCGCTTGGCAACTTAAATGTGATTGTCTGCAGTTTATCTGCTTTGAATGTGATCACGCTTGTTCGCTGGCTGTTTCCTTCCACATAAGCCTTTACATTAGATTCGGAAAAGCTCATATCTACAGACGGAATGTCCGGCATATTTACACAATAATTGTAAAGCTCCATTGCCAGGTTCTTTCCTGTTGCATTAGTTCCGGATGCCCAGTCACTGGATCCATTTGCATAAGCTGCTGCAAGATGGGTAATGATGAATCTCTTTCCTGCCGGAAAATCCGGATGTTTCTCATCGAAGAAACCATTCTCATCACTTGCTTTTGTTCCGTAATAGCAGACCTTTGCAAGTGTCTTTCCATCGGCAAGTTTCTGGATCGTATAAGTTCCATTTCCCGGTCCTTTTTTCGATGGTTCAACACAGTATGCTGTCGCATTGATGCTTCCCCATTTCACATAATATGGACAAGTCAGATAAGAACCTAATCCATAATCTGCGTAATAGTACCAGGAACCGGCTGTGACTGTGACTGATTTTGTTCCTGTTTCACCGGAAGCAAGCATCATTGGCATATCAAAAGTAATACTTTCGCCTGCTTCAAGATCTGCAAGAGCAACTTCCTGGTCAACCGCTTCCTGCATAACCTCTGAGAGTGTGATCCCTGTTTCCGGATCAACGGTCTCCTGATTCTCCGTTGCTTCGATCTCTGCATCAAATTCTTTTTCTGTCAGTTCTGTTTTGCTCTCCGTTTCAGCAGCACCAGTTTCCTCTGTAGACGAGTCAGCCTCAGAATCCTCAGTTTCTGTCTTATCGGAAGAACCAGCATCCTGATCAGAAGAACTTTCTGACTGCGAATCTTTCTGCTGATCCGCTTCTTTTACCACAATCTTTCGATTGATCTGGTAGGTTGGGTGATCCGTTGTCTGTGGTTCTACATAATAGACTGCCTTATAGGAATTGGCATAATCGGTAGAAAAATCATTCCCGTCCGTATCTTTTGCTTCCTGAAATGTAACTTTTACTTTGCTGTCATCCTGAATCGTAAGACCGGTATAATCACTCTTTACATCGAAATTGTCTCCAACCTTGATCTCATAATCCTTTGCAGTTACCACTTCATCTTCATCCAACTGATCCTTGATCTCCTCATAATACGGAATCTTTTTTACAGATCCGGCATCATCAGAAGCATAGGCAACAGCGGGAGAGAGTACCGTCGATAGAACCGTTACTGCAGTCAGTAAACCGGACATCACCCTGCGTGCTTTCTTTTTCACGTTCATTCTCTTAAATCCTTCCTTTCTGATTTTTTTGTGTATGGTTATCTGTTCGTGTCTGCGTATTATCTTTTATACGAAGATGATCGCCTCCTTTCCTGAAATTTGCGCTATTTGGGACAGTCAGCACAAGCTGAGATAACAGCACAAATATATGGCGGTACCTGTTTGTCACAAATACCGCCACATGATTTCTACTGTCATCCTCTTTTCAGATTCAGACATTTTATTTTGATTTAAGATTTAAGCGTTTTCCTGTTTTCTTTCCCGGATCCGTTCCTATATCAGTTTCCATCTCTGATACGTTTTCTTCTGGCAGACACGCAGCTTTTCGCTCTATGCATGTTCAAACCGAATATCACTCCGGGCAGGCTATTCATTTTTCAAGGTACATGAAGGTGTTCTATGCAAACCCTTCATATAACGAAACGCTCAGAGCCTGTTTTACAGTGGTCTAATTCAATTTTTTTAAAATTCTTCGTTTTCCGCCTTTTTTTTCATCGTTTTTAATGCCCTGTTCAGGAGGTCATTTACACTCTGCTGTTTGATTCCCAGATAATCTGCAACATCCTGCTGACGCATTTCCTCGAAATAAACCAGATTGAGTACCGTCTTTTGTCTCTCTGTTAACTCTTTGATCAAAGCGTTTAGAATTTCTCTGTCGATAACATCGTCAACAAAATCTTTTGAAGATCCTCTCATAATCTCCGCATCATCTGTAACATCGCTGTTAGAAAACACACCATGATTGGTGCTGATTTTGCTCTGGCTGTATGCCATACGGTCTTCAGCCTCCATCAGCAGACGGATATACCAGTTTTCATTATCAAAGAACTCTTTATTGAATTCCTTGTTATCGCCAGTTACACTCACATATTCATAGTCATCACAACTATGAAGCGGAAATACGGTTGATTGATTTCCTGCTGTATAAAGTACATATCCGTGATCATAAACAGAGATTGTTGTATCTGCATTGATCATTTCCTTTACTACAACTTTGTGTTCCTTCAAGGATTTCACGCTTGGGATTCTCTTCTCCACATCAGCAACTTTCACGATTTTTTTCAGTTCTTTTAATGTCAACATAAAGACCACCTTTCTGCCTTTCGGCTCCGGGTGGTCCATTCCATCTTTTATGAAATTTCTGCACAGACATAAAGAACTGCAGTACAAGAGGTCACGAACTCACCCGTTTTTTTTGAACGGGAGTCCGCGACTCCTTTGTAACGCATGTATCTGCGTTTAGATTAAGTTTGCCAGATTGCCTGGCTTATTCAGTTGATATGTGCATCTTCTGATTCATTCTCTGTTTGCTCTTTGCGAAACATGGAATAATCGCCCATAGCATCGTAAGGACAATGCCTTACAAATTCCTGGTATTCGATTTCAGTCATCTTTGCTTCCTCCTTTGTGTCATATTATCAAAATCTCTCTCTGCAATTATTTTTGCAGAAGAGAATTCAACCTCTATATAACGAAACGCTGAGAGCCTGTTTTACAGTGGGGTACGACAAAAAATTTAAAAATTTTTTGAAACACATCAAAAAAGCCCGACAAAACAAATACTTCAACAATCTCCAAAACCAGAAAATACTTCTGATCTTGCAGTGTATCCGTAAATGTTTTGCCGGGCTCTTAGTGATTCCAGTCAGGTTCAGCTCCTTGACAAACTCTTGCTATCTGGTGCGTTCTTGATGGTTCCTGCCAAATCCAACACTTACTACAGACAGCTCATTCTATTCTGTTATGATCCCTGATTCATCATCTTTCGGGAATACGTCCGCATCCTGGACTTTAATTGTTCATCTCGGATGTGGATCGGACGAACCGACACCATATCATCCTTTACAAATATCTCCAATGTACTGCGACATTTTTTGCACTCCACTTCTGAATCGCTTTGTGCGCTCTTTTCAATAAATGCTCCACATACAGAGCAGTGTACATGCCATTTAATAGCACCTGATCCCATATAGGCTTCCTCCTTTAAGCAATAAGATATTCTCCATTTATTACTCAACGGACCAAAGGGAAATCAAATCCGCCTTATGAGCATCATGCCATCCATTCCGTAAGTGCCAAAGCTACACGAACAGCACGATTTCTATTCTGATCAGATCTGCTTTGTCGATCTGTGCATCCTTTTTTATCCTTCCACCAGCTACCACACACTCTTTCCGGTATAAAAAATTCCGCTGTGATTAATTAACATGATATTTCAATAGTTTCAAATACATCACCAGTCAGATCACAGATGTCCTGGATCTGGATCTCGGTATCATCGATCCGTAAGTGGACTGATGGATCAAAAAATTCTACGGTTCCAGATAATGTATGGTACTGACCAATTAATGGATTCTTCCATGACTTTTGAAAATAAGTTGCCTGTATCTTCATTCCATATGCCAGGATTCTTAATTTCATATCCAGCTCATTTTTCTTTTCCTCAGATAAATCTCTTTTCGGTTCATAAATGATTTCCTGTTGCCGGATTGTTTCATCCAATCCACGAAGTGCCGCAAATGGAGCAAACTGTTTTGCTCTGCGTCCTACATCCATGGGATGTCTCCTGGAAACCGGTCTTGGTAAATATAAATACGGTTGATATGCACTTGCTAGCACTTTTTGCACCTCCTCTAAGCACGGTGACCACCTATTTGCTCGTTGCGTTCTCTATAAGTAGAACACTCTAGCAGGTTGGATCCCCGCATGATCGCATTCTTTCCATAACGCTGCTTTACATTCAATACTGCTTCCTGTAAATGCCGTTCCTTATCGGTCTGTTTGGGATCATCAAACAGGCTGTACTGCACATAATTTTCAGAAGCAACCCTGTTCGCACACACCTCGATTCTTCGGATTCCGGTATATCTGTCTGCAATCCTGCGATATAAATCTTCCACTGCATCTATGATCTTTTTGGAACTGTTACTTTCTCTTTCGAGTTTTACGGTTCCTTTGGATGCCTCATGCTCATACCTGTGGTCATAGGCAATCCATAAGGTGAGAGAGTTTGTTACCAGTCCTTTTTCAAACAGATCCAGGACCAGATTGTCTGTCATTTCCCTTACGATCACAAGTGCTTCGTCAAAAGAATAATTTCGCATCAGCACCTGACCATTTGAAAGGCTGTGTTCCGCCGAATGATAGTTCTTGATGTCACTCATCCGGCATGTTTCATAACCCCATGCATGATCGATCAACAGCTCTGCATCAATCCCAAACATCTTATACAGCCAGTCTTCGGATCTTAAAGAAGCCATTGCGATATCGCCCATCGTATGGATCCCGTAACCAGCCAGTTTCTTTTCAGTCCGGGATCCAATCCTCCAGAAGTCACTTAATGGTTTATGATCCCATAGCTGCTCTCTGTAAGAGAATTCATCCAGGATTCCAATATGGTCATCCACATGCTTTGCTACGATATCCATTGCGATCTTAGCAAGATACAGATTGGTTCCCACACCTGCAGTTGCAGTGATGCCAGTTTCCTCCATGACTGCCTGCATAAGCTTTACCGCCATTTCTTTTGCAGTGAGATGATAAAGCTGCAGATAGTTTGTCACATCAATAAAACACTCATCGACACTGTACACATGGATATCTTCTTTTGAGACGTACCGCAGATAGATTCCATAGATCTTTGCGGAATAATCCATATACAGCTGCATCCTTGGCATGGCTGTGATGTACTTCACACAATCCGGTATCTCATGGATCCGGCACCGGTTCTTGATGCCAAGAGACTTCATAGCCGGAGTGATTGCCAGGCAGATTGTTGACTTTGATCTGGTCGGATCTGCAACCACCAGGTTTGTTTTAAATGGATTCAGCCCACGTTCTACGCATTCTACAGAAGCATAAAAGGACTTCAGATCAATACAGATAATAGAAGTCTGATCCTGACTCACATTGCCACCTCCCATACGTCTTTCCTCTTTTTGTAACATGTATCCCATTTTGACTATCAATGATTGTCTATCCTTCCTGTTTTCATTGAATTACAGGAAATTCATTTCACATATCCATTGACAAAAGAGGAAATATTGTGTATCTTATAGGAAAGATGTTTCCCTTATCTGTGATTCACATTATAGGAGAGATATTTCCCTTTGTCAAGATTAATTTTTAATTTTTAGGAGACACATTTCCCGTTTTGCCTTGAGGCGGCTAATGAAACTTATAAGACAAGGCTTAGAAAGAGGTATGTTTATGACATTCGGTGAAAAAGTAAGATCATTAAGAAAAGAAAAAAAGATGAGTCAGCAGGAACTGGCCAGTATGGTTGGTGTTTCATATAGGACTATTCGATCCTGGGAAGTAGAAGGACGTTTTCCAAAACAAAATGTTCTGTATCAGAAACTGGCAGATGCATTACAGTGTGACGTTTCTTATCTCATGAGTGAGGATGAAGCTTTTATCACAGAAGCATCCGAACAGTTTGGTAATCGCGGTGCCAAACAGGCTCAACAGATCCTGGAACAGGCTGCAGCTATGTTTGCCGGTGGATCACTGACTGACGAAGATAAAATAGCTTTTATGGATGAGATCCAGAGCCTTTATCTGGATTCCAAAAGACGTGCAAAGAAATTTACACCGAAAAAATATCTGAAAAACCAAGAGGAAAAATAATAGAAGGCGGGATTATTGTACACCTAATCTGTTACCTTATAGTTACAAGGATATTTCTGCCCTTTTTATTTTTTACTTTTGAGGTGATTTATTTGAGAAACACTTACATATATACAGAAACAAAGAAATTAATCAAGAAATATGGAACCCGAGATCCATTTGAGATCATGGATCAAATGAACATTGTTGTCGGGGAAACTTCCAGATATAAGACACTGAAAGGATACTGTTTTATGAGCTGTAAGACAATCTATGTCATGATCAGCAGTTTCCTTTCAGAAGAAGAAAAGATGATCGTTGCCGCCCATGAATTAGGACATATCATCCTGCATCGTTCCCAGCTGAAAATGGCTCCAATGCAAGATGATACACTCTACAATATGACGGATAATACAGAATACCAGGCCAATCTGTTTGCTGCCAATCTTCTGATTAATGATGAGGAGATCGAAGATATGGTTCAGAACGAAGACCTGGATTATTTCGGACTCTGCAGCTCTTTGAATGCGACTCCGGAACTCATGAGCTTTAAACTATACAGCCTGACAAAACGAGGCCAGGCTTATCATATGCCGATGGAGATACAGAGTAATTTTCTGGCGAAATAATAGCGGATAAGATTATTCTACAATAGAAAAACTATAGATTTATCTCACTGAAAGGAGGATCATTTATGTCAAGACATCATATAGAAAAGGTAACTTGTCCTTCCTGCCATCATGAGGGAGATTTTGAGCTCTGGGACAGTATTAATACTGCACTGGATCCTGAAATGAAAGAGAAGGTACTTAATCAATCTATTTTCCTTTATACCTGCCGAGCTGTGGAGAGACCTTTCGTTTAAACTACTCCACACTCTATCACCAGATGGAAGATCTTGTCATGATTTATCTGGTTCCTGAATCAGAAGTAAAGAAGACATATGAAATATTTTATGAAAAAAATGCTTTGGCTGATTATCGTACCGAAAAGTACTTAAACCGGATTGTGACATCAGCAAATCAGCTCGTTGAAAAGATCCAGATCTTTGATGCAGGTAAAGATGACAGGGTAATGGAACTTGTTAAATTACTTGCGACAGATTCTATTCTCAAAAATGATCCCGATATAGAATTTGATGAACTGCGCTTTGCTGTCGACGACGACGGAACAAATATTCTTGTAATCATTAATAAGGGTGAGATCACTGGTGCAGTTGACATTGACAATATGTATGAATTTGCTTCTTCACACTGCACTGATTTCAAAGATCTCCGCGATGATGAGGATATTGTTATCAATAGGGAGTGGATCCTTAACAAACTTGCCGAAGCAGAAAACGAATAGTATATTTGGTGGCTACACCCCCAAGCCCCTGTAGAATAAATAACGCCAGTACTGGATATCAAAAATCCCGCACCGGCGTTATTTATTAAAATATTTTGTTTTTTAATCTTCAACACTCTCTACTGAAACTTCTTTTTTCTTCCTACTTTTACCAGAAATCATCTTGTGTCCTGTATAAATAGCCATAATCATGCAAAGCAAAGAACTTGCTGCAAAGTACTTATGGCCTTCTTTTGATCCCTTATAACCTGTATAAAAAGTTCCAAGCATTGTAATCAGTGCACCGATAGACCAATATTTATGTGATTTCATTCAGATACCTCCTGCCGTTTTTCTTAATCATATACCTTTTAAAAGATATATACAAACTGGTATTTTGAATCAATCGACAAGCAGCTCGGATCTTCCACTATAAATTCATACCTTCAGCAAATAGGATATGGCAATAAAAATATATCCGGAGATTTCTCTTCCTACTGGATGCAGTCATCCTTAAAGATTTCACCAGTAGAACAAGTTGAACTTTTGAAAAATTTATATCGAAACAACTTCAACTTTACTCCTGCTAATATTCATGCCGTCAAAAATTCCATCCATCTTACCGCCTCTGAAAATGGAGAATTTATGGAAAAACCGGAACCGGACGAGTGAACGGGCAGGATATAAATGGCTGGTTTATAGGTTTTATAGAAAGCCAAAATAATACATACTTTTTCTCCACAAATATTCAAAGCGAACAACGTGCAACTGGTAGTAAAGCATCAGATGGTGCTTTATCTACTCGTATTGATTCGTCACATAAATATAAGCATCTTCCAACGTTGCAGGAATTGACATACACTCCAATTCTGGCTGTATTTCAGAAATCACTCTTAACTGCAATCCCCCCTCAACATACTGTTTAGATGTAATACGATACTTCTGTTCCACTTCTCTTGCTTTTCTCTCATCAGGTACTTTGCAAATCCAGATTTTCCCCTGTGCTTCTTCTGTCAAATTCTTCATAGAACCCGCATACAGAAATCGACCTTTATGCATAATTGCAAGCTGATTGCAGGTGGCAGCTAAGTCTTCTACCACATGAGTTGAAAACAAAACCGTTCTGTTTTCAGAAAAATCTACTAACAAATTGCGGATGCGAATACGTTCCTCCGGATCTAAACCGGTAGTTGGCTCATCCACAATTAAAAATTCCGGTTCATTTAAAAGCGCCTGCACCAATCCTACCCGTCGCTTCATACCGCCTGATAACTGCTTCATTTTCTTCTTACGATGTTCTATAAGACTGGTCTTTTTCAAATAATAATCTATCCGCTTTCTACATTCTGCTTTCGGAACACCTGCCAGATCTCCCATATACTCCAAACACTCCTGAACCGTCAAATTAGGATACAGTTCAATTTCCTGTGGTAAATACCCTATCTTTCGTTGGATTTTTTCATAGTTTCCTTCGCTATACAAAATTCCGTCTAATGTAACCATTCCGTTTGTAGGTTTAAGCACAGTGGTCAAAACTCTCATCAAAGTTGTCTTTCCCGCTCCATTTTCTCCCAATAGTCCAAATATCCCATTTGGTATATCTAAATCTGCATGGTCGATTGCTGTGACACTATTCTTAAATCTTACCGTTAAATCCTCAATATGAATACTCATAAATTTACCCTCTCTTTCTTACGATCTTCGGCAATGCCAGTAACAAAATCAGTCCGATACAAATACACAAGCCTTTCCCATACAGCCATGTAATATCGGCAGTATTTTCTATATCTCTAAAAGAATAAGAAAACAGATTCCATGCTCCAAAAAGTTTATCTCCACCTGTGGAATTTGTTGCTACCCATATCAAAAGACTGCTTCCAATTCCCATCCACATATTGCGAAAAAGCATAGACAATGTATTAGCCAATATTCCCCAAAAGAAAATAGTTACTACAATCGCCCCAAAACAGGTAATAAACTGAAGTATTTCACTTTCTGTTACTGGATGTGTAATTGGTTTCTGAAACGCAAAAAACAATCCATATCCAAGAACAGCGAGCAGCAGCAAAAAAGTTCCCTGTATCATCAGTCTCTGTATAATAGAATAGATTCTCTTTTTTATCTGATACAGTCTCTGAACTTCGGAACGGTTGCTTGTAATTTCCTGCACATAAGTATCTGCACAAAAAACAGCAGTCAATATCGCAAAAGGCGGCTCTATGGATAGTCCTATTTCATACGTGAAAACAACTGCACGAATCACACTTAAAATTACAACAAAGGATACTGCATAAGCAATTTTATAAAATGGCAGAACAATCTTCATTTCCTTCTTCATTTATATTCGCCTCCGCTTCCAAATCTGTATCGAAATCAGTATAATTACTACCGATACAATAATAAGAAAACTTTGATTTAAGAGCGCCATCGGGGGCGGTGTCGTATCAAAAAGCTGCCCCGGAAATCGTACCATGATTGCCAAAGGTTTGCCCCAATATCCGTAAACTCCCTCTGCATTAGTTCCGCCCAAATTGGAATACACCATATAAAGAATCAAAAGTGGTACACCCGGAAGTGGATTTTTAAATATGAGTGAAATCAATGTATATATACTCACAATCATCAGCATATTAGGCAATATATAAAGTACCGTAGAAGCCACAAAATCCCATAGTCGCACTTCAAATCCACTATCCTTTGTATAGATGCGGCACAATACCCAAAACAGTATATTCAAAATAGTTAGCACAAGCAAACAAATTGTAAATCCTGCACTCACTTTTCCCATTACATACTTCCCGGCAGTCACAGGCTTTGTATGCAACAATTCATAAGTATGCTTTTTTGTATCTTGTAAAAATAAAACCGCCAACATAATAATTGCAAAAAACACCATATACAGACCCGCAAAATCAGCAAATTTTCTTGCGTAATAAAAAGAAAATGTCTTATCTTCCAATTTTTTATCTAGATATGCGTTGATTTCTTCTGCCGTTCCCTTATAATACGTACTGTCCTCGTATAAATACCTTGCCCCGTACCAGTCATATTCCTGCTCCAAATACGCATAGGCCTCTTTTAAATTCATGCTTTCCAGCTTTTCAATGACATTCTGTGCTTCTGAATCCGTCAATCCAAACACATCCGTTAATTTTATTTTTACCTTTTCATGCCATACCTCTCTGTGCTTTTCAGGCGTGGCTGGAATATAGCCCTCATACACTTCTCCTTCAACCGAAGTGTTGGACTGATCATTGATGATTTCCTCCCCCGTTGTAAGATAATGTGTGGTTAAATATGGACTTGTCGCATTAAACACACCATAAATCACAAGCAGAACACCTACCCAAAATAACGGTCGCTTTAGATAATTCCTAATCTCTCTTTTAAAAATAGCAATCATACGTATTCCTCCTTTCCTTCGTTATAGACATCATAAAATATAAATCACAACAAAAAGACAACAGCATAAAAAAATCGGACCGCTCATGCAATCCGATGAAATACTGCTGTTATTACAGCTCCACTCTGTTTTTCATTTTCTATCAGTAACTGACCACCATGCTTTTCACAATACAATCTGCTGATATACATGCCCATTCCTGAATGTTTCAAACTGTCTTTCACATTTTGCTGATAAAAAAGCTCTGTTGCCTTTTGCTTATCTATTGTAAATCCCACTCCATCATCCTTTATTCTGATCTGTAATTCAGAACAGGTAAGAAACACTTCCATTTCCACTTTTGTCTTGGCGTAACGAAAGGCATTTGACAAAAGGTTTTCTATAACCTCTAAAATCACTTCCTTATCTCCTGAAAATTTTTCTTCTGTTTCCGAACATTCTAATTCATATAGCTTTCCAAATTTTTTCCTAAACACGTTCATCTCTGCCCGTACGTCTATTTCTACCTGTTTACTGGTAATTTCTTCTGCTACTAACTCCCTTGTATCTAAACTGCTCATCTTTCGCATAGTTTCCACAAAGATATCCATACGTTCAATCTGTTTTTTGCTTTCATTTACCATTTCTAAGGCTTGCTCCATATTTATCTCTTTCTTCGGAAGATATTCTGAAAGCATTTCCTGATACCCCTCCAGCACAGAGAGCGGAGAACGTATATCATGTGCAATGGCAGCCCGCAAAGCCTTTTCTTCCTCAAGCATTTTCCATAACTGTTGATTATTCTCTGCCAGCTGTCCTCTCATTCGTTCAAACTCTTTGCACAATCCGCCCATCTCATCTTCATTTTCATAAGTGATATGGAAATCTAAATTATTTCGACCAACTTGTCGGGAAGCCAGTTCTAATTCTTCGATAGGGCATTTCAGTTTATGCTTATAAAAAAGAAATACCGCTATAATACTCCCTGCAACAGATACGATAAGCACTGTAAATGTCTGAAGAAAATCACATATTTCCGATACATGATAATCAAATTCTTTCATTTCATAAGAATGTGGTCTCGGAACATCTGGCAAATACCTTCTACCATCCCCTTCAGCCATTTCAAAATATTCTTCTTGGTCTACATAATTCCACCAAATGTTGTTTTGTACTGTGCTTGCTATTCGCATAATTAGTGCTGAAAGATAAAAACTAATTATTAAACTAATTATCATATACAAAACAATGGTTTTCCTTAACGAAAGATTTTTTATTTTGCCCATTTATATCCCCTCCCCCATACCGTTGCAATATATTCGTGTTCCGAATACATTTTCATTTTCTTGCGGATTCTGCGAATCAACTCCGTAACCACCCGGCTGTCCCCTTCTGCATCATATCCGCCAATCTTCTCATAGATTCGTTCTTTATCAAATACCATTTCAGGGTTCATAGACAAAAATTCTATGATCTCATACTCTAATTTCGTAAGCTCTAAAGCATTCCCTTTAATATGTACACATTTACTGGCATAGTCAATCACTAATTCTCCATAAAACCTTTGTTCTTTTTTCCTATGTAAACGTTCTTCACGTTTCAAATGGGCAATAATTCTAGCATCTAATTCTTTCAAACTGAATGGTTTTAAAACATAATCATCACCACCAGACAACAATCCCATTACTCGATCCTGTTCTTCTACTTTTGCAGTCAAAAAAATAATCGGACAGGAAACCATATCTCTGATTCTTCTGCACACTTCAATTCCGTCCATTCCCGGCATATTTACGTCCAATAAAATAATATCGGGATTTGCACTTATCTTTTCCATTGCTTCTATGCCATTTTCTGCAATCATTACCGTATAATTCTTCAATGTAAAGTATTGATTCAGCATTTTTAGCAATTCTCTATCATCATCAACCATTAAAATTTTATAGTTCATAAATTTCACCTCTGGCTCTAATGTTATCTTTTCCTTATAGTATAGCTTATAAAAAACAACAAATAAACAACAATTCCTAAAAGGCAACAGCCTTTCTAAACTGCCGCCTTTTCTCCTTCATTTTATTTCCATTTTTGGGACAACATCATACAGTGTTGGTGCCTGATGACTTAATTTTACTCCATTTTCATTTGCATCTTTAAGCAGATTCTTAACTTTTTCTCTTGAATCCTCCGGTACTTTCATGTACTCCCACATAAATGCTACCACATCGGCTGGTGTGTCTTTTTTTAGTGGTGGTAACTGAATATAATCATTGTTTTCGCTCATTTTCATATCCTCCTCACGATATAATAAAATCAATAATACGTTCTCTTGTCATGTCCAGTACAGTATCTACGAACACTCCTGCAAAAAGGATCAGATACAGAATAACACTCAGCGAAAACAGGAATGCAACCTGTACCCAATCATGGTAACAGTATGCAGTCGCTATGATCAATAAAGTGAATATAAACCCAAGGATTCCTCTGACAACCGCATAAGTCTGTACTGTCATTTTTACTGCCAAGCCGAAATCAAATGCCTTCACGGCTCTTTCCTGCCCGATGACCCCCTCCAGAGGCTTGATCTCCGCCGTTGTACGAAAGGACAGCTCCTCAGGAAAGCACCCTTTCTTTAGCTCTGTATACGCCAATTCAAATGGTTTTTCCATTTTTCTTCATCTCCTTTTTGCAAAAAACGCTGAAATGCACTCTCACATCTCAGCGTTTCTATTTTTTCTTTTCCGCTCCGTCAAAGGGACGCGCCCTCTGCATCGGGGAAATATTTCCACATGATAATTGCATCCTCCTTGGTGTCGGGGTAATAATTCTTACGGATGCCCTCCGCCTTGAAGCCGTATTTATGGTACAACGCCTGTGCAGGCCGATTCCCCATGCGTACCTCCAAGGTAATGCCTGTCATTTCTTTTTCCAACGCCTTTTCAATGAGCTTTTCCATCAGCCTGCTGCTGAATCTTTTCAATCCGGATCTTGTAGTGATGTACGGCAGCCTGGCCGACCAGCACGATTTGTATG
>ERZ826146.2271-NODE-2271-length-14953-cov-32.898845_pt1 | contig 14953 bp, 13 predicted proteins | sample MGYA00519857_ERZ826146 | MGnify/ENA primary metagenome ERZ826146 (study PRJEB31778, sample SAMEA3449222) | human gut metagenome | biome: human gut; feature: human-associated habitat; material: faeces | place: United Kingdom | collected 2010/2012 ...
AACAAAGGTAATGGCTTTAACTCCTTAGCGACCGCAGGGAGCGAGAGTTCCCTTGAGCGAAGCGAAAAACTTCTTTACCTTCTATAAATTCTAATTGGATATCTTCCTGCCTTTATAATACGTGTTGAAATCGTCTTTTGCATAGCCGTCTTCAAGCACTTTGAACGACATCGCGCTTGCTCCGGCAATCTTACTGCCCTTGTAATACGCCCCGAAATCGTCCTTGGCATAGCCGTGGCCGAGCACTTTGAACGACATTGCGCTTGCGTCTTCAATCTTCTTTCCGTTGTAATACGCCTCGAAATCGTCCTTGGCGTAGCCGCGGCCGAGAACCTTGAACGACATCGCACTTGCACCCTCAACCTTCCGGCCGCCATAGAACACGTCGAAATCGGTCACAATGTACTTTTCTTTCTTGCGCCGCTTCTTCTTCCCGTGGTGCTTGTGCCACTGCCCTTGTGCAGCCGTAACCGCCTCGCTTTCAGGTATGCCTGACGGCGTTACGGGCGTTGCCGTAGGCGCGGAAACAGCCAACGCAAAAGCGGCGGTTATCAGAACTGTTTTCATATTCATGCTTTTTATATTGTATTTTATCAGCAACAGCAAAATGCTTGCAAACGTCCGGCATCACCATTTCAGCTTTCCGTACTTCTCCATGCACCACAGTTGCCACGAGTTCAATACGTTCTGCCACACCACGTAAGCGCAAGGCGCTATGGCTACGACGGGGTTCAGATAGACCATCGTGAGCCAGATACCCACTCCGGTGTTCTTCTGGCCGAGCGCCTGGCCGCCGTCCACACTGTCGTTGAAGCGCCGGCCGACGGCCTTTCCCGTGCCGAAAAGGACGAGCGTAACCACAAGCGGCACAATGACGAGGGCCGTCATCGAGAGCCACCCGATGCCGGCGGTGAAAATGTTGTGCAGCGTCATGCCCATGACAATCGACAGGTTGGCCGCCCAGAAGTAAAACCCGAGGTTGCTGCAACCCTTTATCGCCTTGGCCGCACGCGGCAGCCAGCGGCGCGTAATCATCGCGCAGACGAAGGGAAGGACAAGCACAACGGCGGTGCGTTGCAGTATCGTGGCGAACGACGACATGAAACCAACGCCGGGATGGCTCTCGAGCATGGGGAAGAACAACGGCACGAGCAAAGCCGTAACCACATTGTCTATCAGCGTATAGACGGTCATAGAGGCGATGCTTCCGCCCAGCTTCTCGGTCACAACCGCAGCAGCCGAGGCCGTAGGGCATATCACACAGGCGAAAGCCCCTTCGAAGACAAGGCGCAACGTGGCGTCGTCCGTCCACAGAGCGGCAGCAACCAGCGCGGCGGCCATGACAAGGCGGATAATCTGCAGCCACAAGTGCCACGCACGCAGGCACAGGTCGTGCAGCCGGATTTTGCAGAACGTCACGTACAGCGTCATGAAGATAAGCGCCGGTATGATGTCAATGCACCACGGCCCGGCCACCTCTCCATACGGCACAAGCATGGGAATTTCGGTAAACAGCAGGTAGACGCACGCGCCGAACACCATCGCGCACGGCAGCGTCCACTCCTTTACAAACTTTATTATTTCCATCACAAATGGCTTTAAGACGCTGCAAAAGTAAGCATAATATTCTTACTTGCAGCCTCTTATAAGGCCAATTATCGTAAAAACATCGGACGGCGGCATAACATCCTGACATCCAACACATTGCAAAAGGCCGCCTTTCACAGTGTGAAAGACGGCCTTTTGCAGTCCAATACGTGACCTTTTGCAACCTGATTCATGGCCTTTTGCAAGGCCACGGACGATTATTGGCCTAACAATGCCTCTATTTCCGCGTCGAGGTCCTTTATCTGCGCGTCGCGCTTCTTCAGCGTATTGTCGCGCCCTATGATGAAGAACGTCGGGATTGACTGTATGTTGTACAGCGCAAGGTTGTTCGACTGAAGCCCGTTCGGGTCGCGCACGCTTATCCAAGGCAGGGCCGCAGTCTGCGTTTTCCAGAAGTGTTCGTCCGGGTCTAACGACACCTGGTAAATCTCCAGGCCGCGTCCGTGGTACTTGTTGTATATGTCACGCATCTGCATTATGCGCTTCGTAGAGCCTTCAGAGCCGAACACGTGGAAGTCGAGCAGCACCACCTTGCCCTTCAGGTCGGTCAGTTTGCGCGTCTGCCCCTTGTTGTCGAGCAGGGAAATGTCAATGAGGTCGGCAACGCGCACCTTGCTTGCGTCAACCATTTCGGCCGCCCTCTGGTTGCGGACGATGCGCACATCGCGCATGCCTTGTATCGCTATGTTGTGCAGGTTCTGCCCACGCACAGCCTTCGGATGGTAAGTGTCCCAGCTGGTAGCCACCGCCGCAAACGCCTTTATGTCGTCCTCGTTCTCCCGGGGATTGAAGATGAGCATGTTGCCAAGCGTCTGGAACAATGCGAAATACGACGACGAGCGCATCGGTGCCTTGTAGATGTAGTTCAACTTGATGTCCTGCTTGTATGCGTCTATCATCCTGTCGATGCTGTCGCGGGTCTCGTCGAAGCCTACGGAGTTGTTGCGCTGCAATGCTATTATGCGCGACTGGAGGTCTATCTGCTTCAAGGCCAGCTCCTTGATTGTGGCGCATTCCTGCGAGCCTTCTACCGTATAGCCTGTTGCCATGGTCGGATATGACGCCTTTACGGTGATTGTCTCCGTTGAATCCACGCTAAGATTGATGATTTGCCCGGCAATGCGCAGGCGGTAAAACTCGGGCGCATCGGGTGCCTTCTCGCTGAAGCTGAACGCTCCGTCGTCTCCAAGCTTCACAGAGTCGACCGTCACCGGGCCGTCAAGACTCATGTTCTCGAAATACAGCACAGAGTCTTTCGCCTCGGCGATTGTGCCGTCCACATGGAATTTACGGTTGTCGCACGACCCTAACAAGACCGTTGCCAAAGCGGCAACAGCGAGAGCCGGTAATGTGTTGAATATGGTTCTCATCTTTTATATGTGTTTTTTGATTTCATGCCTTAGCTTGCAAAGGCCTTCGCAAGCTGCGCTCCGGCCACTACGGCAAGCATGCCCAAGGCTACGCTCGAGCCTATGTAGACTGCCGAAAGGAGCGCGTCGCCTGTCTTTGCGAGCGTCAATGACTCGTTGGCAAACGTGCTGAAGGTTGTAAATCCGCCGCAAAACCCAACGGTAAGCATCAGCTTCAAGTCTTGTCCGATGCGTGCCCCACCGTCTCCGGAAAGCCCGTAGAACAACCCGATGAGCAGGCATCCGGCCACGTTCACGGCCATTGTGCCCCACGGGAAGGATGAAGCAGCCGCGCCCTGCACGGCCTTTGACAGCAGATAACGCGCCACGCTGCCTGCCGCTCCGCCAAGGGCTACGAGCAAGATATTCTTCAACATGCGTGCAAAGGTAATGCAACTACGGGTAAGAACAAAAAAGATGGAGTTAAAGATAATGAAAGAACGGCGGCGGCATGATATGCCGCCGCCGTATATATATTAATGTATGACACCGTTAGAAGTCACCGTGGTCAAGACTGTCGTTGAAGTCTTTGGGCTCTTTCGGCGCCAAAGGGTCGTGGTATTCGTCACGGCTTGAGCGGTGCTCGAAGCGTCGCGGCTCGCGCTCCCGGCGCTCTCCACGCTCCTGACGCGGACGGCGCTCGGGCCTCGGACGGCGCTCACGCTCCACGTAACCTTCGGGTTTGGGTATCAGAACGCGGTGAGACAGCTTGTACTTGCCGGTCTTCGGGTCGATTTCCATCAGTTTAACGGTAATCTTGTCGCCCTCTTTCAGGCCTGCCTCTTCAACAGTTTCAAGGCGTTTCCAGTCTATTTCGGAGATGTGCAGCAGTCCGTCCTTGCCAGGCAGGATTTCAACGAAGCAGCCGTAAGGCATGATTGAGCGGATTGTTCCCTCGTAAACCTCGCCCACCTCGGGTATAGCCACGATTGCCTTGATTTTGGCGATGGCCTTCTGGATGCTCTCCTTGTTGGGCGCACTAACCTGAACCTTGCCCACTCCGTCGATTTCGTCGATGGTGATGGTGGCACCCGACTCTTCCTGCATCTGCTGGATAATCTTTCCTCCGGGACCAATCACAGCTCCGATGAACTCCTTGGGTATGTCAAACGCCTCGATGCGCGGTACCTGCGGCTTCAGTTCGGCACGCGGCTCGCTTATGGTGTCGGTCAGCTTGCCGAGGATGTACTCACGGCCGGCCTTCGCCTGCATGAGGGCTTTTTCCAAAATCTCGAAGCTGAGGCCGTCACACTTGATGTCCATCTGCGTCGCAGTCAGTCCGTCTTTCGTTCCGGTGGTCTTGAAGTCCATGTCGCCGAGGTGGTCCTCGTCGCCGAGAATGTCGCTAAGAACGGCGTACTTGTCCTCTCCGGGATTCTTGATAAGTCCCATGGCGATGCCGCTCACGGGCTTCTTCATGGGCACTCCGGCATCCATGAGGGCAAGTGTTCCGGCGCAGACTGTCGCCATTGACGACGAGCCGTTGCTCTCAAGGATTTGCGATACGAGGCGCACCGTATAGGGGAATTCCTCCGGAATCTGCCCTTTCAGCGCGCGCCAAGCCAGGTGTCCGTGGCCTATCTCGCGACGGCCTACGCCGCGCTGTGCCTTGGCCTCGCCCGTACAGAACGGCGGGAAGTTGTAGTGCAGCAGGAAACGCTGGTAAGAGCGGTCGAGAACGTCGTCTACAAGCTTCTCGTCGAGTTTCGTTCCGAGCGTACATGTGGTAAGGCTCTGCGTCTCGCCACGGGTGAATATCGAGCTTCCGTGAGGCATCGGCAGGGGTGAAACCTCGCACCAGATGGGGCGTATCTCGTCGGTCTTGCGGCCGTCGAGTCGCTTTCCTTCGTCGAGGATGCAGCGGCGCATGGCGTCACGCTCCACATCATGGTAGTAGCGGTCAACCAAAGCGTACTTCTCTTCGAGTTCATCCTCTGAGAGTTCGGTGTGCGCTGCGGCGTAAGCCTCTTCAAAGTCGGTCTTTATCTTGTCAAAAGCCTCCTCGCGGGCCTTCTTGTCATGGTCGCCGGCCTGCGCTATGGCGTAGCACTTGTCGTATGTTTCCTTGCGGAGCTGTTCGCGCAGTTCCTCGTCGTTCACCTCGTGGCAGTACTCGCGCTTCACGTCGGTGCCGAGTTCCTTCGACAGTTCTTCCTGCAAGACACACATCGGGCGGATGGCCTCCTGTGCCACCTTGAGAGCCTGGAGCAGGTCTTGTTCCGACACTTCCTTCATCTCTCCTTCCACCATCATGATGTTGTCTTTCGACGCACCAACCATGATGTCCATGTCGGCATCCTTCATCTGCTCGAACGTCGGGTCAACGATGTACTCGCCGTTCACGCGCGCAACGCGCACTTCAGATATCGGGCACTCGAACGGAATGTCAGAGCAAGCCAGGGCGCACGACGCCGCGAAGCCTGCAAGGGCGTCGGGCTGGTCAACGCCGTCGGCCGAGAAAAGAATAACGTTAACGAACACTTCGGCGTGGAAATCGGCCGGGAAAAGGGGGCGCAAGGCGCGGTCTACTAGTCGGCAAGTAAGAATTTCGTTGTCGCTTGCCTTGCCTTCGCGCTTTGTGAAGCCTCCGGGGAAGCGCCCGGCGGCGGCATACTGTTCTCTGTACTCAACCTGCAAAGGCATGAAATCTGTTCCGGGAACTGCATCTTTTGCGGCACAAACGGTGGCGAGCAACACGGTGTTCCCCATTCGGAGGACGCAAGAGCCGTCAGCCTGTTTTGCCACTTTCCCGGTTTCAATGCTGATGGTCCTTCCATCGGGCAATGAAACTGTTTTTGTAATTACGTTCATCGAAAAATAAAAAATATCTTTTTACGTCAAAAAAATCGCACCAAAGGTAACTATTTTTTACCGAACACAACGCTGTTTGCCATTAAAACTGCATTAAAATACCTATTTTTCATCTTATTTCACGCAAACCGGCAGGACGCAGGGCGCAAACAGCCGTGCGGCAAGCCGCGGCGCGCTTTTCTGCATGTTTGTGCCGCCGACGACATGTTTTGTCGCCAGATATCCGTATCTTTGCATAAGATAAGCGGCACTTGGGAATATACAAGCAAGCTTGCATTCCGCTCGTTTACGCTATCTTTGTAGAAAACATAACAAACAGGAGATATGAGAAACAATACGAACAACGGCAAAAACTGGTGGAGCACGCTGCCGTCTTCAGTCAAATTGGCAATAGGCGTGATGATAGGAATAGGCTTTTTAGCCTTTTTCCACGTGGCAAACGAGAAGGACGAGCAGACAAAAAAGCTCCAATATGAAAGGGAAGCGAGGGAGCGCATGAAGCGGCAACAGCTGTACGAGTCGCTCGAAGCGGAACGCCAGGAACGCATCAAGAAGGCCGAAGCCTACCAGATAACCGACGAGCAACGCCGAATGATACATGAGAACTTACGCAGACAGGCCGAGCTTGACGCACGCGCAGAGGAGCTTAGGGACAAATACAACCGTGGGGAGGAGCTTACCAACGAAGAGAAGGATGCCATATACGACCATTTCAGGGATGAATATTACGAAGACCCGGACGACGAAGAGCATTACCCTTCTGAAATATTCGACGACATGGAGGACTATGACGAGGAGCATGTGAGGGACAATCCGGGCGTGGCCGGCGATGACTGACGCAGGCTGTCGCCGCAGCCAAACCGCCGCATCGCAACCGCCTGAATACCAATATATTACAGGACGCCTTGCAAAAGGCCACCTTTTAGCCTGCAAAAGGCCGTCTTTTACAACACAAAAGGCCACCTTTCGCCGTGCGAAAGGTGGCCTTTTGCATTTCCACTATCCGCCTGCCGCCATGCAGCCGCTAAAGATACAGCAGGCTTTCGGGTCCCATGTTGAAAAGCAAATCGAGTATGCTGAGGTTCGGCAGAAAGCCGTGCTTGGCCTCGTACACCTGATAATAGCGGCGCGGAGTGAATGAGGGGTCGGGCAAGGGATGCTTCGGGCGGATGACTTCGCGGAAGTCCGCCGTGCCGTCAAGCCGTCCGTCGTCCGCCGGAATGTACTCGTCCGTCGTCACGATGTCGGGAGAAATGCCGATTAAATCGCACATTTTTGAGCATATTTCCATGTTGAAGTCGTACAGGAATGTCCACCGACGCTCGAAAAACGGGCGCACATCGTCGGCGTAAAACTCGAAGAACGGCGACTCGCCGTACGCGCTCTGCAGCGCGTTCCAGTGCAGGTGGCGCCAGTTGCCGTGGTCGCTTATGCGCACGTCCTTCATCATGCACTTCCTGCTTTGCGCCCCGTCGCCGTCAGCCGCGCCGTCAGTACCGCGCTCAACGGGCACCGTCAGCGCCTGCACTCCTGCCGTTGTGGCTATCAGGCAGCGGTTGCGGTAGGTCTGTTTGATGAAGCTGTCGTGCGCCTCAACGGCCACATTGTCATATCTGTTGAGCTTTTGGTACCACTGTATCGGGGCGAAATAAGCCGAAGAAAGAAGTACTTGGGACATGGTTTTTTAAGAAGTTAAAGGAGTTAAAGAAGTTATCGCTCGCTGCGCTCGCTAAGGAGTTAAAGCCATTACCTTTGCTGGTTGCATAGGACTTATTGGCCTTATAAGCCTCATTGGTCTTATTCCGCCTCGCAAATATCAATAAGCTAAAGCATATCAAGCTCCCTCCCTCGGGAGGGTTGGGGAGGGGCTGTTCCCATCAGCATTCCCTCCCTCGAGAGGGTTAGGGAGGGGCCAAACCCTCACCACTACCCTGCCAACCACATGGTTCTCAGGCACTAACATTCCCGTAACCCCTGTTTGCGCTGCGCCTTGCCGTGAAGGCTCAAGCCAGTAGTAGTCGTAGGCGAGCGTGGCGCACTCCGTCCTGCGTCCGTCCACATACAGACGACCTTGCCGGATGTAAGCCTTGCGCCCTTCATACATATTATATATCCGGCACAGCATGGCGATGTTGCCTGCCGTTACAGTGATGTGCCGCCCCTTTCCCGGCACTACAAGCGTTGCGTTGCCGGCCTTCACGGTGTCGCCCGGCACGCCTTTGCAGTAGTAGGCCATGGCTTTCCGGCGACTTACTGGCCGCGCTGTGTCCGCCGGATTGTTGAACACCACAAGCTCGCCCCTCTCCACCGGACGTGCCACCCACCTTACGTAGCGGAACATCTTGCCTCCTCCCGTGCGCAGGCCATAGCTCCAGCGGTTCACCAGTACACGGTCGCCGTCGGAAAAGGCAGGCTCAAGGGCCGTGCCCCTTACCGTGTAAACAGTGAACGCCAAGGCGCGGAAAGCCAACATCAGCAAGATTGTGACCGTCAGCGCCATCACAAACTTGAGCGCACATTTCATATTTTAGTTGACAAGTGGACGAGTGACGAGCAGACAAGACAATTACATTTATTTACAGATTGGCAAACAATAAACCAGCTATGCAAACTTCCTTGCCTGCTTGTCCCTTGTCTCTTGTCTGCTCGTCCCTTTATCCTTGTCTACTTGTCCCTTGTCCACTTGTCTGCTATTTAATGTTGTCCACCATCCTGAACAGCCTGTTCCAGCGTATGCCGGAGAAGCCGCCGCGGTCCGGGTCGCTGCTCCACCAGATGAAGATGGGCTTGCCCACGACGTGGTCTTCAGGCACAAAGCCCCAGTAACGGCTGTCGGCGGAGTTGTGGCGGTTGTCGCCCATCATCCAGTAATAGTCCATCTTGAACGTGTACCGGTCGGTTTCCTTGCCGTTGATGAATATCTTTCCGTCCTTCACTTGCAGGTCGTTGCCCTCGTAAACGCGGATGGGACGCTCGTAAACGGCTATGTTCTGCATCGTCAGCCGCACCGACTCGCCCTTCTTCGGTATCCACACGGGACCGTAGTTGTCGCGTGTCCAACCGGTGTTGGCGTTCAGCGGATATACGTCTCCAGTTATAGTGTCGGTGTTCAGGCGTATGCTCTCGACGATGTCCTTGCGCTTCTGCAGCGCGTCAACCGCCCTCTTCGTCAGCGGCATGTAGCCGCTCTGGTTCAGGCTGGTAAGGTCTTCCATGCTTATGCCAAGCTCCTGAAGCATCTCCTCGGGAATAGGCTGCACCAGTTTGACGTAATATGTATACTGCACATTGTCCGGTTCCTTGTTCGGTTTGCCGTCAAGGTAGACGATGCGGTTCTTTATCTGCAGCGTCTGTCCGGGCAAACCGACACACCGTTTCACGTAGTTCTCGCGGCGGTCTACCGGCCTTGTGATTACCTTTCCGTACTCGGCGGAGTTCTCAAGGATATACTGCCGCCCGGTGGAATACACCTTCTGATACCAGTCATACTGCTCCTGCGGCGTCAGCTTCGTCATGTCCGGCCAGTAGTCGAGCAGCTGGCTGCCGAACGAATAGCACATCTGGTAGTAGTCGGCGGCCTGGTAACGCTCGTTGCTTACAAGCGTGTCGCCGGCCGGATAGTTGAACACCACGATGTCGTTAAGCTCGACATGGCCGAGACCTTTCACCCGGCGGTAGTCCCATTTGGGCCATTCTATGTACGACTTGCAGTTAAGCACGGGCAGGGTGTGCTGCGTCAAGGGCATGGTGAGCGGCGTTTCGGGTATGCGCGGGCCGTAGCTCACCTTGCTTACGAAGAGGTAATCGCCCGTAAGCAGCGACTTCTCCAGCGACGACGAGGGTATTACGTAGTTCTGGAAGAAGAACAGGTTGATGAAGTAAACGGCCACGAGGGCGAACACTATGGCGTCGACCCACGACATGATGAAGCGCACCGGCGGCTCGGAGTTTTTCCACCATTGCCACTTTATCTTCTTGGTTATGTACACGTCGTAGATGAACGGCACGACAAGCAGCCCCCACCAGCTCTTCACCCAGAGCAGGAAGAGGAGGTAAAGCACGAGCACCGTAATGCACTTTGCCCACTGCTTTTTCATATTAAGTTGTTTCTTTTCCATGCAGAAGATTATCTGGAACCCACCCCAACCCTCCCAAAGGGAGGGAGTTTGAAATGCTTTTGCCAATAGGATTAATCCACAAATGGTAACCAAGCTCCCTCCCTTCGGGAGGGCTGGGGTGGGTCGTCATTAGAACTTAAACATGTCGCCGATGGTCAGCAGGCCGCTGTGCTCCTTGGTATATTCGGCTGCCAGCACCGCGCCGAGGGCGAAGCCCTTGCGCGAATGGGCGTCATGCGTTATGGTTATGCAGTCGGCCTCGCTGTCGTAGGTTATGGTGTGTATGCCCGGCACCTCGCCGCGGCGCACGCTGTTTACAGGCACTTCGTCGGCGGCATACTTGCCATTGCCCTCCGTAGTGCCGTCGGCGGCCACCGTAATGCCTTTCACCCAGCGGCTCTTGCGGTCGAGACTGTCCACTATCTCCTCTGCCAGCGTGATGGCGGTGCCGCTCGGAGCGTCGAGCTTATGCACGTGGTGGGTCTCCTCAATGCTCACTTCGTACTGCGGAAAACCGTTCATTATCTTCGCCAGATAGCGGTTCACGGCGGAGAAGATGGCAACGCCCACGCTGAAGTTGGACGCCCAGAAGAGCGTCTTGCCTTCCTCCGAGCACATGCGTCGCACGTCGTCGCCGTGCTCCTTCATCCATCCCGTAGAGCCTGAAACCACCTTCACGCCCTTTGCGAAGGCTTTAAGATAGTTGCCGTAGGCAGCCGTCGGATTGGTAAACTCTATTGCCACATCGGCTGAAGCGAACTCGGCGGAGTCGAAATCCTGCTGGTTGTCAACGTCGATTATACAAACAATGTCATGGCCGCGGCCACGGGCAATCTGCTCAATCATCTTGCCCATCTTGCCGTAACCTATCAAAGCGATTTTCATTTTGCAAAAAGTTTAATCTGTGGCAAAGGTAATGCAATTTAACGAGACAAGGAAACGAAATGTAATAAAAATAGTGAAGACCCACCCCAACCCTCCCCAAGGGAGGGAGCTTAGTATGCTTTTGCAGCTTGGCTTGTATGCTTTTGCCGCTTGGCTTACACGCTTTTGCCCATTGGCCTTATCGGTCTTATCAGCCTTATTTGTCCTATTCAACCGAATAAGCCCGGCAAGTCAAATAAGGCTGATAAGCCTTTGAATAGCCGTGGAGCCGCCACTCCGTAACTCCCTGATTATCAACGCTCTGCCAATATGCCGTCTTTTAGCCTGCAAAAGGCCGTCTTTTAGCCTGCAAAAGGTGGCCTTTTACAACCCAAAACATGACCTTTCGCAACACCGTTCATCCTTCAAGGCACATCAAGCTCCCTCCCTTCGGGAGGGTTGGGGTGGGCCTTAGGTGGTTAATTGGCGAGTATTGTTTCCGTGTCTTTTTACAAAAACCATCTTTAAATTGCACACTTATTGCCTTAAAATTTTGCAAAAAACGATTTTTCGTTTACCTTTGCACCCAATTTCTCACATTATATAATATATATGAAGATTTACCACCTGCTGCTCGGCGCGGCCTTCTGCCTTTCTTTCTCGTCCTGCTTCAAGGACGAACCGCTTAACGCCGAATGCGACATCGAGCAGGCTTACGTCCACCTTGACACCCCCACCGACGTGTTCTACGCACCAAGCGACACGCTCGTAAACGTACTCTCCAACGCTACCGACATCGTGTTCGAGACAAGGTACGGCGTTGACGTGTCAGCAATGGCCCCTCAATTCCGCCTCACAGAAGGCGCGACGGTAAGCCCTGAAAGCGGAAGCACGCACGACTTCTCGGGCGGCAACGTGGTGGTTTATACCGTAACGTCGCAGGACGGCGAGTGGACGCGCACGTACAACGTGTCGTTCCGCGAGGCATACAGTTCAACCGAATACTCTTTCGAGAACTTCAGGCTCGACTCGAGAAACAAATATTATGAGTGGAGCGACCTTTCATCGGCAGGCGAATGGCTCGGTAACTGGGCCACAGGCAACTCTGGATTCGTAATAAGCAACGGCACCGCTGCGCCCGATGAATACCCGTCCACGCCCACGGCTGACGGATATAGCGGCAACGGAGTAAAACTCGAAACAATGAGCACAGGTCCCTTGGGCACGGCGATATTCCCCATGGGCATAGCCGCAGGTAACCTTTTCATAGGGGAATTTGACGCGAGCCAGGCTCTCACTCCTAATGGAGGAGCAATGATGGCGACAAGGTTCGGACGCGCGTTTTACCAGGAACCGCTGCAGTTTACGGGCTGGTACAGATACCATTCGGCAGGCGAATGTGTTGACGGAAACCGCCATCCGCTGCCCGGCACATACGACCAAGGCGACATATACGCCGTGCTTTACCGCAACCATGACGACAACGGCGACGCCTTTGTGCTGCATGGCGACGACGTGAAAACAAGCGAGCAGATTGTCGCAATAGCCCAAGTGCCCGAAGTTACGGACGTTGACGAATGGACGGAGTTCACAGTAAACTTCGAATACAGCGAAAACATAGACCGCGACCTGCTGGCAAACGGCGGCTACAACCTCGCCGTAGTGTTCACATCGAGCATTGAGGGTGCGTCGTTCCGCGGCGCGATAGGCAGCACGCTATACATCGACGAAGTTAAAGTTATATGCGCAGAACAAACCGAACAGCCATGAAGAAAGCTATATTCACCATAATCCTGGCCGCCCTGACGGCCACACAGGCAGGAGCGGCAGGCCTACTCGACGGCCTTACGTACAACCTACGCTTCGGCTACAGCATAGGAGGCACAGCCCCGATGGGCATGCCCGCCACCATAAGAAGCCTCGACAAGTTCACACTTACGCCGAGCTTCAACCTCGGTCTCGGCGTTTACCGCGACTTCAACGAGCACTGGGGACTCACCACCGGCATATACCTTGAGAACAAGGGAATGAAGGTCGAGTCTACGGTTAAGAACTACCGCATGGCCTTCACACGTGGAGGAGACAGGCTTGAGGGCAACTTCACCGGCGGCGTAAGCATCGACGTGGAGCAGTGGATGCTTACACTTCCGCTGCTTGCCACCTACGCCGTGAACAACAACCTGCACATAAAGCTCGGCCCATACCTGTCGTACATCAACTCGCCGAAGTTCACCGGCGACGCCTACGGCGGTTACATACGCGTCGGCGACCCTACAGGACAGAAGGTATATGTAGGCACCGAGGACGGCAGCCGCGGCGTTTACGACTTCTCCGACTCGATGCGCTCGTGGCAGTTCGGCATGTTGGCCGGCGTCGACTGGTACTTCCACCGCCACTGGGGCGTATTCGCCGACGTGTCGTGGGGCTTCACCGACATCTTCGACGCCGACTTCGACACCATCGAACAGAACCTCTACCCCATCTATGGGACAATCGGTATTAGTTACAGAATTAAATAACCAAACAAAAAGAAAGGATAATTTATGAAGAAAATTTTTACCCTTATGGCCGCAGCCGTGATGGCTATGGCTGCAAACGCAACAGATTTCACCGACAACATGGCCATAACAGTGCCTAGTATGGGAACAACAACGCAGGAGGCAACTGTAGTAGTTGACGAGGTTGAAAATTCTGACGGATTGTATAACATTACTCTAAAAGACTTTTCTTTCAATAAAATTGAGCTCGGAGACTTGAAGATAGAGAACGTCAAGGGTGACGATGACACCGATGGCTTTACATGGTTTGAGGAAACAACAGTTGAATTGAGTATAAAGCTTGGCTTCATTCCTGTAACAGCAAAAGTAACATTGAACGAAGGAAGCGTAATGAAAGGTGGGAAGCTCTATCTCGACTTGTCTATCAACGCAGTTAGCATGGATATCACGGCCATATTCGGCGACAACAAATTCCCGAAAACTTATACCGACCAAATGGTTGTGTCGCTAGACGGTAAGCCAAATCCGGCACAAACGGCGTCAATAGATGTCACCGAACAAGCTGACGGCAAGTACACCCTTACGCTTGCAGACTTTACCGCATCAATCATGGGATCTCCCATTAATGTAGGCACAATTGAGATTACCGACCTTGAAGCGACAGAAGAAGAAGACGGCATTAAGAACCTTTCATACGAAGGTGACATAACGATAAAAGAAGGGTCAGAAGGAACTAAATGGAGTATGGCAGGACAGACAATGCCTATCACGTTGACGGCCAAAATGACAGACAATAAGCTTTATGCAGTAATAGACATTGACTTAACAATTATGAAAGTCAACGTTGTCTTCGGTGACAACGACTTCACTTCAGGCATCAACAGTCCCACAACAGCTGTCGAGAATGGCACAGAAGCCATCTACGACCTTGGCGGACGCAAGCTGAACGAGATGCAGAAAGGCATCAACATCGTGCGCAAGGCTGACGGAACAACCGTCAAGGTACTGAAGAAATAACCGGTAACAACAACCGGTGAATAAAATAAAAATCCCGTATGCCACAGTGGCATACGGGATTTTTTTGCATATTTGCTTTACGGATGGAAGTTCGTTAGGCGTTATTGTGAATGCCATTATGCTTGATATAAGCATACGGTATTGATCTCAAGCGAGGCGCTCGGTAATCGTCATGCCGCACGCCGATGCGGCATCCAGTGTTTGCAATTGACATAATTCAACGTATTTGCTGTTTTCTGGATGCCGCATCGGCGTGCGGCATGACGATTTCCGAGCGCCTCGCTTGTATAGAACATTATAATAATACATTTTCATAAGCCATATATCCAAGCCGTGAACGAAACCGAATATAGGATACGGCGCGGCAAAGCAAACTTAAAAAACTTCGTTTTAGGCTTACCGTAGCACTCGCCTTTAATTATATTTGCTGCGCGAATATAGGATGCGGCGCGACAAAGCAAACTTAAAAAACTTCGTTTTTTATTTTGCTTTGCACTCGCCTTTCACTATATTTGCAGATGGGACGGGAAGCGGAGGAGCAACGGCGGATTTGCAAAAGGCGGCAAAACGCAATGCAAAAGGCCTTTAGCTTTGCATCGCAAAAGTAATCATGAAAATTATTACCTTT
>ERZ826146.2272-NODE-2272-length-14949-cov-5.403585_pt1 | contig 14949 bp, 15 predicted proteins | sample MGYA00519857_ERZ826146 | MGnify/ENA primary metagenome ERZ826146 (study PRJEB31778, sample SAMEA3449222) | human gut metagenome | biome: human gut; feature: human-associated habitat; material: faeces | place: United Kingdom | collected 2010/2012 ...
CTTTTACGCCTTTTGCGGCTATTTCTGCTTCAGTAGCCTTGCCGTTCTCGTCGATTACGAGGTCGGTGAATGCGATATTTGCGCCTTCCTCTGCAAATTTCAGTGCGATAGCTTTACCGATACCGCGTGCCGCACCCGTAATAAGTGCGGTCTTACCTGATAATAATCCCATTTTGTATTTATGTTTTAAATGAAACTTAAATCTCTGTTATTTTTATTGTAGTGATAGTATGAGTTTACTGTTGTTTTAGTGCTTCAACTTATGAGGGCTTATTTTGTTATCGACTTACCCAATGCGCCGTAGACGACTTTCGCTACAAGGGGCTTGCTTGCTTCGGGTGTCATGCCATGTCCCAGACGCCCGCAGATGAAAGGGACCTCTAGGCCTTTGATACAATAGTGTGTGATGTCCGCGACAAGTTCAACGTTCTCAATGTCAAATTCACCATCGGCCTTGCCGTCTGCGTAAACCTTTCGGAAAAGTTCAATTTCGTCCTCGTCGAAGTTTTTTCTAACTTTTTCAACCATCCAGATGTTGCGAAAAAAAGCGGCACGCAAGTTTCCGTTTCGCATCACCGTCTCTTTTATCATATTAAGGTGGGTGTAGATCAGTTCGATGATTTTTTCCTGAGGACGTATCTTTTTCGTCGCTACTTCGTCCATCTTGTCAGACAATCGTTCGAGTTCTGACTCTATAACGGCGTAATAGACGTCTTCTTTACTTTTAAAATAGGTATAGAGTGTTCTGCGGCCTTTGCCAGAAGAGCGTGCAATGTCGTTCATTGTCGTATTCTCCAATCCGTTCTTTGCAAACAGCTGCCTTGCTACGTCCACTAGTTTTTGTCTTGTCTTAGATATGGACATCTGCTTTCCCTCCCTCTTGATTGTTTTTTGCACATTTGGTTTACCGTGTGCAAAATTATCAATTTTATTTGATTTGGCAAAATATTTCTGTTTATATTCTGTAAAATGAATATTTGCCCGCGCTTTGCGGTGAGTTGAGTTCATGTTTTTTTTGTCGAGTGGTTTGCTGTATGAAAGACATTGGATTTCATTTTTTTAGTTATACTTGATTTATGTCAATTATAAAATATCAAATAACTGTATTTTAACGGATTTTTAACATAAAACGATATTTTTCTTGTCTAAAATTTGCGAATTCCATAAAAAAGACTTACCTTTGCACTCGCAAATCAGAAATGAGATGCAACGAGTTAATAACATCGCGGAGTGGAGCAGTTGGTAGCTCGCCAGGCTCATAACCTGGAGGTCGCATGTTCGAGTCCTGCCTCCGCAACTACAAGTGTCCGAAACACCTTGTCACAAAGGGTTTCGGACACTTTCCGGTTTAGAACCGGGACAAAATCGGGAATTAAAGTATAATGATATAGCATTGGTGGCATCCGCCAACAATGTAAAAAAAATGTACTTTTCTGAAAAACAACTCCTTACGTGCAAAGAAATAGTAACATTTACGCTGCCAAAGTTGCACAGAGGCAAGTCTTGGTATGTCGATTTCTTTGCGTATGATCCTTCCATTGACGGACTTCGGCGTAAGAAATACATGCTCAATCGTTACAAGACTCGCAAGGAAAAAGAGAGCATGGCAACAATTCTGATACAGAATATTTATCAACGTCTCATAGCCGGGTGGAATCCATTTACCCAAGGCAAGAGGACAAGACAGTATACAGAATTATCTGTGGTTTTACAAAGATATCAGGACTTCATCAGTTATCAGGCCGAAAAGGGCGTCATGAAGATCAAGACAGCAGCAGATTACTTGAGCCGGTTAAAAAAACTGAATAAATTTCTGTCAGAAAATGGAAATTTACGCATAAAATACGTATATCAATTCGACAAATTGGTTATATTGGATTTCCTGGACTACCTCATGTTTGACAACGAAGTATCGCCTACAACGCGAAACAATTACCGCACGTGGCTGTCGACATTGTGCACCTGGCTAAAGGACAGGCTCTATATTAACGAAAATCCCGTAGAGAGCATACACATGATGCGCGAGGGCGAGAAGTTCCGCGAAGCGTTGAGCGCAGAAGCCCTGAAGAAATTAGGAAGATATCTTAAGGAAAACAATCCGTCATTCTATCTTGCCTGCCTTATGGAGTACTACACGTTCATTCGGCCGAACGAGTTACGTTATATAAAAATAGGTGATATCAGCATAACCAATCAAACAATATATGTTTCTCAACAGGTGTCGAAAAACAGGAAAGGACAATACGTCGCAATAAATGATGTGCTTATCAGGGAAATGATCCGGCAAAACATCTTCAGCTATCCATCAGGCGATTATTTGTTTGGCGAGGACTTGAGGCCAGGCACATCACAGATATACATAAACCGTTTCCGCCTGGAATGGAAAAAGGTAAGGTTGGCATTGAATTTTCCCGAAACATACCAATTCTACAGCTTGAAGGATGCAGGAATAAGAGACTTGGCGAATGCCGAGGGCATAGTGATAGCCCGTGATCAAGCCCGCCATACAGATATCTCAGTGACTAACAGGTATCTGAAGGCAGGCGTTGTGGACGACAAGGCCAAGCACTTCGAAGGTGCATTATAGCATCTCGAAGAAATAGCCTTTAATAAGTTTGTCTATCCCAGTATTGGCCACATTTATTTCCAATTTTTCGCATACATATCTCTTGTTCTTGAACATGAATATCTTGCGTATGTCTGGTATTGACTGGTTTTCAAAACTAATTTGGATTTCTGTCTGCGTATTTATCAAATAGCCATTCGCATGCAGTTGACCAAGATAATGTTCAGCAGGAGAGTTTGTAAGAGCAAGCGACCATGAGTCATGGATGTTTTGATAACCGCAGTCTTCCAAGTTTATCGCTTTGTCGAGGGAATCGGTAAAGCCCATGGGGTAGGGTATTTTCTTAGATTGGTCTGTAAACCCCGGCTTGTTAACATACTGTAGAACCGTACCGACAAACATTACTTGAATCCTGTCTTCGGCCGTCGTTTCATTGTCTGTATCCTGCGCCCCTGTGACGCCTGCCCAAACGACTTTTGTAAAATCCCTCGAAGGGATATCCCCCTTCTCGTTTTTCAACGACGGCATCTGTACTTCTGTATCCCATTGTTTCACCCACTTTCCACCGTGTCCGGCAGTACCCGACGAACCATCAGTATAATATTCACACTTTTGCTCAACTGTTATACCTACCGGGCATATTTTCAAATCAATATATTCATCAACCTTTTCGTTGCGTACCAACGGTCCGAACTGGTTGATTTGCCCAAGGAACCAGGAATCATCGTCAGATGTCGAAGTGTCGTCCCTTGATCCGCCGAAAACACCTTCATCTTCGGAATCCGTGGGTACGTCAGGAGTGGAGTTTGTCCTGTAGCAGTATGTCCCTTGCGGACAGACGAATAGATATTTTTTCTTATCTTCGTCGCTCATAGCGTTAAAGAACTGCAACAATTCTTCGTATGAAGAATATTGTTTACGTTCGTAACTTGATAATAAATCCTCGTCGATGGCATCGTAATAGTGCGTGTCCGAATCAGACATATCGAATCTAATATTCGAAGAGCCCAATGACTTCGTTTTTTCTTCATCTTCATCCGACACATCAGATGTGTATTCATCTAGAGGGTCATATTGTTGTACTCCATTATCAAAAAAACGCAAGTTGCTTATAAGCTCCGCGGTTTTGTCAGATTCGTTGAAAACAAATGTGCAGTTAAAAAAGTTTTGGACTTCCGTAAGAAAGTCCGTAACCGTCCAATGAGGTAAAGCCTCCTGTATTATGAGCGTTTTGCGGGCATTACAAATAACCAGTCTGTTCCATGGCACAACGTCAACATCATTTGCCACAAGACGGTATCCGAAGTATTCTATTACCTTCCTGACTATAAGAAGTAGATTCGGCATGATTGTATCGCCGTGTGTATATACTCCCGGTTTATCTGTGTCGGCGGAAGATGACGTACCTACATGCATGCGTGTGACATTCTTTATTTCGGCTTTTGTCTCGTCATATACAGGCATGACGACATACTCGGAGACATCGCCCATTGCAGGCTTTGTGTAAGCATCCCATTTGCCATATATATATGTATAGCCTTTTACCGGGACGCCTCCGCGCTCACCTTTGAAGGCATACCCTTTACCGTCATGAATAGTAATCTCGCCATAATCAATCTCGTCAATGTAAACATCACCATTGTTAGCGATGAAGTTAACATCAGAGTTTCCGCCCAAAAGTTGCACCTTGACAATAGTGTCAGAAATCGAGTTTATTACTGCTGAGCCTGACAAAAGCAGGTGGTTGTCGACGACAAGCATGGCGTCCATCTTTTCCGTTTTCTTAGTGACCGGCAAAGATTGGATATTCTTGAAGAACTGACGGTTCTCAAGTATATCCATCGGTATGTTGACATCGAGTGTGTAACTGCCGGATTGTGTGAAGTAAGGGTTTTCCTTCGTCACTTTTACAACCTGTGAAGTGTCGGTGTAAACCCTTGTGTCGTTAAGATATAATTCAATCATTTTCTGCCCTTCATTTTGTTGTATTTGTCAAGATTATATGCGACGCCATCTTCTCCATCAATGGATACAGACGCTCTGATGCTCCCATTTGAGAGTATGATGTTAAGTTTGCCCAAAACATCATTAAGAGCGAAAATAGTATCATTAAGAATCTCGTTGTCAGTATTGACATTGACAACAGGTGCGGACACTATAGCATTGCCTCCAGTGTTCAAAGACCTTGTAATGTCCTCTGCCGTAAGGCTGCCCACTGTATTATTTCTTTGTGCCAAGTCGATAAGCTGCAATGCCGGCCTAATTGCCGAATTGTTGACTGCGTTGTGGTTCGCGACAAATTCCCCCTGGTGTACGACTCCGGCTTCACGGCGGTAGTTCCTACCGCCTGTGAATCCGCCCTCATAATATCCGGCAGACTGTGCCTCATGCTGTTTTTTGATAATGGCGACCTGTGCCATACCGGCAGCGGTAGCAGCAGCTGCAGCTATAGGGCCCAAAACAAATGATACCTTAGATGCTGATGCATATGCATTAATAGCAGCTGCTGCGGTAGAGGCGAGTGCTTGCGCTATCTCTATCGGCATGGCTCGCTTATTAGCAGCGTTTTTCGCTTTTCTAATTTTCTCATCTCTTTCCTCTTCGAGCTTTTCGCGCTTGGCTGAATTGTTGCCTGCCGCTTCAATCTGTTTGTCATATTCTTGTTGTATCTTGGCTGTCTCGGCGTCAGCACAGGCTTGAGAATAGGATGAAAACGAACCTAACATACTAGCTATGGAACTGAATGTGGCAGCGTAAGCCCTAAGCCTCTCATTTTGGAATTCATCATCGCTAATTTTTTTAGCCTGGATATATTGTTCGTAATTGCCAACATCTTCTTGGTAAAGAGTCTTTAAGGCCTCATTTACTTTCCGCTGCTGCTCTACTGAGGTAAATATAGATGCTATGCCTGTTATGGCGTCGCCCGGTTGTTGATTATTCTCGTTAATACCGGCCATATCCTTAGCCAGTGACAACATCATATTTGCATTTTCCTTGTCTTTTTGCTCCTGCGTCTTATACTTTTCGGAATATTTCAGCATTATAGAAAGTTTCATTTGCTGATACTCTTCTTCTGAGATTAGAGCTTTCCAATATATTTCATCGAGAGCTTTCAGTTCAATATCCTTTTTCCTTGACGAGCCCATATTAAGATATTCCTCTTTCATTTTCAGGACTTTCTGTTGGAAAGATGTTTCCTGTTCAAGTTTATGTTTAAATTCCATGTCGTCAATTTCTTCTTCCAACTGGCGATATTCCTCTGCAGATTCTTTATATAGGTTCTTTTTCTTCAACAGGAATTGAATATCATTCTGGAATAGAGCCTCATTCATAGCGTCCTCGTCCATATATATGGCATTATTGGGGTCGTAATACATTGCCTTAATCTTTGCTTCAGCAAGAACCTTTGTCCTCTGCAGATCCTGTTCATCAATCTTGGCCTTATCCTTAAGATATTGCGCATCAGCTTCTTTTTTCTTCGCCAATATGTTATCATATTCAGATGTTTCAGTTTTTCCGTATTTCTTAAGCAATTCGAGTTGATTGTCATAACCGGTTTGCAATGCCTCAAGGCGTTGTTTTATATACTCCGTATACCTAATTTGCCCCGAAGTATACTGTGCGTCGACATCAAGTAATGACGTTTTCATGTTAGTCTCATATTTTTTCATTTCTTCCTTGAACTTACGTTCTCTTTGCTTATTCTCCTTTTTATTTTTTTCAGAATTGTCATGGGAAGAATTTGAAGTTCTGGAACCTCCGCCTACAGACTGTGCCGGTGTAGAAGTTTGTGTGAAGTCAGCACCTTGCTTTGTCGCATAGTCTTGTATATCATCAATTTTGTTGTTAATAGCTTCAGCAGCATTCGTGTATTCCTGAATTTTTTTAAGATTATAATTATATGCTTTCATCCATCTATTGATACCATCAAGTTGTTCATCCGTTATATGTCTCAGGAATGTACCACTTTGTTTGTCCCTAACAAAGCCACCACCACTAATATAGTTACCATACTCTTGTGTACGTGGATCAAATCCATAGCTGGCTAATTTTTTCAATACGAATGACTGATTCCCCTCTCTTTGTCCTTTTAGCAGACTTGTTTCCATTAAAGATGAATTTAGGCCAGCCATTTTATTCAGCGCCGCCTGCGCGATAGCAGCTTTTTTAAGGTTATTAATATAAGCGTCCAGTGCTGATGTATTATTATTTATTAATCTACCTTCAGTAGTCAAAGTTGCATGGTATTGTGGTACAATACCTTGTAATTGCACCAGTGCCTTTCGCCTCTCCCTTATGCCGTTGTTGGCATTCTCTAGTACCCTGCGCAAAGTCTGTATCTGCGTTATCTCAGCTGAATGTGCAGATGCAGCCTCCTGTTGAACTTGTTTTATATCATTGTAGCTGTCTTTCATTTTTTTGACAGCTTCAGCATTTTTCTTAGCTTCCTCGCTGTTTTGCTTTATATAGCTATATAATTTGTAAATACCATATCCAAGAGAAAGAACAACGGCCAACAATGCAGTATAACGATTTTTCAGACTTGCAGCTCTCATAACTCTCAATGCTGCAGCAGCTTTGGTGATATTACCTGTAAGCAATGCAACAGCAACACGCAACGTTCCAATCAAGGCAATCCTTGTCTTTATCAAGGCATTATGCGTTTTATGAAGAAGCATAAGAGTATATTCTTTAATATACCAGGCATAAGTAGCCAGTGTTGATGCTTTGTAAACTGCTGTCAGCAATGTAATTGACACAATGAGGTATGCAATTTCCGCCTTGTACTTAATAATGAAAGTTGTCAAGTTATAGATAGTCCTAACGAGCAAAGTACTTGTCGTTACGACATATCTCATTAATGGCAAAAGTCGTTCACCAAGTTCAACTGACAAGTCATGGAATTTTTTCTTAGCCTTGTCAAGTTGTGCCTGCTCAGTATTATTCTGAACATTAAATTCTTTAATGACGCTCGTGCCATCCTCGTAAGCTTGAAAAGCAAGAGCTTGAGCCTGTCGAACCTGGTCAAGGTGCGATGCGACTGACGACAAAACGCCAACAGCACGAGTGCCGTCAAGTTTCATTTCCTGGAATAATGGAGCCATTGCATCAAATCCACCTCTTGACCTCATAGATTCCAGAAACTTAATCAAGCCGGTATTAGCGTCTTCCTTCATAATACGGCTAAACTCCTTAACTTCCAATCCCGCAATTTTAGCGAATCGTGCCGGCTCTTGGAACATCTTAGTAATTAGCTGAGAAAAGACTGTAGCAGACGTGGCTGCCTCTTGCTCGTTCTGATCGAGAGCAGAAGCAAGTCCTAACATTTCTGACTGTGTAATACCAGCCTGTATCGCCACACCTGATAGTTGTGCTGTAAAGTCAACCATGTATGATGCTGATGCAGAAGAATTTTGCGCAAGCTCATTAACTGCCGAACCAGTGGCGAGCATAGCGCCACGCAGTCCTCTGGTCTTATCCTCACCGAACATCTGTGCGAGCTTTCCGATTTGGTCAACGGCATTTTCTCCGAGGTCATCTCCAAGTGCGACACGTATCTTATCAGAACCGTCAACAAATTCCTTTATAGCAGCCTCGGATGTAATACCCAATCTTCCTGCAGCTGCAGCAAGTCCATTAAGTTCCTCTCGCGATGTTCTCGTGTCCATTTGCTGAAAGGATTTGTTCATTTTTTTGACTTCCTCCATTGTCTGGCCAGTGTATTTAGTAACATTAGCCATTGCCGAATCCATATCCAGAAAATCCTGTGTTGATTTACGCATGGTAATAGTAAGGCCGGTAAGAGATGCGATTAGCGAAAAGGCAAGCGTCTGCATGCGGTTGAATTTGTCCGCTAACCGGTTAATCCATGACTCTTGTGCAGCGCCTTCCGCCCTAACAGATTCGAGTTGTGTTTTCAGCTCCTTGGCTTTCTTTGTCATCTGTCGGAATTCTTCCGTACCTCTTTCCATGTCTTTCAGCTCGTTATTGACGATGCGCAGCGAGTATTCAATGTCCCTGATTGACGCCTTGTCTAGCGACTTCATTGTACGGTTGACAAGCTCCGTGTTTGTAGCGACCTTTCGCATTGCCAAACCGGCATTATCAAGTTCGCTATTATATTGGTCGACAATCGTATTAACTAGTTTCTGTTTGTCGCCAATTTCGGCGAGCCTGGCTTTTATCTTAAGCAGGTTAGCGTTTTGTTCCTCATAATTAGCTGAGCTCGGATTAATAGTTGTCAGTCGTTGTTCAATTGATGACTGTGCAGCTTTGAGCGAAGCAACGGAAGCATTGTCGATGTCGGCCAATACAGATGCGACAAGTTTACCGCTGCTGGATATTTTTTCAAACATCTCATCCGTCTGAGCTGCAGAGTTCTTTATTTCATCCAGTCTTTCCTTGCAGGTATCCATAAGTGCCGACAAGTTACGCCAATCAGCCGGATCTGATGTAGATTTCATCTGACGGCGCAATGCCTTCATGGCTGTTTCTATCTCGCCGACAGAAGCCGTCGACAAAGAATTGATTGTCTTGATAGTTTTGTTGATATCCGTATCATAAGCTTTAAGCTCTGCTCGAGCTTTTTTCAGATCTTTGTTAAGGTCTTTTATGAAATTAGTATCAGCCTTTGCTCTTATAGCTTTATCTCGAGCAACGGTAAGTTCGTCAACCTTTTTTTTAAGGTCGGCAAGATTGTTTTTCGCCTCGTCAGAATTGAGGCGAATAATAGTGACAAATTCTTGTGTATTACCTGCCATATTTTTATGTAATAAAAATTAATCAAAACTGCAAAGCGAAAATCCGCCAACTATGAAAAATGGAATAGCTGACTCACAGATTAGTCACATTGCTTCAATTTATATACAATGATGCCCACTACAATAAGGATGAAAATTATAACAGCACCAATAGCCCATCCCCCGACATTTAACCTCACTTGTTCCCATTTCGTAAGTCTGCGCTCCACTGGATAAGGCACACGAACCGAATCCGAACGCAAGATGGCCACCGTATCATATACAACCTTGTCACGATAGACATACTTCCAAACAACCTTATCCTGATAGACGGTATCTCCAGCCGTCCATCTGTTGACGAATACGCTGTCTCGTTGGTATATGCTGTCATGCTGGTATCGGTCAATATACACACTGTCCGTTCTAACGGTTTCAAGCGGAACATACTGAACAGATTTGCACCCTGATAACAGACTTATTAAGATGCAAGACATAATGCCCCATAAAAAGCCTTTTATTCGTTCCATGGCTATATATTTTTGTATTCAATTATAGCATCAAAACATGGGCATTCTTTGATGCGTTCCCATGAATCAACTTTGCCGTTGTGGTTCGTATCAGGACTTATGTCCCTGTCGCCGAGTATTTGGGCGTTCGGATAACGGCCTCTTAACTCCTTAAGCAGCTTTACAAGGCTTGCCTTCTGGGCTTCCGTCCTGTTGTCTACCGCCTTGCCATTTGAGTCTATACCGCCCATGTAAGCTACATTGATTGATGTTGAGTTATAGCCCTGCACTCCATTGCTGACAAACTGTTCGCCTAACAATTGCGTAACAGTCCCATCTGCCTGGATAACATAATGATATCCCGGATTCTTCCAACCTTTACGTTTAAACTCCGCCTTAAGGTCAGCTATTGTCTGTTTCTGACTACCTGCCGTGCAATGCACAAAAATTCTCTTAATACTTCTCATAACATTATTTTTTATTAGTTTCATCAAAACCTGCTTCCAAGGCTTCACCTATGTCTTTGTTCTTGCGCTTTGCAAAAGCAACGACAAACGCCCTGAAGAAACCTTTTATGCTCTTTTCTTCCATTCTTACCCCATGCAGCCAAAAGAAATGACCACAGAAAGACTTGGCCTCGCAACCAACGGCAATGAAAGTGGCGACAACACCGCCCATCATGTAGTCAACGCCGATAGGCTTAAGTAGAGCCATGCCAATAAAAGCACCTATGCTCACCCACATGATGTAATCCATAAGTTTATTAATAGTTCGCCTAATAGCCCTTGACGTCCGCCACTTATATTGCGCCATAACGATTTTGTCGCCCTTTGCCTTCGCCCGGTTATAACGTTTGCTGCTCTCGCCCCAACCGAAGCGGAAGTCGGCCAAAACACATATCAGTATTGTTGCCAGCAACCACCTTGAATCGTAAATCACTGAAACAAGCTCGTTGCCCATCATGGCAAACGTGAAAACTCTAGTTCCACTATTCATACCACCATACTCTATCATTATTATTCTTTTTACACAAAAATAAGATATTCCATGGGATGCGAAAAATACAGTATACATAAAGTAGAATCCTATAATATCTACCCATTATCTACTGGCGTTGTTTTTTTGCTGCGTTTTTCAGGTCCTTAACAACCGTCCTTGGCATGATTTCCGAGTATATTTGAGTTGTCCTCAAAGACGAGTGTCCGAGTATCTTTTGCACTGTTGTTATGGGCACACCTTGATATACCAACAGAGTGGCGCAGGTGTGCCTTGCCGTATGCCATGTAACCCTCTTATTTATCTTTGCAGTCTTAACAACTTCCGACAGCATAACGTTTGCGTCATGATTACCCGGTATATGTACCAATGATGATATATCTGAATATTTATTAATAATTTCAATGGCTTTACCATCAAATAATAACGACAGTGGTAATCTTATCTCCGTGTCTGTTTTCTTAGTGAAAAGATGAAGCCACGGTTTACCGTTAATCTTCTCTATCCATTCCGGGCGAAGCCTAACGAAGTCAGAATAACGCAGACCAGTATAGCAGCAGAACAGGAATGCGTCCTTTATCCGTTCATACTTACCCGATACTTTACAGCTTTCAATTCTCTTCAACTCATTTGGTGTAAGCCATTCAAAGTGGCCTTTCTCCTGTTTTATTTTGAATTTTCTGAACGGATAATCGTCAATTTTAATAAGTCCGTGGTTTATTGCCTCATTGACTATTGTCCTCAGCTGCCTTAAATGCTTCGCCACCGTATTCATGCTCTTGCCTTGCTCTTTTAGAAACTGCTCAAACTCTCTGAGAAACGTGTATGTGATGTCCGCGAAGTCGACTCCAGGGCGAAACTTACATACCATACGCACCGTACTTCTGAGATTCTCTCTAGTCTTCTCGCTTCTATCGCTCTCTTCTATTATCTTGTGTCCAAACGCCTTGAATGATATGTCAGGTACTGTACGGCCGTAGTTTTTAATCATCGCCAGCGTAGGTGTAACACCACGTTTCCACATTTCAATTTCAAGATTCTGAAGGTCGAGCATGAATTGCCATAGCATCAGATTTAGCCCATCAGCCTGTGGATGATTAACAACCTGTTTGCCATCCCAACAATTAGGAGTAAGATATACTCGTGTTGTCATGTATATTTTATGCTTGTTGAGACTCGCTTCTACTTGTACAAGTGCCTTGCCTTCTCTGTTTAGAATGTTTTTCCTGTTGTATACTAATCTGTATCTTATCTTTTCCATGCTGCAAATTTAGTTATTCACCTTTTATGGAGTCAAATTTTTGGGACGTGGCGGAACTGATACGCATTCCCAAAGCTGTTAATGATTTTAAAAGTCTTGATAATATATATCATTATGTTGATTATCCAGTCCCTTACTATACATTTAGTTCGACAACAACAAATACGCCTGAAACTTTTACGGTCAAATTCGGATTTGTTGAAGTATTTAAATATGCAGGTGAGAATACTATGCAAATAGCTTTTTTAGGAGACTTTTCTATTTATTGCAGAAAATACGTTTCTGGGTTATGGACGGATTGGTGTAAAATTTAAATATCAGGATATATTGAAATACCAAGCGACATTTTTACAAGTGGCGGAACTTATACCAGCGGCGACATTAAATTCAAAAGGGATGATGAGTATAAAAGACAAATGTTATATGCCACATGAAATGGATAAAAGTGGCGCTAGAATTTATTTGCTCGCGACCGTTGAAAGATATGAAAGATTTACAAGTCTTATTGTTGTTTCTCCAAATAATTCTTCTGCCGGATTATATCTGCTGAATGCTGGTAACAATTCTAATCCAGCCCCAACTTTGAAAAAAATAGTTGGTAATAAATTGGCTGGTCGAATATTTTATAAAATGGAAGGAACCACAATGTCCTTATTTTATAAAGCTCCAGCTGTTGATGCAGGTCCGAAAGATATTTTCATAACTTTTTCTGCAGTTGAATTAAGATATTCTAGATATGATGGAAGTACAGATGATATGATTGAAATTTTATCTACTGAATAATTACAAGTGGCGGAACTCATGCTTCGTCCCATCCTTATAAAGGACTTCACGGAAATGGATTCTATGACATACGAGAATTATAACGCGAAATTTTTCTGTTATTACAATAATTCTACTGCCAACAAAGAATTAAATTCAGACTCAGGTGTGATTTTCAGCTTTATTTTTGGCACAGCTTCTGTACTTCAAATTGCTATAGCAAGTAATTGTAATCTCTATATTAGAAGCAGGTACTCTGATAATCCATGGAACTCTTGGACAAGAATAGAGGTTTAATAGCCTCTATTCTTAGTGGGTTTATTGTTTTGTATCATATATCATAAGCATCCGACGGGTAGTTACTGATTTGTTGAATTTCTGTAACACAAGCGCCGTACATTATGCAGTCTATGCTACGCCCTGCAGGTACTGATATGTAAACATTATTTTCATTGTCTACTTTCAATGTGACAAAAGAAGGCTTATTTGCACAAACAATCTGACCGGAACTTTTTAATGAAATAAGAATATTAATTGTAGTACAATCTACTGTTTCTACCCCTTGAATCCAAATTCCTCTGTAAGTAGTTAATTTCCCTATCTTGAATATGTTGTCTGTTGCTAATTGACGATATTGCATACATTTAATAAAGTCCTTTTGTAATAATAATCCGCTTTTTGAACTCGTAGCGAATCCTATGAGTCCCGCCACTTATACTGTCTGTTCTATCTTTTTGTAGGTGCTATCTAAGTCATAAACTTCTCCTATCTCGCTATAAAAACGTTCTCCTACGTGAGTTACTAAGACAAAGCTTGTATTACCTGATTGTCCCTTGGACCTAATATATAGGTTAAAACGATTATCAATTTCTTTAGTATATAATTCTATTTCTGACGGAATAGGTAAAATACCGTTAACAACAGTGCTAAAGACAGCTGTCGATTCAGACCTGATGTTTATTGCACACATTATTGGTGCTATTTCGTAAAAACCTTGAACAAATACGATATATCTTATATATGCATTTTTAGGTAATGATGCTATTTTTACCAATCGTTGTTTATTGTCTCCGCTCAGCATAAACGTCATACGCTTACCAATGTTGAAAAAATCTTTCGACATAAGTCCTGCTTTTTCCGCCGTAGCCACGGGCATCAGTTTCGCCACAAGGTTCTTCGTGGCGGAACTCATGCCGTTAGTCTCATTGTCAAATAATGGATTAGTTTCAATAAATAATTACAAATATTTCCTTCATGATTTTAAAATTGGAAGAGAACATAATGCTATATTTCTCTTAAGCGCTGCGTCCAGATATAATAGAAATTTCTTCCACGTATTAATGTCAGACCCTTTAAAAGGCATGATAAGCCAGCTATCAATATTTACTAATTCTGCTGATATAGGTGATACTAAGCCTCAAATAGTATTAAATGCGTATGGTTTAAAAAATAGTAACGTTCATTTCCTGTATAAGTTTGAGAATAATACATATAAATTCTATTTATATTATTCAGGAGAAATGAGTGGAGATATTATGGATGTTGTAATTTTCCCAATCACAAATGAAACTCGTATTGAGAGAATCGAGGATATAACTGATTTTGAAGAAGTTACTATCTAAATAAAATTAAGAGGCACGAAATTTAAGTGTGCCTCTTAATTTCTTTTCTATAAATTGAGATCAGCTCCTATTGCATCTTCTGGTGGGGTATCTATATATGGTTCTATATTATTATTTACATCTGAAGATAAAAGAAGACATGTATAACCTTTTGCCCAAATTGTCAATTTAGACTCTTCAATTTTATATGAAATTTCAGGGCTGTACGGCTTTACAATTCTTGCAGATATTATTTTCTTAACAATAAGTTCAGGTTCTGAACTTTCATATTTCCTTGCATTTATAAACAAGGCTACAGCATCTTGATTCGCATACGTGAACATTGTTCCAAGCATTACACAATCATACTGATTACTATCTTTCTCAAATATTTTATGCCATGTTTTTGCATATGAAATTCTTATAATATTATCAGTTAGTCCCTTTATACTAACGCCAGCAACAGGTATGAGTTCCGCCACTATGAATCCAGCGGGATCTCCGTATAAGACTCATC
>ERZ826146.2280-NODE-2280-length-14927-cov-4.594002_pt1 | contig 14927 bp, 11 predicted proteins | sample MGYA00519857_ERZ826146 | MGnify/ENA primary metagenome ERZ826146 (study PRJEB31778, sample SAMEA3449222) | human gut metagenome | biome: human gut; feature: human-associated habitat; material: faeces | place: United Kingdom | collected 2010/2012 ...
GCCGCACCTCGCTCGCCGTATCGGCACTTAGAATTATGCGGTATTGCCCTAAAAAAGTATACCACAACCGCCGCGGGCGGGCAATACGCCCTTGCATCTCCACCGATGTTGTGGTACACTATAGCTGCAAAAAGTTAGACAAGTCAAACTTTCAAAGTGAAAGAGGATTGTAAATATGACACTGGCGGATTTGAAAATCGGGCAGGATGCTGTACTGCGTACCATCGGCGGCCAGGGCGAGCTGCGCCACCACCTGCTGGACATGGGCCTGACCCCCGGCACCGAGGTCACCCTGCGCAAAGTCGCGCCGATGGGCGACCCCATCGAGGTCGAGCTGCGCGGCTATGAGCTGACGCTGCGGCTGGACGACGCGGCGAAAATCGAAGTGGAGAACGTCCACGAGACGGACCGCGCCGCCCGCAGTGAGGAGCGCCACACCGCGGTGCCCCACCCCGGCGTGGGCGAGCTGCGCAAGGCCCCCAGCTACCATGACCGCAAGAGCGGGGCCGAAATTCCCAAAGGCCAGCCGCTCCGGTTCGCGCTGGCCGGCAACCAGAACTGCGGCAAGACGACGCTTTTTAACCAGCTGACCGGCTCCAACCAGCACGTCGGCAACTTCCCGGGTGTGACGGTGGACCGCAAGGACGGCGTCATCCGCGGCCATGCCGAGGCTACCGTCACCGACCTGCCGGGCATCTACAGCCTGTCCCCCTATTCCAGTGAGGAGATCGTCACCCGCGATTTTCTGCTCAACACGCACCCGGACGGCATCATCAACATTGTGGATGCGTCCAACATCGAGCGCAATCTGTACTTAACGATGCAGCTCATGGAGCTGAACATTCCGCTGGTTTTGGCGCTGAACATGATGGATGAGGTCCGCGCCAACGGCGGCACCATCATGGTCAACGAGCTGGAGGAGCTGCTCGGCGTGCCGGTTGTGCCAATTTCCGCCGCCAAGAATGAGGGCATCGACGAGCTGGTCGAGCACGCCCTGCATGTGGCCCGCCACCGCGAGACGCCGGGCCGCATTGACTTCTGCGACGCCGGGGACGGTGCGGGCGGTGCGGTGCACCGCTGTGTACACGCCGTAAGCCATCTGATCGAGGATCACGCTGCCCGCACCGGGCTGCCGCTGCGTTTTGCCGCAACAAAGCTGGTCGAGGGCGATACGCTGATCGAATCCGCGCTGGACCTCGATGCGAACGAGACCGAGCTGCTCGGTCACACGATTGCCGAGCTGGAAAGTGAGACGGGTCTGGACCGCGAGGCAGCGCTGGCGGATATGCGGTTCAACTTTATTGAACGCCTCTGCGACAAAACCGTTGTGCGCCCCGGCGAAAGCCGCGAGCACAAGCGCAGTGTGGCCATTGACCGCATCCTGACCGGCAAATACACCGCCCTGCCCTGCTTTATCGGCATTATGGCGCTGGTATTCTGGCTGACGTTCGGTGTCATCGGCGCGGGCCTGTCCGACCTGCTGACACTGGGCATTGACGCGCTCACCAACCTGACCGACCACGCACTGACGGTCTACGGCATCAACCCCGTTGTGCACAGCCTTGTTATTGACGGCATCTTTGCGGGCGTGGGCAGCGTGCTGAGCTTCCTGCCGACCATCGTCACGCTGTTCTTTTTCCTGTCGATTCTGGAGGACACCGGCTATATGGCGCGTGTAGCCTTCGTCATGGATCAGCTGCTGCGCCGCATCGGACTTTCGGGCCGCAGCTTTGTGCCCATGCTCATCGGCTTCGGCTGCTCGGTGCCCGCCATCATGGCCACCCGCACGTTGTCCAGTGACCGTGACCGCAAAATGACGATCCTGCTCACCCCGTTCATGAGCTGCTCGGCCAAGCTGCCGATCTATGCCCTGTTCACGACGGCGTTCTTCCCCCGGCAGTGGCGTGCCGTCGTGATGATCGGGTTGTACATCACGGGCATCCTGTGCGGCATCCTGTACGCGGTCCTGCTGAAATTCACCAAGTACAAGGGCGAGCCTGTCCCCTTCGTCATGGAGCTGCCCAACTACCGTTTTCCCTCGGCGCGCAGTGTCTGCCAGCTGATTTGGGAGAAGGCCCGCGACTTTTTGCAGAAGGCCTTCACCATTATCTTTGTGGCAACGGTGCTGATCTGGTTCCTGCAGACCTTTGACATGCGTCTGAACGTGGCCGCTTCGGCGGACAAGAGCCTGCTGGCGGCCATCGGCAGTTTTATTGCTCCCCTGTTCAGGCCGCTGGGCTTTGGCGACTGGCGCGTTTCCACTGCGCTGATCACCGGCTTTACGGCCAAGGAGAGCGTTGTCTCTACGCTGACGGTCCTTCTGGGCGGGGACACCGCCGCACTGACCACGCTGTTTACCCCGTTCACGGCCATCGTGTTTCTGGTGTTTACCCTGCTGTACACGCCCTGCGTGGCCGCGATTGCTGCCGTCAAGCGTGAGCTGGGCGGTGCCCGCGCCGCAGCAGGCGTCGTTTTGATGCAATGCGGTATTGCATGGATCGTGGCATTTGTGGTACACTGTGTAGGAACGGTGTTCGGCCTGGTGTGAATCGCGCCGGAAAGCACCCCTACAGATACGTATGAGGTGGTATACGATATGGCAAGTGTTATCGTTGTTATGATTATTTTTGTGCTGCTGGCGCTGGCGATCCTGTTCATCTGCCAGAACGGCGGCTGGCAGGGCGGCTGCGGCGGCAACTGTGCCGGCTGCCACAGCAAATGCGCCGAAGCGGAAAAGAAGCTGAAGAAATAACTCTTACCTCCCTCTGCGAGGGAGGTGGCCAGGAATTTTGCTCCCCTTTTGCAAGGGGAGCTTTTTTCTTGTCCTGCTGTTGCACAAATGCACAAAAACGGGTATACTTATAAATAAGTATAATTTCAGGGAGGCATTGCCCATGAAAGCTGATAAATACCGCTTCGACGGCGCCCGCACCTGTGATCTGCGGGCGCTCTCCTGCGACGGCAAAGAGGATGCAACGGACATAGGCGAAATTCTGGCCAAAACTGCCGAGAATCTGCAAAAGATGGCCGCATTGGAGGCTGAACGCTGATGCCGCCCATCCGTGTTTTACAGGTCATGCCCGCCATGGACGCCGGCGGCATGGAGACCTTTGTCATGAACGTCTACCGCACGATCGACCGGGAGAAGGTCCAGTTCGATTTTCTCTATCATTACGATAAGCCGTGCTTTTTTGACGATGAAATCCGTGCGCTGGGCGGGCGCATCTTCAAGCTGACCGTCCGGCAGGACAACAACCTGCCCCGCTACCTGCGTGAATTGCGGGCGCTGTTTGCCGCCCACCCAGAATGGCGCATCATCCACGGCCATTACAGCGGGTTTGGCATGTTCTACAACCCCGCGGCGCGGCGCGCGGGTATCCCCGTGCGGTGCGGCCACAGCCACAATACCGCGTATGAACGCAATTTTGTGGGGCGGCTCGATCATTTTATGAGCAGCTTTTTCAACATCGGCCTGACGGACCGCTTTGCGTGCAGTGAGAAGGCCGGGCAGATGCTTTTTGGCAAGCATCCGTTCACCGTCGTGCCCAACGGCATCGACACGGCGCGGTTTGCCGCCCGCGACCCGCAGCGCCGTGCGCTTTTGCGCGGTGAGCTGGGTGTGACCGATCAGGAAATCCTGTTCGGCCATGTGGGGCGGTTCTCCGACCAGAAGAACCACCCGGGACTGCTCAAAATTTTTGCCGCCGTGCGCACCCGCCTGCCCAAGGCACGGCTGGTGCTGCTGGGCGGCGGCGACCCCGCCTACGTGGAAAAAATGCAGGCGCTGGCCGCCGAGCTCGGCCTTGGCGACAGTGTGATCTTTGCCGGCGTGCGCAGCAACATCCAGAGCTTTTACGACGCGATGGACGCCTTTTTGCTGCCCAGCCTTTTCGAGGGTCTGCCCGTCGTGCTGGTGGAGGCGCAGACCGCGGGTCTGCCCTGCTTTGTGGCCGACACGGTGGACCGCGGCGCGGCGTTCAGCGACAAGGTAAAATTCCTGCCGCTGAACGACACCGCCGCGTGGGCAAACACCATTGCGGCGGCCTCCTTCCGCCGCGACCCGCAGGCGCGGGAGAAGGCCATTAAGGCCGGATATGACATCCACACGAGCGCCGAGGTCCTGCAAGCCTTTTACCTGCGCCGTTATGCCGAGGTGACGCCATGAAGCCCTGTGAGATCGCAGTCATCGTACCTGTACATAATGCGGCGGCGTTCCTGACCGCCTGCACCGACGCGATTGCTGCCCAGAAATTTGACGGCTTCCGGTGCATTCTGGTGGAAGACGGTTCCACCGACGACTCCCCCGCGCTCTGCGATGCCATCGCGGCGGGCGACCAGCGCTTTGTGGCGCTGCACCAGACCAACAGCGGTGTCTGCGCGGCCCGCACGGCGGGTGTGCGCGAGGGGCGGACGCTGGGGGCCAAATGGTTTGCGTTCTGCGACGCGGACGATTTGTACCACCCTGAGTTTCTGGACACGCTGTATGCGGCGGTGACGAACAGCGGGCTGCCGCTGGCCTGCTGCCGGTACGATACCTTTACCGACATTGTACCCGCCGACGCGCCTGCGCCCTGCAACAGCAAGATCCTGCGAAGCCCCGCCCATCTGGACGCGCTGCTGCATGACCACGCCGTGGATTACGGCCTGTGGAACAAGCTGTTCTCCGCCGACCTGCTGACCGAGGAGATGCTCGACAACGGGCTGGCCTATAACGAGGATCTATTGGCGAACTGGCGTGCATTTTTAGCCGCTCCGGGGTGTGCGTTCTGCGATTTTGCAGGCTATCACTACCGCCAGCACGCGGCCAGCGCCAGCCACCGCGCCCTGCCGCCGCAGAGCATCGACGACCAGCGCCGCGCCGCTGCGGAGATCCGCGCCACGGCCCCCGCCGAAATGCAGCAGAGCGTGAACGCCTTTTACTATGAAAAGCTCGTCTATCTGGCCAGCATGATCCTGCGCCGTGCCAACGCCGCAGACTACCGCGTCCAGCTGAACGAGCTGAAGATCGGCATTGCCGCGGGGGCCGACGACCCGCAGCTGGGGCGCAATCCGCTGCTGCCCCGGAGCATCCGTTTTTCGGCCTGGCTGACGCTGCACATGCCGCGGCTCTGGCAGTGGGCGTGCCGAAATTTCTTGAAGGACCGACAATAATGCGCATTTTACTTGTACTGGACCGGGTGGAGAACCCCGCCAGCGCCAACGCCCTGATGGGCTTTCGGCTGGCGGAGCAGCTGCTTCGCCGCGACCATACCGTACATATTTTGACCCTCTGGGACGGCCTGCACGCCCCGCCCGCCCCGCCGGAGGGGGCCATGCAGCACCTGCTGGCCTTTGCCGACGAGCGCCAGATGAATGAGGCGCTGGAAAACGGCCAAAAGGGCGGCACGCCGGTGCCGCTGCGGCTGGCCCGGCTGGCTGCACACCCCGCGGCAGCGGCGGCGGCGTTCCGCCAGCTGGTGCTGAAGCAGCCCCGCCGCACCGTGGGCAGTCGGCGGGAAATCGAGCGGCTGGACGCAGAATTTTACTTTGACGCAGTCTGTGCCGTCTGTGCGCCCTACCGCACGGCGTTTGCGCTGGAAGCTGCCGCCATCCGCGGGAAGAAATTTTTGTGGCAGCTGGACCCCTATGCCTCCAACCGGGACTACACAGCCCCGGGCGGCTTTGCGCGGGAGGGGCAGCTGCTGGACGCGCTGGACGGGACCTTCGTCACACCGCAGGCCCTGCCCGACTACGCCGACGGCGCCCCGCTGGCCCCGTGGCGGGAAAAGGTACACGTTTTGGGCTTTCCAACGCTGCTGCCGCGGGTCATGGAGCCGGTGGAACACGACGATATACAGTGTGTTTTCTGCGGCAGCCTGCATCCCGGCATGCGGGAGCCCGGCTTTGCGCTGGCGCTGTTCCGCGCACTGCACGACGACACTGTAACATTAATGATGGCGGGCGGCGGCTGGGAGCGCTTTGAAGCCGACGCCGACGAGACAGCCCGTGCTCTGGGTGCAAAATTTGTACGCCCCGGCCTGCTGCCGCCCGACGAGGCCGCCGCGCTGGAAAACCGCGCCGACGTGCTTGTCAGCTTGGGCAACACCTATGACAACCAGATGCCCAGCAAGCTGTTTGGCTATTTTGCCACCGGCAAGCCGGTACTGCATCTGGCTGTGAGCGAAAACGACCCCACCCTGCCCTATCTGGCGCGCTACCCGCTGGCGCTGGTTCTGCACCGGAAGGACGGCGTCACGCCGGGCACCGTGGCAAAGCTGCACAGCTGGCTGCACAATGTACAGGGTCATGCCCTGCCCTTTGCCCAGACGGCAAGGCTCTACCCCGAGTTCACCCCGGAGAAGGTCGCGGAGGAGTTTTTAAAGTGGTTGTGAGCGGTCAGCTGCGTGACAGCCACAGACCATCAAAAAATTGCTCTGTAGGGGCGAACAGTGTTCGCCCGTGCCCGTTTGCCGCGTGAGAAACCATCCCGAAAGAGCGCTGCTGCGTCAGGTTGGCGGGCGAACAATGTTCGCCCCTACAAGCTCGATCCGGCAAAGTCAGCGTGCCAACAGGAAATAAAGGAGTCCCTATGCACATTCTTTGGCTTGTCAGAACCACCCTGCCGCAGGCGGCGGCTGCCTGCGGGCTGGCCGGAGCCAGCGATGTCAGCGGCAGCTGGCTGACCGGGCAGCTGGCCGCGCTGCGCGCCTGCCCCGATCTGCACCTGACCGTGCTCTGTGTGGGCAAAGCGGATGCCGACGGCACCGCGGACGGCGTGCATTACCGCGTCGTGCGCGACACTGCCGCCTTTGCGCCGCTTTTGCAGGCCGAGCGCCCCGACCTTGTGCATATATGGGGCACCGAGTTTGACCCCGCCGCCGTCATGGCCGACGCTGCCCGCGCATCCGGCTTGCCCGTGCTGTTCAGCGTACAGGGCGTTATGCGGGACTGCGCCGCGCACCTCTGCGACGGCGTGCCCGAAAAATACCGCCGTTCCGGTGCGCTGTGGCACGCCATTGATAAAATCATTCCCGGCGAGCTGCTCGACAATATGCAGACGAGCTTTGACGCACTGGCCGCAAAGGAGGCCGCCGCGCTGGCCGACGCCCGCTATGTGACGGGCCGCACGGCGTTTGACCGCGCCGCCTGCGCCGCGCTGGCCCCCCACGCCCGCTACTACCCCTGCAACGAGACACTGCGTCCGCTGTTTTATACGGGTACACTGTGGCATGCGCGGGACTTTGCCGCCGCGCCGGTGCTGCTGCTGCCCCAGGGTAACTACCCGCTGAAAAACCTGCACACCGTCATCAAGGCGCTGCCTGCCGTGCTGGCCGAGTACGGTGACGCCGAGCTGCGCATTGCGGGCTGGCCGCCGCTGGACAAGGGCCCGCTGCTGCGCCCGATCATTGACCGTATGTTCCCCTACAAGCTCTACTGCAAGCGGCTGGCCGCACAGCTGGGCGTGACGAAGCACATCCGCTACACCGGGCCACTGGATGCCGCGGCCATGCGGCAGGCGTATCTGGAGGCAGACGCCTTTTTGCTGCCGTCCGGCTGCGAGAACAGCCCCAACAGCTTAGGCGAGGCCATGCTACTGGGCCTGCCCTGCGTCGCCAGCGCCGTGGGCGGTATCCCTTCGATGCTGGCGAACGGCACCGAGGGTCTTTTGTACGGCGATGCGCTGGACGCCGACGCGCTGGCCCGCGCCGTTTTGCAGGTGCTGCACAGCCCCGACGGCGGTGCGGCCATGGGCCGGGCGGCCCGTGCCCGCGCACTGCAGACCCATGATGCGGCCCGCAACGCCGCTGATTTACTGCACATCTACGAAAGCATTTTGCAGGAGGAGCACCCGTGAGCATTTCCGTCATCATCCCCTGCTACAGGGCCGCGGCCACGCTTCGCCGCGCGGTGGACAGCGCCCTGACCGGTGCGCCCGCCGATTTGGAGGTCCTGCTCGTCGACGACGGCAGCCCCGACGACACGGGCGCCCTCTGTGACGAATTGGCAGCCGCTGACCCGCGCGTCAGGGCGCTGCATCGTGCAAACGGCGGCGCGGGTGCGGCCCGCAATACCGGGCTGGACGCCGCGCACGGGGACTGGGTGCTGTTTTTGGATGCCGACGATGCGCTTTTACCCGGTCTGTGGGCCGCGCTGGACGCCCTGACCACCGACGCCGACATGATTTTGTTCGGCCTTACGCGGGAAAGCGGCGGTGCGGTCAAGCCCACCGACTACCTGCCCGCGGGGTTCTGCCCGGACTTACAGGCTCTCGGCAGTGCGCTCTCCCCCCTGCTGTTTGACACGGGGCTGCTGGCCGCGCCCTACCCCAAGCTGTTCCGCCGCGCGGCCATCGGGGCGGTGCGGTTTGATGCGCGCCTTGCCATCAACGAGGATGTGCTGTTTAACATACAATTTTTACAGAATACCTCTGCCATTTATTGTCTGGATGGTGTATACTATAAGCAGTATGATACCGAGGTCGGCAGTCTGTCCCGCCGCCTGCGGGGGGACTTGCTGGACGCCGAGCGCGTGACCCGCCCGGCGCTGGCCGATTTACTGCGGCAAAACGGCATCGACCCGGCCCCCTATGAGGCCGCGAGCCGTCTGCGGGCCTGCCTGAACCAGTACGGTCTGCTGACCGGCTGTAAGGGCACGCTGTCCTATGCAGAGCGCCGCGCGCTGTTTGCTGAAATTTTAGCCGACCCCGCCGCCCGCAAAGCCCTGCGGGAACGCCTGCGGAATGACCCGAACAGGCTTCTGGCCGTGCCGTACCGCATTGGCGTGGTGTGCAATTGGCCGGGGCTGCTGGCGGGGTATACGATGGCGAAGCAACGGCTGCTGTAATGCGGGCGGATATTGAATCCGCCCCTACGGATGCCTCCGCGTAGGGGCCGGACATGTCCGGCCCTCCACCTCGCCAAAACGACCATCTTCCGCTGTGCTGCGGGCCGGGCATGCCCGGCCCCTACAAAGTTGCTTTAGAAGGAAAAGCCTATGTCCGACCATCCCAAAATCAGCATAATCTCCACAGTCTACAACACGGGGCCGTACCTGCGCCCGGCTGTGGAGAGCATTCTGGCCCAGACGTTCACCGACTTTGAGCTGCTGCTTGTCGATGACGGCAGCCATGACGGCTCCGCCGCGGTCTGCGACGCGCTGGCACAGGAGGATGCCCGCATCCGGGTGTTCCACCAGCCGAACGGCGGCCCGGCCCACGCCCGCAACACCGGGCTGGACAACGCCCGCGGCGACTACATCGGCATAGTCGATTCCGATGATTTGATAGAACCGACCATGTTTGCAACGCTGTACAGCGCCGTGCAGGTCGATGGCGTGCGGCTGGCCGCCTGCGCGGGCGACTGCATCGACGCCGACGGCAAAAAAATCGAAGGCCGCATGGTCACGATCCGTCAGGGCGGCGTGCGCGATGCGCAGGAGCTTTTGCTCGAGGCGTTCCAGACCGGCAGCTTTTACGGACCTTTAAGTTGGAACAAGCTGTTCGACGCGCGGTTGTTTAAGGAAAAGGGCATTCATTACGATGAGACGATGCTTTTCGGTGACGATGCCAGCGTGCTGCACCGTGTATTTGAGGGTGAGCGCTGCAACTGCCTGACCGATGTGCTTTACCATTACCGCACCCGCGCCGGGCAGATCACAACGGCGGGCTTTCCGCCGCGCAAGACCGACGACCTGCGGATGTACTGGGAGTGGCTGCAATACTTCTCGGCCCGTCCCGGGCGCGAGGAGTACTACGACTGGGCCGTTGTGCGGTACTGGAAGATCTTTTACCAGTTCTGGTGCCAGTCCGATGCGGCGGGCAACCTGCCCGAGGTCAGGCCAAAGTTTATGGCGCACAAAAAGCATTTGGATGCCATTTTGCCCGACATACTGGCAAGCAAATACCTGCCGCTGGGCGAGAAGCTGCGGGCTGCCGCGTTCTGCGCCAGCCCCACGCTGACCTACGGCGCGGCGGCTGCCTGGGGACGCCTGCATACGAGGAAGGGGAAATAAATTATGGAACATATCGCGATCAGTGTAATCGTGCCGATCTACAACACGAAGCCCTACCTGGCCGAGTGCATCGAGAGCATTCTGGCCCAGAAGATCAATGTGCCCATCGAGGTGCTTCTCATCGACGACGGCTCCACCGACGGCTGCGGAGAGGTCTGCGACAAGTACGCCGCCCGTGATGAGCGCGTGCGGGTCATCCATCAGGAGAACCAGGGCCTGTCCGCCGCGCGCAACGCCGGCATCGACGCCGCCAAGGGCCGCTATTATTCCTTTATTGACTCCGATGATGTCGTTCTGCCGCGCTTTTTGCAGACGCTGTACGACGCCTGCGAGGAGCACGACGCCTATATGTCCCTCTGCTCTGTCGAGGACGTGCAGGAGGACGGCAAGAGCTGCGACCCGGCCTACTTCACACGCCCCACGCAGGAGGGTGTTTTCTGCGGCAAGGACCTGCTGAACGAGTTTTACACCCCCTACGGCACGGTCTACACCGTCGCGTGGAACAAGATGTACCGCGCCGAGGTCTGGAAACTGCTGCATTACCCCGAAGGCCGCCTGCATGAGGATGATTTCGTCGCACACCGCCTGTTCTGGCGCTGCGACAAGGTCGTCTGCATTGACAAGCCGCTCTATCACTACCGCCTGCGCAACGGCAGCATCTGCCGCACGAACATACGCCCGGAGGCGTTCGACGCCGTGGATGGTCTGGCGGACCGCTATCGTTTTTATGTTGAGAACCACGCAGACCGCACGGTCATCGACGCGGCCTATGCAGCCTGCTGGCGGCGGTATCTGTTCCTCTGCGCGAAGGTGCGCCAGTACCCGACGCCCGAGCTGGTCAAGGCCATCAGCAAGGAGCAGTTTTTGATGCAGGGGCTCATCAGCTACCTGCCCAACTGCCGCAACATGAAGATGACCGAGAAGCTGAGCGCCGCCCGCTGGTCGATGATGAGCGCACAGAGTTTGTGCCCGATCAAATAAGTCCATTGCTCTGTAGGGGCCGGACATGTCCGGCCCGCAGCCTGCCCAAAAGCGCCCTCTGACGTGAAGCCGCGGGCCGGGCATGCCCGGCCCCTACGTGCGCGGCGGTATTTTTGTTCAAAATCCACATTCTAAGGAGCCCACATTGGCGTTATTGAAGCTAGACAAGGAAAGACGTCCCCGCGTGCTGCTGGTGCCGCCGCCGGATCTGCCGGTCCCCGCGGTACAGGGCGGCGCGGTGGAGACGCTGCTGACCCACCTGATCCGCGAGAACGAGAAGCAGGGGCAGCTTGATTTGCTGTGCGCCAGTGTCACCGACGATGCCGCCCGCCGCGCCGCCGAGGGCTGGCAGCATACGAAGATGCTCTACATCAACCGCCCGGGCGGCCACCGCCGCTACTGGCCGATGGTCTTTCTGGAGCGGTGCGCCGGGATTGCCGCGCCCTATGACCCGTGGTACCAGAAGGTCCAGCTCTCGCTGGCACTGGAGCTGCCGCCGCCCGACCTGATCGTGGCCGAGGGCGGAAATCTGACCCAGTGCAGCGCCATCAGCCGCATGTTTGGCCGCAAACGCTGTCTGGCGCACCTGCACGGCCAGACGACCTGCACCCCCGTGATGGACGACATCTACGGCGGCGTGCTGGCGCTGAGCGATTTCATCCGCGAGGATTACCTGCAATCCAGCACCCTTGACCCGCAGCGGGCCTACATTCTGCACAACTGCATTGACACGGCCCGCTTCTGCCCCGGCCCGGCATCCAAAACGCTGCGCGCGCAGCTCGGCTTTACCGACGAGGATTTCGTCGTGCTCTACTGCGGACGGCTCGACCCGGACAAGGGCATCCATAAGCTGATGGAGGCCATTGCCGCGCTGCATGAGCCGCACATCAAGCTGCTGATCGTGGGCAGCCCCTTCTTCGCCCGCACTCAGCAAAGCGCGTTCCAGCGCAAATTGGAGCAGCAGGCCAAGAGTCTGGGCAACCGCGTACAGTTCACGGGCTACATCCCCAATGAGGACCTGCCCGACTACTACCGCCTGGCCGACCTGTGCTGCGTGCCCACGCTGGTGGAGGAGGCCGCGGGCCTTGTGGCCGTGGAGGCGATGGCCTGCGGACGCCCCGTGCTGGCGACCCGCAGCGGCGGTATGCCGGAGTATCTGGCCGGCAGCCAGGCCGTGCTGGTGGAGCGCGGCGACACTGTGACCGACCAGCTTGCGTGGAGCATCCGTATGCTGTACGAGCACCCGGCCCTCTGCACCGAGATGGGCGCGGCGGGCGCGGCGCGCGGCAGGGAGTTTTCCACCGCGCATTACTATGAGGAATTTGTGCGCATCGTGCGCGATGTGACGGAAAACGGAGGTGCCCAGTGAGCAAGCCGACCCTCTGCGTGATCGTGCCGGTCTACAAGGCCGCTGCGACACTGGACCGCTGTGTGGCCAGCGTTCTGGCCCAGCAGGTCGCAGGCGGGCTGCACTGTATTCTCGTGGACGACGGCAGCCCCGACGAAAGCGGCGGTCTGTGCGACGCCTGGGCCGCCAGAGACCCCCGCGTGACGGTTTTGCATCAGGAGAACCGCGGCGTGTCCGCCGCGCGCAACGCCGGACTGGCTGCAGCGGACAGCGAGTACCTTGTCTTTCTCGACGCAGATGACGCGCTGCGCCCCGGCGCTTTGCAGGCGGCGCTTGACGCCCAGAACACTGCGCCGCAGAGCTTTGTGCTCTGGCACTACACCACTGACGAGCAGGACGCTGCAGCGGTAACTTCGGATACTGCCACCCGCCTGCAGAATATGCTGGCGCGGCTTTGGCTTGACTGTCTGCTGGCTATGCCGTGGAATAAGCTCTACCGCACCGCGCCGGCACAGCAGCTGGCATTTAACAGACAGTATACTTTAGGTGAAGATTTACAATTTGTATTGGATTATATCGACCTGCTGGGCAGGACTGCCCCCGATTTTGCCTACACTATCCTGACCGCACCGCTGACGTTTTACGATTGCAGCCGCGAGGGAACACTCTCGACGAAATACCACGCCGACTACTGCAAGATCTGGCCCGAGCATTTTGCCCGGCTGAATAAGGCGTGCTACGCGGCGCACTGCCCGCAGGAGGATATGCGCCCCCTGCACCGCGCCGAGCTGACCGTTTACGCCGAGGGCGTGGCAGACATCCTGCGCCGCGACCCCGCCAAGCGCAGGGCCGTGCGCCGGGACAAGGCTTATGCCGCCCTGCGCAGCCCGTGGCTGCACGCCCTTTTGGAGCGGATGCGCATTGAAGGCTGCTACAGCGCCTACTACCTGCCCTGCCGCTGGCGCAGCCTCCGCCTTGTCTGGGTCATGGCCGAGGCCAGGCGGACCGGCTCTCCCCTGTTCGGCAAGCTGGACTGGGCCGGATATTATCTGCTGGGCAGGAGGCTGCGCAGGGATTGATGTGCCGTACCTATCGGAAACGGCGTGCAGGAGCGACGCAATCACTGCCCCCTGCAAGCTCTACACCTCATAACTTCAAGCGTGGCCTTTTCAATTGGCTGCGCTTTTTCTTTGCGCACCAATCGTGCAGACTGCGCACAAATGTCCATGCGTTTTGCTCTGCTTTCCACTGTAAACCGCGCACTTCTTCGTACAGAACGGGTATTCTGTCCTTTTTGCGGATTGGTTCGTTGACTATGTTAAATTATTGTCGTATAATACAATCATACGCAAAGCGTGTAATGCTTAACATAGAGAAGGGTTCCTCATGGAAAAAAAACTCATCCTTGTCACCTCCCCGCCCGCCTGCGGCAAGACCTACGTGGCAAAGGCGCTGGCTAAAAATTTAAAGCACGTTGTCTACCTCGACAAGGACACGCTCATCGTCCTCTCCAAGCAGATCTTCAAGGTTGCCGGGCAGCCGTATGACCGCAGCAGCGCGTTTTTCCAGCAGAACATCCGCGATTATGAGTATGACTGCGTTCTGGCCCTGGCCATGGAGGCACTGGACTACGACGATATTGTCCTGATCAATGCGCCGTTCACCCAGGAGGTGCGTGACAACGCCTTTATCGCAGACCTGAAGGCCAAGCTGGCCGCCAAGGGCGCGACGCTGGCCGTCATCTGGGTCGAAACCTCGCCCGAGGTCGTCCATCAGCGAATGATCGAGCGCAACTCGGACCGAGACACCTGGAAGCTGGCTCACTGGGATGAGTATCTGCGCCGGTGCAACTTTGCCATCCCGGAGAACCTCGCCGACCCGCAGCACAAGGACAATCTGATTTTGTTCCAGAATAATAACGACGACGAATTTGACGCTTCGATGAAGCGCTGTGTTGCCATTTTAGAGGAATCCCTCGAGGATTGACTTTCCTGCCCGGCTCCCGCCTGCTGCGGATGCCGGGTCTTTTTTGTGCCGTCCTCTGCCAGCGCATGCAGCAACGGCGCGTAGGCTGTGCACTCAATCTTGCCGCCCGGGCAGAAGATCAGACCGGCATGGGCAGGTGTGGTCTGCGGAGCAAAAAGCCAGCCGCCGGCATAGCCCTAACGATGGGCATAGGCTTCAGAGCGAATCGCTGCTTTTTCAAAATGGTATGTTCCCGGCAGATTAGAATGTAGATTAGAATATGACACGAGATTTTTCAAGAAAACATTTGCATTTTGCTCCCGGATTTGGTATACTATAAAGGCATTCGGGGCCTTGGCTCTGTTTGGCAGTAATTCATAAACCTGCGTCCGTAGCTCAGCTGGATAGAGCACTGGCCTCCGACAACTGCGACATGGCAGGTTTTTGGCTTGTTTTTGTTCGATACAGCGTGATTTGCGCCCGCAAAAACGCGGTGGTCAACGGTAGTCAGACCACGAATTGACCACTATTGGAAATTGACTACTTTACAAGATTGAAATACGCTGTAACGGCGTTTTTCATACATAAGCGATCGTAGCTCAGCTGGATAGAGCGTTCGGCTCCGACCCGGAAGGCCAGAGGT
>ERZ826146.2290-NODE-2290-length-14842-cov-3.939203_pt1 | contig 14842 bp, 18 predicted proteins | sample MGYA00519857_ERZ826146 | MGnify/ENA primary metagenome ERZ826146 (study PRJEB31778, sample SAMEA3449222) | human gut metagenome | biome: human gut; feature: human-associated habitat; material: faeces | place: United Kingdom | collected 2010/2012 ...
GAGGCGGTGGACAGCCGGAAGGCGCAGGACGTGCAGGCCGAGTACGACCGGCTGATGAAGGCCGGACGTACGCCGAGCAGCGTGAAGAGCAAGCTGACCGAGCTGGCAAAGCCGGAGTATCTGGCGGGCAGCGATGCGGACAAGCAGCAGATGGCCGACGTGCTGCTGGCCCTGACCGACACGGACGGAAACGCACTGTACACGGAAAAGACCTTTGCGCAGTGGGAAAAAGCGGCGGAGAAGGCGGCACAGGCGGAACCGGAAGAGGACCCGTATGCACTGCTGCGGTGACGACCAGATGCCAACCAAGTGCCAACCAAGTGGCAGCCAACCGGTGACGCTTTGTCACCAATAGAAAGAACCCCGGCAGGTCTTGCCCGCCGGGGTTCTTTTGTAAAAGTACACGGTTTTTTGCGGGGCAGCGGGACGGTAGACTGGGAAAAAAACGGAAGGAGGAAAAGACCATGCAGGTAAGGATCGTGGAAAAGCGATTCGGCGGGGTGGAGTTTGCCCCGGAGATGAAGGTGCTGCACCTGGGCGGGCAGAGCAGCGCGAACGTAGAGCGGCTGGAATTTACCCTGCCGGAGAGCTGGCAGGGCAAGAGCGTGACGCTGCACATCCAGCGGCAGGACGGCACCCTGCCTGCCCCCATTTTGCTGGACGAAGCGCACAGCTGCGCGGTGGGCAAGGAGTTTACCGCGTCGAGCTGCGGCAGCTGGATGCTGCTGGCCCTGGGCGAGGACGGCTTCCGGGCGCTGACACGGCCGGCAAAATACGACTGCTACGAGACGCTTGCCACCGACGGCGACGCGGAGATCAGCCCGACGCAGTACGAGACCTTTGTGGCGCGGGTGCTGGCGTACTCGAACAGTGCGGCGACCAGCGCGCAGGAAGCGCGGAACAGCGCAGGTGCGGCCGCGAAGGATGCGAAGAGAGCCGAGGCAGCACGGACAGAAGCGGTGACGGCGGCCGGACAGGCCGGGGCGGCACAGAAAGCGGCAGAAAGTGGCGCAGCCCGGGCCGAGGAGGCAGCCGAGCGGGCGGATAAAACGGCACCGGCGGACGGACCGGTGAAGAGCGTGAACGGCCAGGGCGGCGTGGTGACCCTGACGGCGGCGGACGTGGGTGCGCTGGAAGCGGGCAGTGCGGACTATGTGGAGCGCATCGAGCTGAACGGGCAGGTGATGACCCTGACCATGGGCGACGGCAGCACACGGACGCTGCAGACCAAGGACACCACGGCACTGGATGTGATGACCGGCGTGCTGGGCGTGGAACACGGCGGCACGGGGAAGAACACGGCCCTGACGGCGGCGGATGTGGGTGCCTACGGCAAGAACGAGACCTACGCAAAGACGGAGGTGTACAACCAGAAAGAGGCCGACGCCAAATTCGGCACGCCTGCCACGGCTGACCAGCTAGGCTCCGTAAAAGTGGGCGCTGGCCTCGGCGTGACAAATGACGGCACCCTGAGCGTGACCAGCGTCAACGGCTTTACGGTCAAGGCGCAGACCACCGACCCCGGCGTGGGCAGCGCCCTCGACACCGGCACTGTCCTGCTGGTGTACGCATAAGGAGGTGGGCGCATGCGCATCTATCTCGGTGCCGGGAGCACGGCACACAAAATGTCCAAACTCTATGTGGGCGTGGGCGGTCAGGCCCGGCAGGTGCAAAAGGTGTACGTCGGCATAAATGGTCAAGCCCGGCTCGTCTATCAAAGCGGCAGCCCCATAGGCAGTCTGGCCGTGGGCAGCATCGTTAAAATCAAAGTAAATGGTTCTTCCAGAAACTTTATCGTTGTCCATCAGGGCAAGCCGTCCAGCGTCTATGAAGATAGCTGCAACGGCACATGGCTGCTGATGCAGGACATCTACGCAAGCCGCCAGTGGGATAGCTCGAACACCAACGATTATGCCAACAGCACCATCCATTCCTACCTGAACAGCACGTTCCTGAATCTGGTCGAGTCGAGCGTCAAGAACGCCATCAAGCAGGTAAAGATTCCGTATCGCAAGGGCCACGGTACGTCAAAGACCGTCACCAGCGGCTCGAATGGCCTGTCTGCGAAGATTTTCCTGCTCAGTGCGACCGAAACGAGTTTCAGCTACGACTATATGCCGAGCGGCGAGGGTGCAGAGCTAGCCTATTTCAAGGGCTGTGCAGATCATGATTCGGATTCCAAGCGTGTTGCCTATCTCAACGGTTCTGCCACCGGCTGGTGGCTCCGCTCTCCGGGCTGCAACATCACCTACAAACGCGCGCTGGTCGTCGGCTCCGATGGCGACTCTGGCGACACCAACTGCTCCTACTCGCACGGCATTCGCCCCACTTTGATCATGCCGTCCACCACGCTGGTGGACGAGAGCGGCAATGTGATTGGATAAGGAGGCACTGTATGGACACTAAAATCAAGCCCGGTTACACCGCTCCGGCGGCAAAAGCCGATTACACCGCCATTGCGCAGGCCGTGAGCGAGCACAACGATGCCGCACAGCCCGGCCAGCACTACTGGGGCGTTGCACTGGCAGACGGCACCTACATGGTGTACGAGGCGGGCACGGTACCACCCCCACCGACCGCCGAAGAGCTGGCCGCGAAGGAAGCCGAGCGCAAAAAGGCCGAAGCCCGGGAGAAGCTACCGGACACGGTGGCAGCACTGCAGGAAGATAACAAGACACTGAAAAAAGAAAACGAGATGCTGAAGCAATGCTTGCTTGAAATGAGCGAGATTGTTTATGCATAAAATCACACAAAAAATCGAAAGGATGGTACTTATGATGGCGATGCTATGGGCACAGGAAATCATGTCCGCTGAGACCGTGGAGGAGGCAAAGGCGCTGTATGAGCGCTGCCCCCGCCTGCTGAAGGAGAAAGTGAAGGCAATTCTCGTCAAGAGCGGGTTTGAAGAGATCGTACAGGAGGAGTAAGCGTGGAAAAAACCATCATGGACGTGAGCCGCCATCAGGGCACGATCGACTGGGCAAAGGTCAAGGCGTCCGGCCAGATCGGCGGCGTCATGATCCGCGCCATGGGCAACAGCGCCGACGGCAAGGCAAGCAAGCCTTACATTGACCCGCAGTTTGCCCGCAACTACGCCGAGTGCACACGGCTGGGCATCCCGGTGGGGGTGTATGGCTACTTTAAGGCCGTCAACAAGGCGGAAGCGGATAAGGAGCTGGCCCTGCTGAAAAGCGCTCTGACCGGCAAAACGCTGGGTATGCCGGTGGCCGTGGACATCGAGGACGAGGTGCAGCAGCCGCTGGGCAAGGCTGCGCTGACCGACCTGACAGCTTACATGCTGAGCACGGTGGAAAGCTGGGGCGTGTACGCCATGCTGTACACCGGTTTGTGGTTCGGCAGTACCTTCCTCTACATGGGCGGTGCAGAGCTGAAGCCTTACGACGTGTGGCTGGCGAGATACCCCAAAGACCAGCGCAAGACCAAGCCTGAGGATAAGCCCAAAACGGCGTTTGCCTTTGGCATGTGGCAGTACACCAGCACTGCCCGCGTGCCCGGTGTGAGCACCAATGTTGACATGAGCCACGCATACAAGGACTATGCAGGTATCATCAGCAAGAAGGGCCTGACCCGTCTCCGGGAGGTGTAAGCCCATGCAGCAGATTTTCTCGTACATCTCTGCCCACTGGATGGAGGGAGCCATCTGGCTGCTGGGTCTTGGCTGGGGCTACCTCGTAAAGAAAGTAACTGAGTACAAGACCATCAAGGACGGTCTGCTGGCCATCATGCACGACTGCCTCTACCAGAGATGCACCCACTATATCCAGCAGGGCGGCATCGACACCGCAGGCCTGAAAAACTTGGAGTATCTCTACAAAAGCTATCACGCCCTGGGCGGCAATGGCACGGGCACCGAGCTGTACAACCGCGCCAAGGCCCTGCCCATCCGTGACTGATACACCCACACAAGCCCGGCAACGCCGGGAGAAAGGACAAACCATGAATAACCTGAACAACAAGATCTCCGCCGGTACCATCGCACGCACCGCCTGCCTGCTGCTGGCCCTGACTAACCAGATTCTCAGCGCCTGCGGCAAGCCCGTGCTGCCCATCGAGAGCGCCACCGTGGAGCAGCTGGTCACCGCTGGCATCACCACGGTGGCCGCGCTGATTGCCTGGTGGAAGAACAACAGCTTCACCACCGCCGCGCTGGAGGCCGACAAGACCTATGACCGGCTGAAGAGCCAGATCGGCAAGTAAGCCAGCCGCACTACTTAGCCGCCCTGGCGGCAGGCCGCAAGGCCGCATAGCATGACAACAGCCCCGCAGGACCATACCGGCCTTGCGGGGCTGTTTTTGCGTGTATCAGAGCTTTACTTTGTGGAGCGTGACCGGCATTTCGCCATCCTGTGAGGAGCCGACGAAAATAGGCGGGAGCCATTTGAGCACCAGCTTCCGGTCCTGTGCGCTGTCCATGGGGCCAGTCCAGAAGTGGTGCCAGTGGCCGCGCCGCATGTGCGGGCGCTTGGCGGTGTGGCTGCCATGGCGGGAGACAGAGTTTTCGGTGGCGGGAGCCTGCTGCTGGGCGCGGACCGTCGCACCGAAGCGGAAACCGACGACCCACTTACAGACCTCTGCATAGCGGTCCTTTATGACGCCGGGGGTGCGCCTTGTGATGCTTTTTTGCTCCGGATCGGGCGTGATCTCGGCATTGCAGGCGCAGAGGTACATGACGACCTGCGAAGCAAATTGCAGAAGCTGCACGGCAGAATCACGGCCGGAGCGCTCGAACTCTGCGCGCCGGATGGCAGCCTCGTTTTTGCTGAGGAGCTTTTGCCGGATAGACCGGTCAAACGCAGCCGAAACGCTCTCGGCACCAAGAGGGCCAAAACGGCAAAAAGGTAGATTGGATAGGATAAAACAAAAGTGTAACCAAAAGCGTAACCAAAGCGAAAAAAGAGACGCAAATTCTTGACGAATTAGCGTCTCTTTTTGTTGGTGGAGGCGATGGGAGTCGAACCCATGTCCGAAAGGAGTTCAGTGTAGGTGTCTCCGGGTGCAGGCGATCTACAACATTCCCGCCGCGCCACGCCGATCGTCAGGCTAGCGCTTTGGTAGCTTCATGAGTTCCTGCCGGTCCGCAAAGCTTAGGTCCGTTCAGGTGCTGTGTCTAAAGGACGCCCCGACCCCACACGACACAAGAGTGGGCGGAACGCGCAGCACTCAGGCTGCGAGCAACTGATAATTGTTGTTGTCAGTTAATTTTTTGGAGGAGTTTAGAGCAGGTCCCCCGCTGCTACCCGCTGCCCAGACCTCGCTCCCCCCGTCGAAACCTTTACGCCCCCTTATAAAGCACACCTTGCGGTGTGCAGAAAGCTTTGAAAAAGTTCCGCTTCAGGAAGCGGTCTGAAAAGATCAATAGTATTTGCCGTTGGACTTCATGGCACGGTCAATGGAACGCTTTGCGTCACGCTGTGCGGCATCGGCACGCTTATCGTAGAGCTTTTTGCCTTTGCAAAGGCCCACTTCCATTTTCACACGGCCATGTTTGAAATAGAGCGAAAGCGGCACAAGGGTATATCCCTGCAGCTTGCACTGCTGATGCAGCCGCCGGATCTCACTTTTGTGTGCCAGCAGGCGCCGGACGCGCATCGGATCCTGATTGAACATGTTTCCGTGGTCGTAGGGACTGATATGCATTCCCTTTACCAGCAGTTCACCATCCTCAATATCGACCCAGCTGTCTTTCAGGTTGACCCCTCCGGCACGCAGGCTCTTGACCTCCGTACCTTTCAGTTCAACGCCGGTTTCCAGCGCTTCCAGAACGAAGTATTCATGGCGCGCTTCACGGTTTGTGGCAATGGTTTTTGTTGCCGGACGCTCCTTAGTGGGTGCCATTCCGCGCGCCTCCTTTCTCCATTGTGGTTTGTTGTATCAGTATACCATTTTTTTATGGTTTTGCAAGGGCTGTTTTTGAAGAAACTGTAAATTTTTCCCAATTCACAGCTCACCACGGCCAGAAAGTGCACGATACAAGGTGGTCTCGTCTGTGTACTCCAGACTTGCACCCACCGGCAGGCCATAGGCCAGGCGTGTGGTCTTGATGCCCAGAGGCTTGATAAGCTTTGCCAGATACATGGCGGTGGCTTCACCCTCCACCGTGGGGTTCATGGCCATGATGACCTCTTTCACCTTGCCGTCGCCCAGGCGGGCCAGAAGTTCCTTGACGCACAGCTGTTCGGCAGTAATGCCGTCCATCGGGCTGAGCAGGCCGTGCAGCACATGGTACAAGCCGTGATACTCCCTTGTGCGTTCAAACGCCTGCACATCGCGGGGCGTTTCCACCACGCAGATCACAGAAGGATCGCGTTTTGCACTGGCACAGATGGGGCAGATATCCGCTTCTGTATAATTTTGGCAGATACGGCAGCGATGGAGCTTGGTGTGGGCGCCCTGAATGGCTCCCGCCAGTGCGGCGGCATCTTCGTCCGACATGCTCAGCACCTGATACGCCATGCGGGTAGCGCCCTTGCGCCCGATCCCCGGAAACTTGCTGAATTCTTCGATCAGCTTTTCCAGCGGGGCAGCAGTATAGCCCATGTTCTTCCCTCCTGCCGGATCAGAGACCGGGGATGTTCATGCCGCCGGTCAGCTTGCCCATTTCAGCTTCGGCAGTTTCGTCCACCTGCTTGACGGTTGCGTTGATGGCAGCAGCCACCATATCTTCCAGCATTTCAACATCATCCGGGTCCACAGCCTCGGGCTTGATGGTGATGGACAGCACTTCATGCTTGCCGTTCATCTTAACAGTGACCATCTCACCGGCAGCGCTGCCGGTGTACTCGGCAGCTTCCAGCTCGGCCTGTTTGGCTTTCATATCTTCCTGCATCTTCTGTGCCTGACGCATGAGGGCGTTCATATCGGGGCGGCCAAAGCCTGCGGGCATTCTTGCTTTCATAATCGTTTCTCCTTATTGATGCAATGTATTTTTATGATCTCGTTTTCCTTGCGGAATCCTCAATGGACACATCCAACCCCAGCTTTTCCAGTGCACGAAGCGACTGCTCTGCGTTGGAGACCGTTTTGCCAGCGCTCTTTGGTTCATAGGGACCAATGGGCACCGCCGTACCGGACACATCCTTGATCAGCTTTTTAATCAGGCGCTGGCTGTCCTTGTTGGCGCGGATAAAATCGCGGAAGGTCTTGCCGCCGTCGATCAGCACGCGGGTGCCATCAAAGTAAGCCTTGGACTTGCGCAGATAGGTGTAGAGCATGGGATCTTTTTCCTGCAGCTGCTGTACCACCTGCGGCCAGTACGGATACAGCGCAGTCCCTTCCTGCCCGGCATCCTGTGGCTTTTCCGGCACAGGCTTTGCAGCGGGCGTGGGTGCAGGTTTGGGCGGTTCTGGCTGCGGAACAGGTTCCAACTCTGCCGGCACGGGTGCAGCTGGCTGTGCGGCCTGCGCGGCAGGCTCGTCCCAAGGCAGCATTCCGGCCTGCTGCACGGGCGGTTCCTCCGGCAGCGGCGGCAGCTCTTCGGTCTGGACGGGTGAAGTCTGCTCTACAGATATTTCCGACGGCGCGGAAGGTTCTGCCTTTACAGGTTTCGGTTCCGCTGCAGGCTGCACCACAGGAACGGACGGTATTGGCGGCTGGGGAGTCGGAGCGCTTGCAAAGGGCTGCACAGCAGTTGCCGAGGCAAACGGCTGCGGCGCTGCGGGTTGAGCTGCAGCACGGACAGGCGCGGCCTGCACAGGAACTGCCTGCGGCTGCTGGGGCGGTTCGGATAAGCCAAACAGTGCAAGTTCCAGCTCGATCCGCTGGTCGCTGCCGCGGGTCATATGTTCCAGCGCACTGCCCAGCGCACGGATGGCACGAATGGCCTCCCGCTGGCCCAGCTGCGGGCCTTTTTCCAGATACAAAGCCTCCTCCTCCGGCGAAACGCCGGACAGAAGGCTCTGCCCGCCCGGCAATGCTGCCAGCATCAAAGCACGATAATGCGCGATCAATTCCTCCGTCAGACGCTTGACATCCACAGACTGCTGGCGAAGCTGTGCCAGCTGGGCCAGTGCTGTGGCACCGTCCTGCGCTTCCAGTGCGTCCGAAATGCGGAACAGATAACTGCGGTCGGTCACACCTGCCATGCGGCGCACCACATCGGCATCGATTTTCGCCGTAACGCCTGCGCAGGTATCCAGAATGGACAACGCATCACGCAGTGCACCGTCGGCCAGACGGGCGATCAGTTCCGCACCGTCCGGCGAAAGCTCCAGCTTTTCCTCACCTGCAATGTATTCCACCCGGCGGGCGATATCCTCCGGCCCGATGCGGGTAAAATCATACCGCTGGCAGCGGGAAAGAATGGTGGCGGGCACCTTCTGGATCTCAGTGGTTGCCAGAATAAAGATGACGTGGGCAGGCGGTTCTTCCAGCGTTTTGAGCAGCGCATTGAATGCTGCTGTGGACAGCATGTGCACCTCATCGATGATGTATACCTTATATTTACAGGCGCTGGGAGTGTAAGCTGTTTCGTCGCGCAGGTCGCGGATATCGTCCACACCGTTGTTGGAAGCCGCATCCATCTCCACCACGTCCAGAATGCTGCCGTTATCGATGCCCTTGCAGATCTCACACTCGCCGCAGGGGTCTCCATTGACCGGATGCAGGCAGTTGACTGCCTTTGCAAAGATCTTGGCGCAGGTGGTTTTGCCGGTGCCGCGCACGCCGGTAAACAGGTAGGCATGGCCCACACGGTTTGCCGTGATCTGGTTTTTCAGCGCAGTAACAATGGCCCGCTGGCCTACCACATCCTCAAAACGCTGCGGTCTCCATTTGCGGTACAAGGCACGGTACATGGTTCTCTCCCCTTTCCTGCAAAATAAAAAGGACAGCGCTGACGGGGTTTTGTCCCCGCCTTGCGTAACTCGGCATACGGATGCAGGCTTACTGAAACGCACGAACGCACTGCTTAAGGCTGCTTGGTTCCCCACCTGACCTGGTTCACAGCGAGCCCATCGTACAGGACCCGCATCCGTATGCCGAACCACGCAGCAGGCGCTGTCCGACACATCCTTCTGAATGCCAGAATATTGTACCATAAACGCAGGCAGATTGCAAGGGGTGGGAGGTATCATTTCACGGCCCACGCATGAAACGATCAAATAGGATAGCCCAAAGTCAGAAAATGTGATGTTCTCTAAAATCCAAAAAGCGCAGTACATTCTCTGCGCTTTCGCGTTTTGTACTGCGCTTTGCTTTTATCCTGTTATTTTAACGGCATTGATTTTGCAGCAGCCTTTTTTTCTTACAATGCCACATCCAGTGCCATCATCAGCGCAAATCCCAGCACGATGCTTACAACACCGGCAGGCTCGTCGCCCTCCACGGCCTGCGGGATCATCTCCTGTGCGGTCACGCACACCATACAGCCCGCCGCTGCGCTGAGCAGCCACGGAAGCGCAGTACTGACCCATTCGGCCAGAGCAAAGGCAAGCAATGCCCCCAACGGCTCTACCAGCCCGGAAGCCGCTCCCGCAAAAAACGCCTGACTGCGGGTGCGGCCGTTATGGGCCAGCGGCAGGCTGACTGCTGCACCTTCCGGGATATTCTGCAGGCCGATGCCAAGGCTCAGCGCCAGTGCACCGCTGATGGCATCCGGCTCCCCGGTCAATGCCAGTGCAGCGGCAAGGCCCGCCACCATACCCTCGGGCAGGTTGTGCAATGTTACAGCCAGCACCATACGTCCGCCGTGCCCGGCCCCGCCTGCCAGCAGCTGCCCGGCAAACTGTTCCACCTGCAAAAGGCCCACTGCGCCCAGCACAAGCCCCACTGCCGATGGGATCCATGCCGGAAGCGGCAAAGTCTGTCCGCGCTGGATAGCAGGCAGCAGCAGGCTCCACACACTGGCTGCCAGCATGATGCCCGCTGCCATGCCGCACAGGATGCGCTGCGTGCAGGGCCGCGACCGCTGCCGCAGCAAAAACACGCCTGCTGCCCCCAGTGTAGTGCACACCGCCGGAAACAGCAGTACCCACGCAGTGAAAACGATCTGGTTCACGATACATTCCCCCTTTGCCCGGTGTATGACGGGAAGAGAGAAAATGTGCAGAGAACGCGGAGCTTGTCACTCTGTGAGCCAGACGACCTTAACGGATTCACTCCGGTCCGTTGTCGGAGCCTTCACCCTTCTGGACAGCACCGACATCAGCTGCTCATAATAGCCATCGCCACATTCATTTTCTCCTTGGCTGGCTGAATAGACCAGCGGTCTCACAGGGTCATTTCCAACCACGACCGATTCGATTCCGACCAGCTTCTGCCCCATAGTCTGCGCGATATCACCTGCTTTCGCCTTGGAATCCTCCAGCGCAAGCCGAATCAGTTCTGCACGGATTGCTTCCTGATTGGAAAAAGCATAGTTCGTCTCAATTTCCGCATCCAGCTCATTTTCCTCTATAAGATATCGGATATAATTTGCAAAATCCATGCTGAACGCAGTGCTGATTTTCAGCTCACGGTTTGCCCGCACCGTGCAAGGCTCATGATAGCTTTCTTCCTCCGACGAGTCCTTTCCGATTTGCACGTTTTCCGGCGCGATTCCTGCAGCATCCAGCTTTTCCAAAAACAATTCTGATTGCCGCATCACATTTTTCAGGGCCTGTGACGTAGTGCTCATCCGGCTGTGAAATGTCACAGAGACGCTCATCTGGTCATAATCATACTTCTTCGACGCTCTTCCTTCGATAGTCAGTTTTCCCATTCTGGATTTTCTCCTTTCAGAACGAAATATCTTTATCTTCGCTGCCAAAGGGCAGACCCGTAGCCGGATCGACCGGCGGCAGGCCAGCCTGCCCCATATCCGCTGCCTTTACGCTGCATACCACCGCATTGGCAAGCACATACTTCACCTTTGCGGTGGCAGCAGCGCCGATCTTATCATAGATGCGGCCTGCGCTGTAACAGTCGCCCAGCACGGTGTGAGTGCTGTTGGCCACATAACCCACCTTGCCCAGACCCGGCAGTTCTGCGCGGATGGCTTCGTGGTCAAAGTCATTCTCCGGCTCCTTGACCAGCTTTACCTTCTGGCCAACTGCAAACGGCTGAGTGCCGAAGCGGTAGTTGAGTCCGGTCAATGTAACATAGTACTTCATCTTTATTTCCTCCAAAACACATGTTTTATTTTCAGGGAGCCCGTTCATCCCCTGCTGTGTCTGTATTATCTACTTTTTATGTCCAATAAAAATCACTTTCAAATAACACTTGTCATTTTTTGATATTTTTGTTCAGGTTCACTGCACAAAGTTTACCATCTTTTCTTTCTCCGCAGGTCAACTGTCAGGTGACAAATGGTTCTTTTCCGTTTCCGGAGCCGCATCATCCTCACTTTTGCATTTCTTTATTTCTCTTTAAGAAACATGCATTCCCGTCTTGATTTAAGTGAACAAACAATGAAAGAAATTACAAAGTGATTACAACGCGGTAAAAAATTCTTTCCTGAGTCTCCCTGTGCTTCGATCAGTTTAACAAAAACTCTTTGACTTTTAGCGATAAATTATAACAAAATCGTAGATTATCATTGAAATCTCACTTCTTAGCCAAAAAAGCTCTTGATTTTTTCGCAAAAAAGACTAGAATATCCACTTGCAGAAAGGCACTTCCTGTAGGGCCTTCTGCAAAATACATTTGCGTATGGCAAGGAGATTTTAGATATGAAACTCAAGAATGTTTGTGTTGCTGTTGTTGCTCTGGCTCTGGCTGTTGGCATGACCGCTTGCGGCGGTTCTGCTTCCTCCACTGCTGCATCCTCTTCCGAGGCTGCTTCTACCAGCACTTCTGTTGCTGCTGAGGCCGAGGAGAGCGCTTCTTCCGCTGTTGCAGAGGAGAACGGTTCTTCTTCTGAGGCTGCTTCCAGCGAGGCTGCTTCTTCTGAGGCCGCTTCCAGTGAGGCTGCTTCCAGCGAAGCTGCTTCTTCTGTTGCCGCATAATCAGGCAGCACTCTTAGTTCAAGGAACGATCAAACCGGGCACGGAATTTTTTCTGTGCCCGGTTTTTTTTTGCAGCAAAATGCGCCGGAAAGGTTTATTGGGAACCTCCCGGCGCATTTTTCAGAAGCTGTCATCAGAAGCAGGATGCCCCTCAGGCAGCGTACAATGCTTATTCTTATATTCCCCAGAACAGGATTCCCAGTCCTGCAGAGAACAGGATCATCCCAATGGGCGATGGTGCTTTGCCCTTTTTCCGGCGGCAAAGGGCATGCAGCCCCCACAGCAGCAGGAACACCACAATGGAACGGAGATCCGGTGCAATGCCTGCCTTGTCCGCTGCAAACCCGGCCAGCGTAGAAAGCGCCATGTTGACTGCAGTTGCCAGGATCATTGCCACCACACAGGGACGAACGCCGCCAAGAACTGCGTTGACACCGGCATATTTCATCAAATTCTGCAGTACCGATGCAATGAGCAGAATGATCACAAAAGACGGTAGCACCACCCCCAGCGTGGCACACAGCGCGCCCCAGAAGCCGCCCTGTGAAGCGCCGATGAAGGTAGCCATATTGATGGCCAGCGGGCCGGGTGTGGATTCCGACACGGCAATGAAGCTGAGGAATTCGCCTTCCGTCAGCCAGCCGTGTCCTAAGACCGTTTCCCGCACCAGCGAGATCATGCCGTAGCCGCCGCCGAAGGACAGCTCACCGATCATGAGGAAATTCCAGAAAAGTTCTACATAGATCACGGCTTCTTCTCCCCCTTCCGCAGCTGCTGTACTGCATACACCAGCAGCCCGGCCGCACCGCTGAACAGGATGTAAAAAATGGAAGAGAAGGACACTGCTGCAATGGAACAGCCCACCATCGCTGCCGCAACCGTGGTCAGGATGACAATATTGAAGACGCTGTGTTCCAGCTGCTTCAGCATCTTCAGTCCCGCCGAGAGGATCAGATAGATCACACACACCTGAATGCCGTGGAACGCACTTGCCACCACCGAAAGGCGGAGGAACTGGTCAAAGAACAGCGAGATCAGATAAATGACCGCGAAGGACGGAAGACATACCGCCACCGTGGACGCTGCCGCACCTGCCGTACCCTCAATCTTGTAGCCGATATAGGTGGCACTGTTCACCGCCACCGGGCCGGGCGTAGACTCCGCAATTGCCACCATGTCCAGAAATTCTTCTTTTGTCACCCACTTTTTCTCTTCCACAAATTCATTCTGCAGCAAAGCCACCATGGCATAACCGCCGCCAAACGTGAACGCTCCAATTTTGAAAAACGTCCAGAAAAGCTCCTTTGTTTTCGACATAGCCTTCTCCTTTCTTGCGCCTTATTATATCATTTTTTGTTTTGATATGATATACTTTAATGGAATATGCTGCTTTCTTTGGAAAAAGCAGAAAAAGGAGTTTAGGATATGAAAACAAAATTTGGTATCGTAGGCTGCGGATTTCTGGGCAACATTGTGGCCGATGCATGGAAGAACGGTCTGCTACCGGACTATGAGCTGGTGGGCGTGACCAGCCGCACCCGTGCTTCGGCGGAAAAGACTGCCGAAACGGTGGGCTGTGCCGTGTGTGACGATGTGGATGCCCTGCTGGCGCTGGAGCCGGAGTACATCGTGGAGACCGCTTCGGTGGAGGCTGTGCGCGCCATGGCTGTGCCTGTACTGAAAAAAGGCGTGAATCTGGTCATTATTTCCATTGGTGCCTTTGCGGACCTTGATTTTTACGAGCAGGTCAAGGCCGCTGCCGTGGAGGGCGGTGCCAAGGTGCATCTGGCAAGCGGTGCCATTGGCGGCTTTGATGTGCTGCAGACCGTCACCCTGATGGCCGAGGCGCAGAAGCTGGCCGAGACGGCAGGCATTGAGACCCACACCGGAGCCAAGGGCTTCCGCAACACGCCGGTATGGGCCGACCACCTGCTGACCGATACCGAAAAGACCACCGTGTTCACCGGCAATGCCAAGCAGGCCATTGCCACCTTCCCCCGCCGCGTGAATGTGGCTGTTGCCACCTCGCTGGCCACCACCGGCCCGGAGATCACCGGCGTGACCATGCACTCGGTACCCGGCTGGGCGGGCGACGACCACTGCATCACCGCCGAGATCGAGGGCGTGAAGGCCGTGGTGGATATCTGCTCTTCCACCAGCGCCATTGCCGGTTGGAGCGTAGTTGCCCTGCTGCGCAACCTCTCCTCCCCCGTATGCTTCTATTAAAGGAGGGCTTTGCAGATGTTCAACAAACTGGTGGCCATTGAGCCGGTAAGCCTGATTCCTTCCGCCGAGGAAGCGCTGCATCAGTACGCAAAAGAAGTGGTGCTGTACCGCGATATCCCGGCCAGCGATGACCAGATCGTGCAGCGCATCGGAGATGCCGATGCTGTACTTCTGAGCTACACCTCCCGCATGGGCAAAAATGTGATCGAGCGCTGCCCGAATATCCGTTACATCGGCATGTGCTGCAGCCTGTATTCTGAGGAAAGCGCCAATGTGGATATCGCCTACGCCCGCACCCGCGGCATCAAAGTGCTGGGCATCCGGGACTACGGCGACCGCGGCGTTGTGGAGTACGTCCTGCATGAGCTCACCGGCATCCTGCACGGTTTTGGGATGCCCATGCTGCGGGACGAGCCGGTGGAGATCACCGGGCTGAAGGCAGGCATCATCGGGCTGGGTGTGTCCGGCAAAATGATCGCCGACGCGCTGCAGTTCATGGGTGCCGACATTGCCTATTACAGCCGCACCCGCAAGCCGGATGCCGAAGCTGTGGGCATGGCCTATAAGCCGCTGGCACAGCTGCTGACCGAGAGCGAGGTGGTGTTCACCTGCCTGAACAAAAATGTCCTTCTGCTGGGCAAAGACGAATTTGCGCAGCTGGGCGCAGGCAAGGT
>ERZ826146.2291-NODE-2291-length-14842-cov-3.679786_pt1 | contig 14842 bp, 16 predicted proteins | sample MGYA00519857_ERZ826146 | MGnify/ENA primary metagenome ERZ826146 (study PRJEB31778, sample SAMEA3449222) | human gut metagenome | biome: human gut; feature: human-associated habitat; material: faeces | place: United Kingdom | collected 2010/2012 ...
CACTCAAAAGTAATAATTTCAACATATTTCACCCCACAAGCTATTAAAATTTATTTGCTAAGAGTCACAAAATAAAAAAAACAGTTGCACACTTTTTTTATTAATGTTAATATGTAATTGGAAATATATTTATGGAGGTACTGATTTGAAAAATTATGATATCGTAAATGACAGCGAAAGCTTAGAAAAAGCAATCGCAAGAGCGAAAAAGGCTCAAAAAGAATTTGCTAAATATTCTCAAGAAGAAGTAGATAAAATCTTCTTTAAGGCAGCATTAGCAGCTAACCAAGCAAGAATACCACTTGCAAAATTAGCAGTAGAAGAAACTGGAATGGGAGTGGTTGAAGATAAAGTAATAAAAAATCACTTTGCATCAGAATACATCTACAACAAATATAAAAATGCTAAAACGTGTGGTGTATTAGAAGAAGACAAAGCTTTTGGAATTAAAAAAATAGCAGAGCCAATAGGAATTATAGCAGCAGTTATACCAACAACAAATCCAACTTCAACAGCTATATTTAAAACATTAATAGCATTAAAAACTAGAAATGCAATAATAATTAGCCCTCATCCAAGAGCTAAAAAATGTACAATAGAAGCAGCAAAAATTGTATTAGAGGCAGCAGTTGAGGCAGGAGCACCAGAAGGTATAATTTCATGGATTGATGTTCCATCTTTAGAATTAACAAATATGTTAATGAGTAAATCAGATACAATTTTAGCAACAGGTGGACCTGGAATGGTAAAAGCTGCATATTCAAGTGGAAAGCCAGCATTGGGAGTAGGTGCAGGAAATACACCAGCAATAATTGACGAATCAGCAAACATAGTATTAGCGGTAAATTCAATAATTCATTCAAAAACATTTGATAATGGAATGATATGTGCTTCAGAGCAATCAGTAATAGTAATGGATTCTATATATGATAAAGTTAAAGAAGAATTCAAAGAAAGAGGATGCTATTTCTTAAATGATGAAGAAATTGAAAAGGTTAGAAAAACAATAATTATAGATGGTTCTTTAAATGCAAAAATAGTAGGGCAAACAGCTTATACAATAGCAAAACTTGCAGATGTTGAAGTTCCAGAAAGTACAAAAATATTAATAGGAGAAGTTGAAAATGTAGATAGTTCAGAAGAATTTGCTCATGAAAAATTATCTCCAGTACTTGCAATGTATAAAGCAAAAACTTTTGAAGAAGCAATAGAAGAAGCAAATACACTAATTTGCGATGGAGGACATGGACATACTGCTTCAATTTATATAGACACAATAAAAGAACAAGAAAAATTAAATAAATTTGAAAACAGAATGGAAACTTGCAGAATATTAGTAAATACACCAGCTTCTCAAGGTGGAATAGGTGATATATATAACTTTAGATTAAATCCATCATTAACCTTAGGATGTGGTTCATGGGGTGGAAATTCAGTTGCAGAAAATGTAGGAATAAAACATTTAATAAATATAAAAACAGTAGCAGAGAGGAGAGAAAATATGCTTTGGTTTAGAGCACCTGAAAAGGTATATATAAAAAGAGGATGTCTACCAGTAGCTTTGCAAGAATTAAAAGATGTAATGAATAAAAAGAAAGTATTTATAGTAACAGATACATTTCTTTATAAAAATGGTTATACAAAATGTGTAACAGATAGATTAGATGAACTTGGAATACAACATACAACATTTTTTGATGTTGAACCAGACCCAACATTAAGCTGTGCAGAAGAAGGAACAAAAGCAATGAGAGACTTTGAACCAGATTGCATAATAGCAATAGGTGGAGGCTCAGCAATGGATGCTGCTAAAATAATGTGGGTAATGTATGAACATCCAGAAGTTGATTTTATGGATATGGCAATGAGATTTATGGACATAAGAAAAAGGGTATATACATTTCCACATATGGGAGATAAAGCATATTTTATAGCTATACCAACATCATCAGGAACAGGTTCGGAAGTTACACCATTTGCAGTTATAACAGATGATAAAACTGGTACAAAATATCCATTAGCTGATTATGAATTATTACCTAAAATGGCAATAGTTGATACAAATATGATGATGAGTGCTCCAAAAGGACTAACTTCTGCTTCAGGAATTGATGCAGTAACTCATGCTTTGGAAGCTTATGCATCAATGATGGCAACAGAATTTACAGATGGATTAGCAATAGAAGCATTAAAAGTAATTTTTGAATACTTACCAAGAGCTTATGAAAATGGTCAAAATGATGTAGAAGCAAGAGAAAAAATGGCTCATGCTTCAACAATGGCAGGAATGGCTTTTGCAAATGCATTTTTAGGAGTATGTCATTCAATGGCACATAAATTAGGAGCTTTCCATCACGTACCACATGGAATAGCAAATGCATTATTAATAGATGAAGTTATAAGATTTAATTCAGAAGAAGTACCAACAAAAATGGGAACATTCCCACAATATGATCATCCGCATACACTAAATAGATATGCACAAGTTGCAGATGCTTTAAAATTAGGTGGAAATACAGATCAAGAAAAAGTTGATAATTTAATAAAAGCTATAGATGAATTAAAAGAAAAAATAGGAATCAAAAAAGCAATTAAAGACTACGTACCAGATGAAAAAGATTTCTTAGATAGATTAGATGCAATGTGCGAGCAAGCCTTTGATGACCAATGTACAGGAGCAAATCCAAGATATCCATTAATAAGTGAAATAAAAGATATGTATTTAAGAGCTTATTACGGAAAATAAGTAATATAAAAAAGTGTCGAAAATAAAATCGACACTTTTTATGTTGGAAAAAATAATCTTGCTTAAAACAAAAAAATATAGTAAAATAAAATCACAAAAAAAGAGACAAAAGGAGAAAAAATTGGTAGCAGAAGTAATAATAAATAGTTCAGCAAAAAAATTAAATAGAACCTTTGACTATAACATTCCAGAAGAATATCAAGATATGGTCTTTGTTGGAACAAAAGTGTTAGTACCATTTGGAAAAATGAAAAATTTAGAAGAAGCACATGTAGTAAAGATAAAAGAAAAATCACAATTTGAAATTAAAGATATAGCAAAAGTAGAAACAGGTCTAACAGATAAGCAAATTGAAATGGCAAATTGGATGGCAAATAGATATTTTTGCAATGTTTCTGAATGTATAAAATTAATGCAAACACCAGGAACAAGAACAAAAAATGTCAATAATCGAATTCAAGATAAAAAAATAAATGTTGTATATTTAAAAAAAGAATATGATGAAATATTATTTTGTATAGAAGCAGGAAAGATAAAATCAGAAAAACAAAAAAGAATATTAAATTTTGTAAAATCCAATGAGGGTTGTACAGTAGCTGAAATAGAGGCATTTACAGATTGTTCAAGAGCAATTGTAAATACATTAGTAAAAAATGGATATTTAGAAATCACAGAAAAGAAAATTAACAGAAATCCATTAGTAAATAAAAATATAGAACAAAATCAAAAATTAAAGCTAACAGACGAACAGGAAAATGCCTTTAAAAAAGTCCAAAATGCAATGCAACAAAATCAATTTGAAGAGTTTTTATTATATGGTGTAACAGGCTCAGGGAAAACAGAAGTGTATTTACAATTAATACAAGAAGCAATAGAAAATAATAAAACGGCAATTGTATTAGTACCAGAAATATCGCTAACACCACAAATGTTAGATAGATTTATCGCAAGATTTGGAAAAGAACAAATTGCAGTTTTACACAGTAAATTATCAATTGGTGAAAGACATGATGAATGGGAAAGAATAAAAGAAGAAAAAGCCAAAATTGTAATAGGAGCAAGGTCTGCAATATTTGCTCCAATAAAAAATCTTGGTATTATAATAATAGATGAGGAACACGATAGTTCATATAAATCAGAATCAACACCTAAATATAATGCAAAAGAAATAGCAAAGAAAGTAGCAAAAGAAAATAATATTCCTTTAGTTTTAGGAAGTGCAACACCAGATTTAACAACATATTATAAAGCAAAAGAAAAGAATGAAATAACACTATTAGAACTAACAAAAAGAGCAAATAATTCAGCTCTTCCAAAAGTAGAAATTGTAGATTTAAAACAAGAATTAGCAAATGGCAATAGATCAATGCTTAGTATGGATTTATATCAATCAATAGAAGAAAATTTGAAAAATAAATTACAAACAATTCTATTTTTAAACAGAAGAGGTTATTCAACATTTATAATGTGTAGAAATTGTGGGTATACTGTTAAATGCAAAAATTGTGATATAAGTATGACTTATCATAGTTATGAAAATAAATTAAAATGTCATTATTGTGGTTATGAAGAAAAACTAGTAAAAATATGTCCAGAATGTGGAAGCGATAAAATAAGATATTTTGGAACAGGAACACAAAAACTAGAACAAGAAATTCATAAGCAATTTCCACAAGCAAAAACAATTAGAATGGATGTAGACACAGTAACAAAAAAAAATTCACATGAGGAAATATTAAATAAATTCAAAAATGAAGATATTGATATATTAATAGGAACTCAAATGGTAGTAAAAGGACATCATTTTCCAAAGGTAACTTTAGTTGGTGTGATTGCAGCTGATAGTTCTCTAAATATAGATGATTATAGAGCAACAGAAAGAACATTTCAAATTTTAACCCAAGTCGCAGGAAGAGCTGGTAGAGAAAATTTGCCAGGAAAAGTTATAATTCAAACCTATAATCCAGAAAATTTTAGTATACAAGAAGCACAAAAACAAAATTATAATAAATTTTATGAAACAGAAATAGCCTTAAGAAAACAGTTGAAATATCCACCATTTTGCGATATAATAGTAATTGGATTTAATAGTACAAATGAAGATGAAATTAAGAAAGTATCACAAGAGATATTTGAAAAATTAAAAGACAAAATAGATAAAGAACAATTCAATATCTTTAAGCCAATGCCATCACCAATAGATAAAATACAAAACAAATTTAGATGGAGAATTATCATAAAAGGAAATATGACAGAAGAAGCAAACAAAATCTTTAATGATACATTAAAAGAAATATATCAAAAAAATTATAAAAATACAAAAATAACAATAGATGTTAATCCAAATAATATGAGTTAATAAAGAAAAAGGAGGAGTAAAAATGGCTATTAGAAATTTAAGACTAGAAGGAGACGAGATTTTAAAAAAGAAATCAAGAGAAGTTGAAACAATAGATGACAAACTACAAATATTAATAGATGATATGATAGAAACAATGCATAAATATAATGGTGTAGGTTTAGCTGCAGTTCAAGTTGGAATTTTAAAAAGACTTGTTGTAATAGATATTTATGATGATAATGGTCCAATTGTTTTAATTAATCCAGTTATTTTAAAAACAAAAGGAGAAAGAGAAGTAGAAGAGGGATGCTTAAGTTTCCCAAATAAATTTGCAAAAGTTATTAGACCAGAGGAAGTTGTAGCTGAATATACAGATAGAACTGGTAAAAGAATGAGAGTAAAAGCCAAAGAGTTATTAGCTCAAGCAATTTGCCATGAAGTAGACCATTTAAATGGTGAAGTTTTTATTGATAAAATTTTGCCTGGAACTTTAGAGTATGTAGAACCAGAAAATTAGGAGGTTTAACAATGTTAAAAATATTATTTATGGGTACACCAGATTTTGCAAGAGAGAGTTTAGAAGCGGTTTACAATGCTGGTTATGAAATTTTAGGAGTTGTTACAAATCCAGATAAACCAAAAGGAAGAGGAATGAAAATGGTAGCATCTCCAGTAAAAGAATTTGCATTAGAAAAGGGATTAACCGTTTATCAACCAGAGAAAGTAAGAAAAAATGAAGAGTTTATAGAAAAAATAAAAAGCTTAAATCCTGACGTAATCTGTGTAGTAGCATATGGAAAAATATTACCAAAAGAAATATTAGAAATTCCTAAATATGGATGTATAAATGTACATGGTTCATTACTTCCAAAATATAGAGGCGCAGCACCAATTCAATGGGCGGTTTTAAACGGAGATAAAGAAACTGGTGTTACAACAATGTATATGGATGTTGGAATGGACACAGGAGATATGATTTTAAAAGAAAAAGTAGAAATTGGAGAAGATGAAACAACAGGAGAATTATGGGACAGACTTTCTAAAATAGGTGGAAAATTATTAGTAGAAACTTTAAAACAAATAGAAGATGGAACACCTCCTAGAGAAAAACAAGGAGAAGAGTTTACTATGGCTCCAATGTTAAATAAAGAAATGTCAAAAATTAATTGGGATGAACAAACAGCTCAAAACATAAAAAATCTAGTAAGAGGGTTAAATCCTATTATGGGAGCATATACATTTTTAGATGAAAAGAAAATAAAATTTTGGAAAGTTGATATTGCAAAACAAGATGAAATTATTGCAGATAATATAGAAATATTAAAAAATGGAACTGTAATTTTATCAAATCCTAAAGATGGACTTTTCATTAAAACCAAAGATGGAATATTGAAGGTTTTGGAGATTCAGGGTGAAAATGCAAAGAGAATGAGTATTGGAGATTTCCTAAGAGGAAATAGTATAGAAGAATTTGAAGTTTTTGAATAAAAAAGGTTGTAAAAAATACCAAAAATTGATATACTTATAACATAAATAAGTATATCTTTTTTTCTTGCTAAAAATAAAGGAGAAAACAAGATATAAAAGGAGGTATTTTCATGAGTGAAGAAAAAGTAAATCAAGAAAATGAACAAAAAATAAAAGAAGATGTTAAAGAAGAGGAAAACGGAATAGAAATATCAACAGATGTTATCGCAGTAATTGCTGGTGTAGCAGTATCTGAGGTACAAGGCGTAGCTGGAATGGCAGGAGGTTTTGCAGGAGGCATTTCAGAAGTATTTAGTGGAAAGAAAAATATGGCAAAAGGAATAAAAGTTGATAAAACAGAAACTACTGCAAAAATAGATGTAAATATTATAGTTGAATATGGTTCAAGAATTCCAGATGTTGCTTTTGAAATTCAAAATAGAGTAAAAAAAGCAGTTGAAAGTATGACGGGATTTAAAGTAGAAGAAGTAAATGTACACGTTCAAGGTGTAAATACAGATGTTGCTAAAAAATCTGAAGAAAAACCAGTAGAACAAGTAGAAGAAAACAAAGAAGATAAAGAATAATAAAAAAACAAAAAGAAAAAAGAGAGGTAAAAAAAATGAAAATTATAGAAAAAATCACACTAATATTATATTCAAATATAATATTAATAATGTCAGTTATATTATGTTTATTAGTATTTGGATGGCTAGATGCAAATGTTGTAGCAAATTTAGCAAAAGCACTATTAATAGGAGAAAAATCATCAGGAATAATTTTAGGAGTAAGTGTAGTATTTATCTTATTATCAATAAGATGTATATTCTTTGACCCAACTTCAAAACAAGAACAAAAAGATAAACAAGGAGTATTACTTGCTAATGATAATGGAAAATTAATGATATCTAAAGAAACAATAGAAAATTTAGTAGAAGCAGTAACAAAAGAATATAAAGAAGCAAAAGATGTATCTTCTAGAGTTGAACTAGATAAAAACAATAATGTAAATATATATGTTAATTTAGTAGTTGGTTCAGAAACTATAATAAAAGACTTAACAGTAGATTTACAAAATAGAATAAAAGAAAAAGTAAAACAATCAGCAGACTTAGAAGTAAAAGAAGTAAATATAACAATAAAAAAAGCTGTCCAAGAAAAACAACGTAAAATAGAACAAGCATAGATAAAATAGAAAGGAAGCAAAAAAATGGAAGATATAAAGAATTTTTTAAGTAAATACAAAGGTGCAATTATTGGAGTAATCGTAGCAATTATAATTTTAGCAACTAGATTATATGAAGTAATAGTTGGAATATTACTAATTTTAGCAGGTGCATTTGTAGGAAATTATATACAACAAAATAAAGATGAAGTAAAAGATAAAACAAAAAAATTTATAGACAAAATGTAAAGGGTAAGGAAAGAAAAAATGAATAGATCAATAAGTAGAGAAAATGCTTTTAAATTAATATATAGTTTAGAAATTCAACAAAGCAATAATTTAGAAGAACAAATAGAATTATTTTTTGAAAGTAATAACATAGTAGACCAAGAAGCAAAAAAATATATAAAAAATGCAGTATTGGGAATTCAAGCAAATGAACAAGAAATATTAAAAAATATTGAAAACAACTTAAAATCAGATTGGAAATTAGGCAGAATATCAAAAATGGATTTATCTGTTTTAAAACTTGCAATTTATGAAATCAAATATACAGAAACACCATATAAAGTAGCAATAAACGAAGCTGTTGAACTTGCAAAAAAATATGGAGAAGACAAATCTAAAAATTTCGTAAATGGAGTTTTAGCAAGCATAGTAAAGGATATGTAATTTATGAATTATGAAGATATGGCTATAAGTGTTAGCAAATTAAATAGTTATATAAAAAATAAAATAGCAGATGATGAATATTTAAACAATGTTCTTATAAAAGGTGAAATATCAAACTTTAAAAACCATTATACAGGACATATGTACTTCACTTTAAAAGATGAAAATTCATTAATAAAATGCATAATGTTCAAAAGTTATGCACAAAAATTAGATTTTATGCCAAAAGATGGAATGAAGGTTTTTGTCTTAGGTGGAGTATCTGTTTTTGAAAGAGATGGAATTTATCAAATATATGTAAAAGCAATGCAAGAAGATGGAGTTGGAATTCTATACAAAAAATATGAAGAATTAAAACAAAGACTAGATGAAGAAGGCTATTTTGATGAAAGCCATAAACAAAAAATTCCATTAATGCCCAAAGTAATAGGAGTATTAACATCACAAACAGGTTCTGTAATAAGAGATATAATAAATGTAAGTACACGTAGAAATCCAAATGTACAAATAAGATTATACCCTGTTCCAGTTCAAGGAGAAGGGGCAGCAGAAAAAATTGCAGATGGTATTAGATTTATGAATGAAAATAATTTAGCAGATGTTTTGATTTTAGCTAGAGGAGGAGGTTCATTAGAAGACCTATGGCCATTTAATGAAGAAATAGTAGCACATGCAATTTATAATTCTAAATTACCAATAATTTCGGCAGTAGGGCATGAAACAGACTTTTCTATATCAGACTTTGTAGCAGACTTAAGAGCACCAACACCATCTGCAGCAGCGGAACTTGCTGTTCCAGATATATATGAAATAAAACAAAAAATAAATGTATATCAAAATAGATTAAGAATGTCATTAGTAAAAAAAGTTGAAATAATGAAACTTAGATACGAAAAATGTATGAACAGTAGAGTATTTAAAGAACCAACTAGAAATATAAATGATAATTACTTAAGAATAGACAATTATATAAAAAGATTAGAAAATACAATAAAAATCAAACAAAAAGAAGAAAAAACAAAATATATAGAATTAATATCAAAATTAGATGCACTAAGTCCATTAAAAACTCTAACAAGAGGATATTCAATTGTAGAAACAGATAATAAGATTATAAAAAGTTCAAAACAATTGAGTACAGGAGATAAAATAAAACTAAGATTTAGTGATGGACAAAAAAATGCAGAAATTTTGTAAATTTACACTAATTCTATAGATTAAAAACAGAAGAGGGGAATAAGAAAATGACAAACGGAACAAAAATATTAATAGGAATTGTAGTTGTTGCAACTATAATTACAGGGATAATAGTAGGAGCTGGAGCAAATAAAAGTAAAGAAACACAACAAAACACACAACAAAACAATACTTCAATAATGGATGAATATTTAAATTCTGATAAAGAAGAAAATAATGTAGAAGAAAACATTGTAGAAAATGAAATAACAAATGAAGTAGAAAATGAAGTAAATAATACAACAGAAAGTGAAAATAAAACAACTACAAATACAGTAGTTAACAACACATCTAGTACAACAATAGTTGGAAAAGAAGAACAAGAAAGCCAAAAAGAAAATACATCAGCAAATGACGAAGACACTGCAATTGAATTAGCAAAAAAAGAATGGGGAATAAATGTAGATGCATATATCTTTGAAGCAGAAAAAAACTCAGATGGAACATTTAAAGTAACAGTAATAAATCAAAATGATAGAAATGTTGTAACAGTATATCAAGTAAATGTAAAAACAGGAGCTGTTACAGAATAATAAAAAGTAAAGGAAGATAATTATGGCAAAAGCAAATTTTGAAGATAATATGGAAAACTTAGAAAAAATAGTTACAGAATTAGAAAAAGGTGAATTAAATTTAGATGACTCAATATCTAAATTTGAGGAAGGAATAAAAATTTCAAAAGAATGCAATAAAATCTTAGAAGAAGCAGAAAAAAAGATAACTATATTATTAGAAAAAGATGGTAATATAGAAGAAGAAAATTTTACAGCAGAATAATGCAAAGAGGGGATTAGAAAGTGAACAATATATTAGGATTCATTCAAAACAAATATATATATATACCATTTTTTTTGTGGTTTGCAATTCAAACATTTAAAGTGATATATGATTTAGTAACAACAAAGAAATTTAATTTTAAAAGAATAATGGGAGCTGGTGGAATGCCAAGTTCTCATTCAGCTATTGTAACAGGACTTGCAACTTTAATAGGAAAATATGAAGGAGTGAATACACCAATATTTGCTTTAGCATTAATTGTTGCATTTGTTGTTATGTATGATGCTTGTGGTGTAAGAAGAGCTGCAGGAAAACAAGCAGCTTTATTAAATAAGATTGTAGAAACACCTGGATTGTCTGGAGTTCAAGTTTCTGAGAGATTGGTGGAAGTTTTAGGGCATACACCAACTCAAGTTATTGTTGGAGCTTTGATAGGTGTTATTGTGGGATTAATTGCTTAATTCCACTTTTTTAGAATAAAGGAGGTAGATTATATGACAGATATAGAGATTGCTAAAAATGTAAAATTAGAAAAAATAGAAGATATTGCAAAAAAATTAAATATTGACGAAGATGATATTGAATGTTATGGGAAGTACAAAGCTAAAATTTCTAATGAAGTATATAAAAAATTAGAAAATAAAAAAGATGGAAAAATAATTTTAGTAACAGCTATAACTCCAACACCTTTAGGAGAAGGAAAGACAACAATTTCAATTGGAATTGCAGATGGATTGTCAAAAATAGGTAAAAAATCTATATTAGCATTAAGAGAACCTTCTTTAGGACCAGTATTTGGTATAAAAGGTGGAGCTACAGGTGGAGGTTATTCACAAGTTGCACCAATGGAAGATATAAATTTACATTTTACAGGAGATATTCATGCAATAACATCTGCCAATAATTTGTTATCAGCTATGATAGATAATCATATTTATTATGGAAATAAATTAGATATACAAAAAGTTACTTGGAAAAGATGTGTTGATTTAAATGATAGACAATTAAGAAAAATTGAAACAGGACTTTCAGGAGAGAAAAAAATAGTTCCAAGAGAAGATTCTTTTGATATAACAGTTGCTTCAGAAATAATGGCTATATTATGCTTATCTGAAAATATAGAAGAATTAAAACAAAAATTAGGAAATATCATAATAGGTTATAATTCAAAAGAAGAACCTATTTATGCAAGAGATATAAAAGCAGATGGAGCAATGGCAGTATTATTAAAAGATGCAATAAAGCCAAATTTAGTACAAACTCTAGAACATACACCAGCGATAATACATGGAGGACCATTTGCCAACATAGCTCATGGATGTAACAGTATAATTGCAACAAAATTAGCTATGAAATTAGCAGATTATACAGTAACAGAAGCAGGATTTGGAGCTGATTTAGGGGCAGAAAAATTCTTAGATATAAAATGTAGAAAAGCTCAAATAAAACCAGATGTAGTAGTTATAGTTGCAACAATAAAAGCATTGAAATATCATGGTGGAGTTAATAATTTACTAAAACACATAGAAAATATAAAAGAAAAATTTGGATTAAATGTTATTGTAGCAATTAATAAATTTAATACAGACACAGAAGAAGAAATAAATTCAATAAAAGAAAAATTAGCAGAAAAAGATGTAGAATTAAGTTTAGTTGAAACTTTTGCAAAAGGTGGAGAAGGTGGTACAGATATAGCAGAAAAAATAGTTGCACTATCAGAAAAAGAAAATCAATTTAGATATATTTATGATTTAAATGATGATATAAAAACAAAAATATCAAAAATAGCAACAAAAATTTATGGAGCATCAGGAGTAGAATTTACAGATATAGCATTACAAAATATAGAGCAAATAGAAAAATTAGGTTATAAAGAATTGCCAGTATGTATTGCTAAAACTCAATATTCTTTTTCAGATGATAGTAAAAATTTAGAATGTAAAGAACCATTTACAATAACAATAAGAAATGTAGAACTAAAAGCAGGAGCTGGGTTTGTTGTAGCATTGGCAGGAAAAATAATGACAATGCCTGGGCTTCCAGAAGTACCTGCTGCTGAAAATATAGATATTGATAATAATGGAAATATTAGTGGGATTTTTTAATGTCAATAAATGTCGAAAAATGTAGATTGAAAAGTTTGGAAAAAAGTGTTATAATATAAATATACTAAATTTTAGGAGGAATTTTTAATGACAGGTAATGTAAAAGACAACAAAAGAATTGCATGTTACGGTGATAGTTTGGCAGTGATAGAGAAAGGGAAAATTATTAAGCGGATTATTATAGACGAGGATATCATAAAAGATAAAATTGATACTGTAATTAAAAAAAGAGAAACTAAATTAGAACCATATAACATCTTTAGAAAGAGTGTAGAAGATATAACTGGTTATACATATTACGGATGTAGAACGACTCCAATTATTGAAGGAGTTAGAGAATCTATTCATGATCAGAAGATTTATAAAATATGGAGTACTTATATTTTAAATACTGAAACAATGAAAAGACTACATGAAGAATATTTAGAAAGTCTAAAGATAAAAAAAGAAATTTCTAGGAAAAATGGTATAATTTTGTCAAGTAATAATCCTAATTTTAAGCCGTATATGTTACATGCACATAAAAGGTAAAAGTAATTCCTATGGAGCCCTGTTTAGGGCTCTTATTTTTTATAAAAATTATGCTTCATAATATTTATCTGTATCAGAATATAAATCTTCTAAAGTAATTCCTAAAACCTTACAAAATGCTAGAGCTTCAAAATCTTTAACTGTTTTTTTGCCATATTCAATTTCATAAATATCACAGTTATACATTGTAACTCCTAGTAAATCTAATTTACGACAAATTTCAGGTTGGGAAATTTTTTTTAATTTTCTAAATTTTTTAAGATTTTTTCCTACAATATTTAAATTTCCATTTAAAGTTTTTATTTTCATTATGATATCCTTTCATGTTAAATAAAATTAAAAGTTATTATTTGGGTATATTTTATAATAAAAATAAAAACAAAATTACAGGAACAAACTGTAAGTGTTACAAAAATATTTCATATTTTTTACAATTATATGTCATAATATAAAAGGATTGAAAACTCAAACTTTAAATGCTATAATAAAAATACAGGTTCAACCTGCAGAACAAGGAGGAATATAAATGAATATTGGAAACAAAAGAGGAATTACTTTAGTAGCACTAGTAATAACGATGGTTGTCCACTAAGTACAACGATAAAATGTACTTATTTCAGTTAGTCGAAAAAAGGACAATAAATATTTTATACCCATATAGACACTATCAAGCAATGAATTTTTACTCCCTAGAGAAAAATTCTATACATACTGAAAAATATAACAAACAAAGGAGGAAGAAATAAAATGAGATTTTTAAAAGAGAAGAAAGGTATAATAATATCATTTATAATAGGAGTTATCCTAGCTAGTAGTATAACAGTATATGCAACTGGATATTTAGCGAGTCAAATATCATATAAAGATGACAAAAACGTAGCAGAGGCCTTAGATGATTTATATAATAAGCAAAAGAATTATGTATTACCAACTGGAACGTATAACGCAACCACAAAAGAAAATCAAATAGATATAAGTAATTACAAATATTTAAATACATCAGCATTATATACAAGTGAAGATGTAATGTCTCATAGTGAATTTACAATATTAGATTCTGACAGAACAAATTTTAATATTCCAGCCAATACTAGATTAGCATATGTAATTGTTGGTAGAGGAACTAGCAATGTTCCTTATACGGTTACTGTGTCAGGTAGTATAATTACTAATCAAGAACTTATTTCTAATACATCAAAAACAGATGTAAATTTAGCATGTTATATATCAGTTTATAAATTAACACTTTCAGGAAATAGTGGAACAATTTCTCTAACTAAATCTGGAGGCAGTGCAGCTAGTCAAGCTTGGAACGCTTGCTTAATGTATTAATATTTTTTGCTATTTTTTCATATATAATTATAAAAATATTTTAATAATAAAAACTTATAAAGCAAACAAATTGAGAGAATAGTATAGTTATGATTAAGTAAAAATTGTACTTAACGAACAATGACTACAATTATTATTTTATTAATATTGGCGGGAGTAAGTATACAAGCAATAACAAATACAGGGCTATTTGAAAATGCAAAAAAAGCACAAGAACAAAGTGAAATATCAGAAGATATGGAACAATAAAATTAGAAAACAGTAGTTATACAATAGAACAGACAACAAGTACAGAAAAGAAAACATTTTTAGAATATTTAGATGAAAAAGGTTATATAGTAAATTACGAAAATGAAAGCAAAACAATAGGAACAGTAACATTAAATGGAAGAGAATACGAAATAAATACAGAAGAAGGATTTACAATAAAATATATAGGAAAAGCAGATGGAACAGCAATGTTAATGCCA
>ERZ826146.2295-NODE-2295-length-14815-cov-5.906436_pt1 | contig 14815 bp, 10 predicted proteins | sample MGYA00519857_ERZ826146 | MGnify/ENA primary metagenome ERZ826146 (study PRJEB31778, sample SAMEA3449222) | human gut metagenome | biome: human gut; feature: human-associated habitat; material: faeces | place: United Kingdom | collected 2010/2012 ...
AGTTGTTGGTAATAAGACAGCTTCTGTTAATGTGACTGTTCCTGAGATTAATCCTAACAAGACTGTAAGTATTGAAAATCCTAACTTTGGTGATGATGTGACTTATACTGTTACTGTTTCTAATGGGGGTATTGGTAATGCTAAAAGTGTTGTTGTTCGTGATGTTTTAGGTGAAGGTCTTAAGTTTGTTTCAGCTACTGGTAATTATACCTTTGATGAAGCTACTAACACAATTACATGGATTGTTGATTTAGCTAAAGGAGAAAGTAAAACTTTCTATGTAAATGCAATTGTTAATGCTTACGGAAATGTTTCTAACTCTTTAGTTGTTGGTAATAAGACAGCTTCTGTTAATGTGACTGTTCCTGAGATTAATCCTGATAAAACAGTTAATGTTGCTAATCCTAATTTCGGTGATGATGTAACTTACTCTGTTACTGTTTCTAATGTTGGTATTGGTGATGCAAACAATGTTGTTGTTAAAGATACTCTTGGTAAAGGATTGAAATTTATTAGTGCTACTGGTAATTATACCTTTGATGAAGCTACTAACACAATTATATGGATTGTTGATTTAGCTAAAGGCGAATCCAAAACATTTAAAGTAAATGCTACAGTTTCCGGATATGGAAATGTAACAAATACTGTAATTGTTGGCAATAAAACATTTAACAAAAATGTAACAGTTCCTGAAATCAATCCAAACAAAACAGTTAACAATGAAATTCCTAATTTCGGTGATAATGTAACTTATAGTGTAACAGTCACTAATGATGGAATTGGTGATGCTAACAATGTAGTTGTTTGTGATATTTTAGGTAAAGGATTAAAATTCTTAAATGCAGATGGAAATTTCACATATGATGAAAAAACTGGTACAATTACTTGGATTGTTGATTTGGCTAAAGGCGAAACTAAAACATTTAATGTAAATGTTACTGTTTTAAGCTATGGTGATTTATCTAACAAAGTAGTTGTCGGAAATAAAACAGTTATCAAAAACATTACAGTACCTGAAATTAACCCGGGAAAAGAAATTAACATTGAAGTTCCAAACTTCGGTGATAATGTAACATACACTGTAATTGTAAACAACACCGGAAAAGTCAATGCCACTAATGTTGTTGTAGCTGATAAATTAGGTGAAGGTTTAGTTTTCGTTAGTGCTTCAGATGGTGGAGTATACAATGAAACTACTCGTACAATCACTTGGATTATTAACTTAACTGCTGGAGAAACCAAATATTTATATGTAAATACCACAGTTTCAGCATACGGCAATATAACTAACAGTGTAATTGTCGGTAATAAAACATTTAACAAAAACGTAACAGTTCCTGAAATAATCCCTATAAAAGAAGTTAATTCCTCTGATATCCATATTGGAGATGAAATAACTTACACTATTGCTGTTTCAAATCCTGGAAAAACCAATGCAACAAATATCGTAATTAAAGATGTACTTCCTGAAGGATTAAAATTCATTAATGCTTCAAATGGCGGAGTATATGATCCAGCTACTGGGATTATTACATGGATTGTAAACATTACAGCTAATTCAACTGTTGATTTAACTGTTGTAGCTAATGTAACTAAATCAGGAAATATTACAAATACTGTAAATGTTGGAAACAAAACTGCTAACTGCACTATTGAATCAAAGGATATTGCTGATTTGGAAATACACATAGTTGCTGACAAATCTGAAATATACATTGGGGACTCTGTTGTCTGCACAGTTACTGTCATAAATAATGGACCAAGCGATGCAATAAATACAATTGCTAATGTATTTGTACCAAATACTTTAAGCATTATTTCATATAATGCAACAAAAGGAACATTTGACATAACTTCTGGCAAATGGTATGTAGGAAACTTAACAAATGGTGAAAAAGTCGTATTAACATTTGTAGCTAAAGCATTAAATGAAGGCAATTCAACAGTATATGTTAATGTAACAAGCGAAACCTTTGAGGTAATCTTGGAAAACAACTACGACAATGTAACTGTTAAAGTCCTTAAAAAAGCAGCTCCAATCGGTCCGGATAAACCAGTTCATCCAGACGATTCATCTTCAGCTGATGATGGTTCATCTTCAGATGCAGGTAGTGAATCTGTAAGCTTACCAAATACAGGAAATCCACTAGCAATATTGCTCTTATGTATTTTAAGTGTAATATTCGCGGGATCTAGAAAAAGAAAATTATAATTTATTTGTGATTTGGGTTTAATTACTCAAATCAGCTTTTTTTATTTTTTACCTATTTTTTAGAAATCAATTGTAATTGTTACTTCCAAATCTTATTTTATGATTATAAAAAAGCTATTTTTACTTATAAAATTATAAAAGAAAGGAGTTAAGAGAAGATTTTGAAAATTTATTATTAATGAAAGTAATATATTAGAATAGGAAAAATGGTGATTTTCATGATTTTTACTAATTGGCGATATTAAAAAAAGAGTTATTTCTATTGTCGTTAAATATGGTGTAAATACTTTTAGTCTTTTTGGATCTTATGCCTGTGGTGAAGCTAATGAAGATAGTGATTTGGATTTTGCAATGGATAAATGTGATTTAAAAGGTTTTAAATATGTTTCTTTAGTCCAAGATTTAGAACATGAATTAAAGTAAAAATACTTAATGTCACATAAATAATGGCATTATTAATATTATTGGAGTTTTTTTGAATTTTTTAGTTGAATCCGTTACTGATTTATATTCTAAAAACACATCTGAATTTCATAAAAATGTTTATATTTTAACATACAATCATTACATATCTGTTAATTAATAGGTTACAGGTGAATTCATGTTTAATAGAAAGTATTTTATTTTAGTTTTTTTTGTTTTTCTGATAGCTATAACTTCAGTCAGTGCGCAGGATGATGCTGTAGCTAGTCAGGATTTAGATGAATTGTCATTTAATGATAATGTGGTGTTGGATACTAACACTGATGCAGAATACTATGCAGACGGTGCCGTAAGACAGGACACAGGTCAGACTGCTGATGATTTGATTAATTTAAGTGAATGCAGTTCAGCTGTTCTTCAGGTAAGTGATAATGAAGGAGTTATCTGTGTCAGGCGTGATGCTACAAATGCTGTGGATATTTATATTGAAAGCGGCAGCTGGGGAGATATTGGTTATCTGAAGCAATATAAAACCAGTGATGGATATTTTTCACATGCAATTGTTACGTCCAACGGCTGGCTTATTGGTAATGGCGGTGTAACAGACGGTTCGGCATTTCGCCAGATTGAAAGCATAGCTTCTGAAATGGTTGTCAATAATCAGATTACAAATGACTATCTTTCAAGAATTTATAAGATAATGTCCAGATATTCTTTAGGTCATTTTGTAATTAAGGCAGCTGATGGAACTTACGGTGTTGTCTTTACTAATTTATATCATGTTTCTAAACTGCAGCCGGGGCAGTATGTTTTATGTCCTAATGTTTATTCCATGTCTCAGAAAGGCAGTTATGACAGCAGTCTGAATCCTGTTGATGCAGCTATTAAAAAAGTTTATACTGACAGCTATGGTGTCAACAGGAGAAATATAATGACTTATCACTGGAAGCTGACTGCTTCTCCCAACGGACTGTCCTATGGAGTAGATTCCTATGCATCAAATGATGATGGTGCAGGTGTTGGCCGCTCAACATCCCATATGGCAGATAATGTTTATTACTTCAGTAATTTCCATTCAAAAAATTCTCTTCCGCTAGCCAGAAATAAAGTACTTTTGGGAACTCATGTTTTTGGCAACGGTATTGAAGTTTTCAGATTACTGACTCCCGTCAGCTCATGTCTTGCTGGGGATAATATTGAGCTGAAATATCAGGTTAATTATATTGCTCATTCAAGCCCTGTAGTTCAGTTTGCTCTTCCGGAAGGATTTGATTTTAATAGTGCAACAGTATCTAAAGGAAATTACAGATTGGATTCTAATCGTATTGTAGTTTGGAATTTAAATGACTGTGATGTGAATAATTACATTACACTTTCTCTTAAAGCTGTCAGATCAGGACAGTTTGATTTTTACCATTCACTGGATAATAATTTTGTCGGCAGCGATAAGTTATTTGTAAATGATTATGGTGCCGTACTTTGGGTAAATGATGTAAACAAATATTATAAAGGTCCTGAAAGGCTTAATGTATACTTAAAAGATGTTAATGGTAATCCTATTGCTGGTGAAAATGTTATCATTAATATCAATGGTGTTGATTATAAAAAAGTTAGTGATGATAAAGGCGCTGCTTCACTGGCAGTTAATTTGGAGTCTGGGGAATATCCGGCTAAAGTAACTTATAATGGACGTTTCGGCAGTGATTCTAAAGAAGTCAATATAAACGTATCAAAAACTATTGAAAGTAAGGATATTGTAAAGATGTTCAGAAATGCAACACAGTATTATGCAAAATTCATTGATACTTCAGGAAATCCTTTAGCTAACAGGGCAGTTACATTCAATATCAATGGTGTGTTTTACACAAGAAACACTGATGATTCAGGTTATGCCAAATTAAACATTAACTTAAGACCCGGAACCTACATTTTAACTGCATACAATCCTGTAAATAATGAGAAAAAAGGTTTCAACATAACTGTCAAAGCACTTATCTGTGAAAACCATGATATAGTCAAATATTATAAAAACAGCACACAATACACAGCAAAAGTCTATGATAAAGAAGGAAGCTTAGCTGTTGGTAAAACCGTAACATTTAACATAAACGGAGTATTTTATAACAGAACAGTTGATGAAAATGGAACAGTAACACTAAATATCAATTTGAATCCCGGAAAATATATTGTAACTGCAATATATGAAGGATATGATGTGGGAAACAATGTAGTTGTTAAAAGTGTTCTGCTTACTGATGATTTGTCCATGAAGTTTAAGGACGGCAGCAAATTTAATGCAACTGTTCTTGACGGTCAGGGAAAACCCTTAGCTAATCAGACAGTGATATTCAATATAAATGGGGTATTTTACAATAAAACAACAGCAGATAATGGTGTTGCAAGTTTAAATATCAACCTCCTTAAAGGAAAATATATTATCACTTCAACATGGAACAGTTATCAGGTTGGAAATAAAATTACAATCAGTTAGGAGAAATCTTCTCTTGACTCTTTTTTTATTAAATTATTCCAATAATTTAACCATTCCAAAGCCCATTGAATTTTTCTCACCTATTCCAACATCATAAGCAAATTCAATCAGGTCAAGGTCTCCTTCTAAAATAAGATCCATCATATAAGCTCTGTGATGAGTTGTAGCATTGTCTTTATTTATTGAAATTCGTTTTCTTTTTACAAAATTCATATCTGAATATATATTGATTTTTTTATCGGTTTTTGTTAAATTATTAAATTTAATATATTTTTTTATTAAATTATTTTCCAATGATTTAAAAAACTTATCTGAAGGTGCAAGATCCCAAATTTTAAGTTCACCATCAATTTCTTTTTTAGTTCTGACAATTATTGGTGCCAAGGTTTTAAATTCACTTTTAGATGAAAATTCAGGGGTTTTTAATGCTTCAATTTTTTGAATTGTTAATTTTTGGTTTTGAAAGCTTATTTCTAAATCTTCAAGAAATCCGTCAACAAGACTTTTAATTAAAAAATCATTAGGTGAAGATATATAAAAACTAATAACTCCGTCTTTAGCTATTATTCCATCTTTAACGATTCTTCTTTTAGGAATATAAATTTGAGAAAAAGTAAAAAATTTAAATGATTTTGAGGAGTGCAATTCATTGGCAAAATTTAAATCAGCTATTTTATTGTAAATAATTGCTGATAAAATATGATTGTAATTAAATGGAACTTTAAAGTTGTTTTTTCCTTTTAAGATAATTTCGAGTCTCATTAATATTTTTATTTATTTTGGATAATTAAAGTATCTTTTGTTTTTGAATTTAAAATCAATTTTGAACATTATTTATAATATTTTAGAGATTGTTTTTTATTTTTTAAGATTAAAATAGATATATTTATAAATATTTGATTATAATATTATTTATTAACAAGTTATTATCTTTCATTAATAATTTTATTAAGTATATGTTCATTAGGTTACTTTTAAATAGTTGGAGTTACAAAATATTAAATTGTATAATAAGTACATTTTGTGATTGAAAAAATGAATATATTCTTAAAATCAGTCTATTTTAGGATAAATAAATTTAATAAGGAGAAAAAGCATGTCTAAAAATTTAGATTTAAAAATAACTGGGAATCCTTTTATTGATGCAGGTATTTTTGCACTTAAAGGTATGCTAGATAAATCAATCAACAATATCACGATTGAAGATATTGAGAATGAAGCAAAATTCATTTCTAAACTTTATCTTAATGATGCTTGGAATACAAATATGTATAGTATTTTTCCAAATTCTTCTTTAGTTAATAATGCCATTAAAGGAAATCGTTCAGAAAAATATTTTAATGATTTAAAATCTGAAATTGAAAATATTCAAGATATTCAAGATGAAGGTTCTTGTATGGGTTGTGGTAGAAGAAATTCAGTTAATGTGTTTGGAAAAAGTACAATTCCATTGACTGGATCTGGATCTTTAAAAAATTATTTTTCATTTGCTAATGAGGGGGCAGATTATTGTTCATTATGTGTTATTTTAACTCAATTTTCTCCATTATTAATGTATACCTGTGGAGGAAAATTTATTTTATTGCATTCTGATTCAGAATTAGTAATGAGTTTATGGGCTAAAGAAACGATTCAAAATGTGGATAATCAAATAGCATTGAAAAATTACACTGGTTGCTGTAATGATGGAATTACAAGACCCGTCAATGCAATTTTTGAAATTATTATAAAAGTGATTTCTTCATCTGATTTGTGGGGAGATGAAAATCCATCTTTGAATTTTTATTATTTTACTAATTATAATCAAGGACCATATCTTGAAATTTATACATTGCCTATGGAGGTGTTTAATTTTTTAGTAGATATTCCATTAGAGGATAAACATAATTGGAATTTTATTCTTAAAAAAGGATATCAATTTGTTAAATGGGATAAAAAGGAAACTTTTGACAAGGATAAAAAAAAGTATTATTACAAAAACAAATCAAATGTTGTTTATAACAATTTATTATTGAATAAATCTATTTTAAAGTACTTTTACAATTTTAAATATAAAAAAACTTATTGTTCATGGAAATTAGTTAATGCATATATGAGAGAGGTTAGAAAAATGGATGAAAAAAGAATTGATGCAATAAAAACTGTTGGAGATAAATTATCAAAATACATTGAAATTAATGATAGTAAAAAAACATTATCTAGTTTGGAGAATGTGTCTTCGTATAATAATTTTAGGAATGTTTTAAGAAAAATTCTTAAAAGTAAAATTAAAGATGATAATGAATTATTATTCACTTTTGATGATTATGTAGTTAATTTATTCCCTGAAGGTAATTTAACTTGGAGAGAAACTCAAGATTTGTTGCTTTTTAGAATATATGAGAACTTGCATGATTGGATGGTTGAAAATGATTTTGTTGAAGAAGTTTCAGAAGAAGAATTATTGGAGGAATAAAAATGGCAAATAATGTTGTAGGTTTAATGTTAATTGATGCACCTCATTCTGCGCTTAATAATGCAGGACCTGATGCTGGAGATAGAACAGATAATATTGTTAGGGTTAAAACTATTAGAAAAGGAATGACTAGGTATCCTTATGTTTCTGGTCAAGCTTTAAGATATTGGTGGAGAGAAACTTTGGAAGATAAATTTGATTGGGAAATGTCTCCAATTACTCGTGAAAAAAAAATTGCATTCACTAGTGCAAATCCTATTGATTATCCTGATGATGATGTTTTTGGATATATGAGGGCTCCAAGTAAAAAAACTGAAGTTACAGTTACAAGAATATCTCCTTTAAAAAATTCACCTCTAATTGCAGTAATTGGTCAGGATCCAACTGAAGATTTTGGAGTCATGTCTCGTCATGAGGGGGATTCTGTACTTTATAATCATGAATTTTATTCAAATATTTTAAAAGGTATTTTTTCAATTGATTTAGGGGCCGTTGGAATATTTTCTGAAAGTGAAAAAACAGGATATAAAAATATGTCTCCAGATTTATTGAAATTAGCTGAAGAAAAAGGATTGGAACACGAAGAAGATAAATGGATAATGGATAAAGACATTAGAATTAAACGTACACAAGATATTATTAATGCATTACCTTATTTGTCTGGAGGAGCTAAATCTGCATTACATTTAACAGATGTAACTCCAAAAATAATAGTTCTTGCTGCTATTGATGGTGGGAATCATATTTTCATGAATATTGTCCGTGAAGAAAAAGGAGAACTTATATTTGATTTGAATGCTTTAGATGAAGTAATTTCAGATTATTCTGATATTATTAAATCAGATATTTTCATTGGTGTTAGAACTGGATTTTTAAAAGATACTCATGATAAAATAATTGAATATGCTAAAAATAAAGAAAATGTTCATATTGGAACTATTAAAGAGATAACTGATAAATTTTCTGATGAAATTCCTAAGTTGATTTAAATGAAATATTTAAGGATTTTAATTGAGGGGTGGACTGCTTCATTTAGATATCCTGCATTTATAAGTGGATTTCAGCCAACATTGCCCGTTCCTCCTTTAAGTACAATTTATGGATTATTGTCTGCTGCTAAAGGAGAGTTAGTCACTCCTGATGAAACAAATGTTGGTTTTGTTTTTGATTATGATGCAAAAGCAGTAGATTTAGAGACAATTTATGAATTAAAAGGATTAAAAGGAAACAAATCTAATGTAGCTAAAAGAGAGTTTCTATTTAATCCTAGTTTATATTTATATACTGATGATTTGGAATTTAAAAAATATTTTAAAAATCCAGCATATCCAATTTTGCTTGGAAGATCTTCAGATTTAGCTATTATTAGTGAAATTAAAGAAATTGAGATGGAAAAAAAGAATAATGTTAAGTTAGGCAAAACAATTTTACCATTTGGTATTGAAGGTGCATTTGGAATTATTCAAGCATTACCTACACATTTTTCAGATTCAATTCCTAGAAAAGCAATTGGAACCAAACCATATCTATTGATGAATCAATTTTTTGATTATTATGGTGATTGTTATTTTGATTCTGAGTTAAATTGGGGAGTTTGGATTCATAAGTAGGTTATATTATGGTTATTTTAGCTAAACCTAATGAAACATTAATGGAGCATACGGAAAATACTTTAAAAGTTTTTAAATGTATTAAAGAATGTTATCCTGATGTTCCTAAAATATGTGGTGTTCCTGATTTTTGGGAACATCTTTTTTATATTTTATTTTTCCACGATTTTGGTAAAGCAGCAGTAGGTTTTCAAAATTCTTTAAATTCAAATAATTATTGGGGATATAGGCATGAAATACTATCTGCATGTTTTATTATTTCTTTAAATGATATTTTTCCAGAAGTTACAATAAATGCAATTGGTTTAACAATTATAACTCACCATAAAGATGTTAAAAAGTTAAGAAAAGATTATCAAATAAAAAATAAAGAAGCTAAACGTGTTTTTGATGAAAAATTATTTGAGTTAAAACCTAATTTTGATGAGTTATTATCTTATTTAAATTTAGTTCCAAAATTGAGCGAAAAATATTTGGGATATAAATTAAAAACGCCTAATAATATTTCTTTTGAGGATTTAAGAAGTGTTTATAATCAAACAGTGCTTAATTATTTTAAAGATTTTAAGACAGGTAATTATAATGAATTACATGGTATTTATGGTTATTTTTTAAAAGGCTTTATGAATGCTTGTGATTATTTAGCTTCAGGATCTAAATATGAAATACTTTCAGCAGTAAAAAATGGAGATTTATATACTTTTGATTCATTAAGAAAAACACAACTGATAGCTTCTAAAACAAAAGGAAGTAGTTTCTTAATAGCCCCAACAGGCAGTGGTAAAACAGAAGCTTCTTTTTTATGGGCGGATAATAATCAGACTGATAATTTTTCTAAAAGGATTTTTTATGTTTTGCCGTTTACTGCAAGCATAAATGCTATGTATAATAGATTAGTCAAAGATTTGGGCTCTGATGAATTAGTAGGTATTTCTCATGGTAAAGCGTCTTATTTTATTTATAAATCTGTTGAGTCTGGAGATTATGATGAGTCTAACTTGGAAACTAAAAGAATTCAAAATTTAACAAAGAAAATATATCGGCCTTATAAAATTTTAACACCTTTTCAACTTATTAAATTCTTTTTTGGAGTTAAAGGTTTTGAAATGGGATTATCTGAATTAACAAACAGTTTGTTAATTTTAGATGAAATTCATGCATATGATGCTAGGGTCACTTGTTTGTTATTAGAATCTCTTAAAATTTTAAAAAGTAAATTTGGTGTAGATATTTTTATCATGTCTGCTACACTTCCGTCTTTTTTAAAAAATCTTTTTTCTAAGGAATTGGATATTTCTAATTTCATATCCTTAGATTCAAAAGAATTAGATTCATTTACTCGCCATAAAGTTAATATAATTAATAATTGTATTGAGAATTGTTGTGATAAAATATTAAATGATATAAATTCTGGTAAAAAAGTATTGATTGTCTGCAATACTGTGGATAAAGCCCAATTTATTTATGAATGGTTTAAGGAAAATGATGTGGATAATTCTGCATTATTACATAGTAGATTTATATTAAAAGATAGGGAAAGAATAGAAAAAAATTTAGATAATTTAAATCTGTTAATAGGTACTCAAGCTATTGAAGTTTCTTTAGATATTGATTATGATGTTTTATATTCTGAGCCAGCTCCATTGGATGCATTAATTCAAAGATTTGGTAGGGTTAATCGCAGAGGATGGAAAGATGATATTATTAAACAGGTTAATATTTTTAAAATAGGGTCTGATAATGATAAATATATTTATAATCAAAATTTGGTTAATAAAACATTAGATGTTTTAAATAATTTTGATATTTTACAAGAAAGTAAAATTCAAGAGATTATTGATTATGTATACAGTGAGGGTTATGATTCAAAAAATCAAGAAACTTTTGATGAAGTAAAACTCTCTTTTAACAGGTTATTAAAAAATATTGTCCCTTTTATAAATTTTAATAAAGATAATGATTTTTATAATCTTTTTGATTCTTATGAGGTTGTTCCTCAAAAATTTAGGGAAAAATATTTGGATGAAATAAATAATAAACGATATTATAAATCTATGAGTTATTGTTTGTCAATTAGTAAAGGTCAATTTTTTAAACTTCAAAAGGACAATAATGTTGAATTTGATTGTAATAACAATACTTACTTTATCGATGTAAAATATGATTCGGAATTGGGATTAAAACTTTCGGATGAAGAATCCACAATTTTATAAATGAATTTTATGATTTCTAAAATTAATGGAACTCAAATTAATTACTATTTCATATGTAAAACTAAATTATGGTTATTTTCTCATAATATTCAATTAGAAGATGAGCATGAGAATGTTAAGTTAGGTAAGTTTTTACATGAAACTAGTTTTAAAAGAGAAAAAGACTTTCTTATTGATAACTTAATTAATGTGGATTTTATTAAAATAACTGATTCTGTTGAAATTCATGAAGTAAAAAAGTCACAAAAAATGAATTTAGCTAATGAATATCAACTTTTATATTATATGTTTTATTTAGAACATGAAAAGGATATAAAAAATGTTGTGGGTTTTTTAAATTATCCGAATAGTCGCAAAAAGAAGAAAATTACTTTAACAAAAGAAAAAGAGCGAGAGTTATTTGAAATAATTGAAAATATCAAAAACATTATTGATAGTTCGATGCCAAAACCTAAAAAGAAAAGAATTTGCAGTAAATGTGCTTATTTTGAGTTTTGTTTTTCATAGAGGTGTTTTTTTAAATGTCAAAAAAGAATTATTATATCTTGTCTGAAGGGATTCTTAAAAGGAAAGAAAATACTATTTATTTTGTCAATGAAAAAGGTAAAAAACCAATTCCAATTAATAAAGTATATTCAATTTATGCATATGGTCAGATAACCTTTTCTTCACAGGTAATGAGTCTTTTATCTAAAAATGGAGTTCTTATTCATTTTTTCAATTATTATGGTTTTTATAGTGGATCTTATTATCCTCGTGAAACATTATTGTCTGGTGATTTGTTAGTAAAACAGGCAGATTATTATTTAAATACTCAAAAAAGGTTGGAGTTAGCTAAATTATTTGTTGAAGGAGCAGCAAATAATATTTTAAAGGTTTTAGCATATTATAAAATTGAAAACAATATTAAAGAAACATTATCAGAGTTAAATTCAACAAATAAAATAACTGAAATAATGAATATTGAAGGTAGGATTCGCTCGGAATATTATTCTAAATTTGATGAAATTCTTCCCGATGATTTTAAAATGGAAGGCAGATCCAGACAACCTCCTAAAAACATGATAAATTCTTTAATTAGCTTTGGAAATTCAATGATGTATTCTACAGTTTTGACAGAATTGTATAATACACAATTAAATCCTACAATATCTTATCTTCATGAACCTTCTGAAAGAAGATTTTCACTATCTTTGGATCTTAGTGAAATTTTTAAGCCGATTTTTGTTGATAGATTGATTTTTTATATGGTTAACAAAAGAATGTTGTCTAAAAAAGATTTTAATGAAGATTTAAACTGTTGTCTTTTAAATGATAAAGGACGAAATAAATTCATAAAAGAATACAATAAACGACTTGAAAAAACGATTAAACATAAAAAATTAAAGAAAAATGTTTCTTACCAAAGATTAATCCGATTAGAAGCATATAAACTTAAAAAACATATTTTAGATATTGAAAAATATGATCCATTCGTAAGCTGGTGGTGACTTTATGTATGTAATTATAGTTTATGATATTAAGGTTGAGCGGGTCAATAAAGTAAAGTCATTTTTAAGGCAGTACCTCTTTTGGATTCAAAATTCTGTTTTTGAAGGAGAAGCTAGTGAAAGCGAGTTTAAGATAATTCATGATGGTTTAATGAAAATAATTGACACAGAGGTTGATTCAGTTATAATTTATAAATTAAGAATGGCTGATGTGATGAATCGTGAGGTTTTAGGTATTGAAAAAGCACCTATCGATGAAATTTTATAAATTTGATATTTTTAATTTTATTTAAACTGTTAGACTTGATAAAATAAATTTTAAAAGCTTTGTTTATCATATATTTTATGTTTTGATTATTTTTTAGCTATTTGAAAAATTTTGTTTTTTTATTATTTTTTTAAGTTTTATTTATTTAAATAAGTTAATTCTCTTTTAAATAGGTTGATATTTTATTTTATAAATTTTTAAGTTTTATTTTTTATTTTAAGTTATTTAGATTTGTTTGTTGATACATATAAATAAAAAACATTTTTTGTTATCGACAAATTTAAGTGTATGAATAAATAAATTATAAATTGTTTTAGCCCTTTTTGAGAAAAAATGTGGCCTGTTAGAAATAAGACTATAATAGGATTGAAATTAAACTAAATATTTGATTCATTCTGTCAATTATTGTTGTTAGAAATAAGACTATAATAGGATTGAAATGTTGTAGAGCAAGGACAAATAAAGCTCCGATGGTTAGAGTTAGAAATAAGACTATAATAGGATTGAAATTATTTTTTTTTAGTTATGGTACGGGTGTATTTAATGTTAGAAATAAGACTATAATAGGATTGAAATAGTATAGTGATCGTGCAACCAACTTCCAAAATATGTTAGAAATAAGACTATAATAGGATTGAAATGATACATTATAACTCATACTTGTACCTGTACTCGTTAGAAATAAGACTATAATAGGATTGAAATGATAATGCACTATTTATTACTTTGTTTTGCACAGGATTGTTAGAAATAAGACTATAATAGGATTGAAATACAGAATAATTTTTATCCTGTTCATTTTTTTTTGGAGTTAGAAATAAGACTATAATAGGATTGAAATACAAAATGATACATATGTTATCGCATATTGCAGAGTTAGAAATAAGACTATAATAGGATTGAAATCAAGTACCATTAGCTATCTTTTGCCCTAAATCTTCTGTTAGAAATAAGACTATAATAGGATTGAAATTGACCTCATCAAAAACAGACTATGAAATAATCGTTAGAAATAAGACTATAATAGGATTGAAATACTGTCCAGTTTGTGGTAAAGCAGGAACATTAAGTTAGAAATAAGACTATAATAGGATTGAAATATTTACCAACACAGTAATTTCTCTCATGGTTCAGCGTTAGAAATAAGACTATAATAGGATTGAAATATATCATTGTATGAAGAAGGACGATATGAAGAATTGTGTTAGAAATAAGACTATAATAGGATTGAAATTCTTATCAAAAATAATGAAAGACTGATAGTATGGCAAGAGTTAGAAATAAGACTATAATAGGATTGAAATTTTGTTAGGAATCTTTTAAGTTTAAAACGGTTACTGTGTTAGAAATAAGACTATAATAGGATTGAAATTCTAAATCGTTTGTAAATGCAGTTTCGCCATTTAGGGTTAGAAATAAGACTATAATAGGATTGAAATAAACAAAGGCTAATGGAATTATCATTAGCAAGTGCATGTTAGAAATAAGACTATAATAGGATTGAAATGTCTGAAGATGAACTGTTTGCCTATTTAAAGGCACAGTTAGAAATAAGACTATAATAGGATTGAAATTGTAAAATTATTAAAAGTGATGGACATTTAAAAGGAGTTAGAAATAAGACTATAATAGGATTGAAATTCAAGAATGGTT
>ERZ826146.2296-NODE-2296-length-14812-cov-2.859253_pt1 | contig 14812 bp, 15 predicted proteins | sample MGYA00519857_ERZ826146 | MGnify/ENA primary metagenome ERZ826146 (study PRJEB31778, sample SAMEA3449222) | human gut metagenome | biome: human gut; feature: human-associated habitat; material: faeces | place: United Kingdom | collected 2010/2012 ...
TTATTGGAGGTCTGTTAGGAATCGTGACCGGATACCTAACTCAAACCGTTGGCGGTATCAACTCGTTTTTTGAGATTGATAATGCAGATACGACAATTGTTATTGGAAAAATAATAATTGCTTTTTCTGTGATAATTCTCGTATTATCATGCTTTATTTTTAAACGCCCGAAACTGTTCGGAATGATTATACTTCCATTTGGAATAGTATATATTCTAATGTCAAATTACATATCCGGATCGTTAATGTTGGTAAGCGGAATTTTAGGAATATTGTCACAACAACAAAACGCATCACAAAACCAAAATGAAGCGAATCGAACGAATTGGACTTTTCTGAAAAAAATCTCATATAAGCGTATTTTCATAGCATTCGGAATTTTACTACTTGCGAGCACTGTTATATTCGGAATATGTAAGGTTGCCCAGCATTATAAAATTATCAACGCTAAGGAAAAAAGTAAAGAGGGACTTGCATTGATTGAAAAGGAAGAATTTAGAAAAGCAATCCCATATTTATTTGATGCGGCAAATTATGGAAATATAAGTGCTCAAATCGGACTGGGGAAGTGTTATTCCAATTTGTTTAAAATGGATTCTTGTTTGATCTGGTGGCGTCGTGCGGCTCCCCAAAGTGATGAAGCTACCTATTATTTAACCGCAATCTATGAATTTGTAATAGAATCCGGTGGTTTTTCAGAATATAATGACGAGGCTTGGGCACACTTGTCACGTATTGCAAAAGATAATAGCAACACCAATACCCAAAGTATTGCTCAGGTTGGATTGGCAAAATCATATCAATATGGACGGGGTGTTAAGCTTGATTATAAAAAAGCACTTTATTGGTATCAAAAAGCGGCTCAGAATGGCCGAGATGAAATATTTAAATTAAACCAAGATGTTCCCGTCGGACATTTCAGCTATAAAGCGTCTGATTTTAAATACAGGGAGTCTGTCGGGAGCAGTTTCTATCGGGAAACAGCCGATGGTCTTTATTTAATTGTGGATATGTCAATAAAGAACATAGATCGAGAAAGTAGATATGCCGTTGCACAATCGTGCTTCTTGACGGATGAGGATGGTTACAAATACGAACCAAACAGTGACGCATCCATTGCATTAGCAATGCAGGGCTATAATACTTTTAGCCTAAGCACAATTAATCCGGGTATTACATCAAAAGGGATTTTGGTATTTGAAGTTCCTCGAAAAGATGATTATTATCTTTTCGTGCCGGGAGGATTTGGGAGTAATAAATATAACCCCATTCTGCTAAAAAAATAATATGCTTGAGACTTTCTCAAATTCAAATAAATCAAGGTGATTTTTGAGATCACTCTTATTGTTAGTTTCCAAAGTTCTGTAATTATATTTCTCAAACATTAATGCTATGTTATTGACTCTGATTTTCATCTTGTCGTTTCTCGCTTTTATAGTGGGAATGATAAATCCCAAATGGGTAATCAAAAAATTACCACAAACCCGAAGCACCGTTGCACTTTTATACATGGGGTTGGTATTAATTAGCTCGGAATGTCTACTGAACAGAGGTTTTGGAGAAACGTTGATCGGGACACTTATTTCATTATCTATACTTGCGTTGATTGTCGGTATATATTCCCCTCAGGCAGTTTTACCGAAATTTGTTCCACGGAATAGGGGAATTGTAATTTTATTTTACTTGGGCTTATCTATTATAATTCCGTCTTTTTGGACTTCGTATAAAGAGTACACTATGACTCCGGAAGAAAAAATGCAGTTAGCCGAAGAGCGTGAACGATCCATAGCAATCCGGGATTCGCTTCTCAAACAGCAGGCGGAGAAATCGAAAATATTACTTCCGGTTGTTACAGATTCTTTGTTGATAAGCAAATATGTTCCGCAATTTGATAGTCTGTATACGGAATTATTAACTTTGGATAAACCACAAGGAATGGAAGTATATTCAGATAGAAGTACATATCACAAAAAGATTCAACATTTGTTATTTGAAGAATGGTGGGATGAAATGGAAAAAGCCGATTCTACGCATACTCAATTCAAGCCGGCAAGAAAGAAATATGAGGAATGTTGCAAAAAGTATGATAAACAATATGCCCGTTATCAAATTTATGGAGATGAAGATTTGACCGAAATTAAATTCTGGGCAGAAAATCGTGCAGAACAGATTCTAAGGAAGATTTGCGTCGATCCTAAAAGTTTAGTAATTGAGCAAGTGCAACATCCGAGAAAAATAAAGACTGGTTGGAAATGCATGGTGATTTATCGTGCAAAGAATGGTTTTGGCGGTTATATGCGGGAATCGTTGACGCTGGTTTTGAAATATAATGCCGATGATGGATTGTACGAATGTATTGATGATATTAATGAATTATGAGCGGATGTCTGATTTTCATACTCTTTGTGGCCTTGTTGTGTTTTGGCCCCGTCGGTTGGATTTGTGCGGCTGTCTTGGTAATTATATTATTGACGCAAAATAAAAAGACAAAAGCAGGGTAAATTACCCTGCTTTTTTTATATTTGTTATAACCGAAACATAATTCCATGATTGACCGAATTAAATTCTATATTGACGATGTTGATATGGAGACCGTAGAAAAAAGATTGGATTTAATTCCTATTGGTGTTGATAGACTTGAAGCAGAAACCTATCTCTCGACCATAAAGAATTTAAAATTTAAATATGTTGGTCGGCGATTAATGGTTGAGGGATCATTGCACCGGTTTGCAAAAGGGAATAATTATTCTTTATTTACAATCAAAGAATCAATCGAAGCCATGCGGACCTTGGTGGATATTATCGGCATCCCTGCTGAGAAATATATTGTATCGAGTATCGAGATCGGAATTAATTTGCAAATGGCCTGTGAGCCGATGCGCTATATACAGATGGTGCATAGTTATTCCGGCAGACCATTTATCCCGATGACGCCGTTATCCGGAACGAGCCATTATGCAGGGACAAAATGTCCTTTATCCGAATATACGTTGAAATGCTATGATAAGACATACGATGCAATTCGGAAAGGCCGCGTTCCCGTCAAGGAACGTCATTTGATTCCGGAAAATATCTTGCGTTTTGAAGTGATGCTGAAAAGGAAATATCTGCGGGCGCACGGGTTTCGGGATTTCAGAGGGACGGGGCTAATGAATTTTCATTATTACAGCATACTCAAACGACAACTGAAAGATTTTTTTGAAAACGTATCGTTCCGAAATTTTTATCTGAAATATGACGAAATATCACAAGATGTCGTAAAAAGATATATCTTTGTAACATCTGCTGATTATCAACTTTATCTGAACTACTTAAAAAAGCAGGTCGGAGAAGTTGAGTATCGAAAAGAGAAGCGTGCGACAATTAATTTTCTGAAAAGAATGGACGCGTATAAAACAGCGCGACTGGAACGGGAAATTAAATCCAAATTCGCAGAAACGCTTGCAGAACTCTAATTAGAGAAAATTGTAAATTTTCCCAGCTCCAATATATTTAAATATAACACAATTTGGATAATGGCAGATGTGCATGACGCTGATACTCGTAGTTACAACATGAGTTGTGTTAAAAGCAAAAACACCAAGCCGGAAATTTGGGTGAGAAAATATTTGTTTGCATGTGGATTCAGATATAGAATTAATGTTAAAAAATTGCCCGGAACCCCTGATATCGTATTACCTAAATACAAAACAGCCATTTTTGTAAATGGCTGTTTTTGGCATGGTCATAAAAACTGTCGTTATTTTGTTATTCCTAAAACGAGGACTGAATGGTGGCTGGATAAGATTAATAGAAATATAGACCGGGATCAGGCAAATATTCTTGCTTTAAAAAAGTCAGGTTGGCGTGTCATTACAATTTGGGAATGCCAGTTGAAACCTGCAATTAGAGATGATACTTTATTAAATTTATCTAAGATTATTCTAACATTAAAGTAGAAAAGATGCCATCTAAATTCTTATCTTTGTAACCATAGAAATGAATGAAGATGAAAAAAAATAATACCCAGCCCAAGATCGAGCCAAAAGATCTTACAGTGGTGGATATTCTGAATAATAAGATTAAAATCAAGGTACCAGATCTTCCTCCCACCGATGAGATGCTTGCTGTTATCACTCACTGGATGCATAACAGCGGAAGAAAATCAGCAAAGGTATATAGTAAGAATTGCAGAAAATATTTGCAAACAATTCTTACTGCATTATATCCTACAATGGATAAAAAGGCGATTGTCCTGAAAAACATACAGGAACTCGGATTATTTTCAGATGCCATAAATATACCATTCCCATCTCCCAAGCGGGTTAAATTTACTTTTATTGATCTATTCGCAGGAATGGGAGGATTCAGGTTGGCAATGCAACACTACGGGGGACGTTGCGTTTTTTCATCGGAATGGAACAAATACGCACAACAAACTTATCTGGCAAATTTTGGAGAGGTTCCATTCGGGGATATTACAAAAGACGAGATTAAAGAGTATATTCCCGACGGATTCGATATTTTATGTGCAGGATTTCCTTGTCAACCATTCTCGATTGCTGGAATTTCTAAAAAGAACAGTCTTGGAAGAGCACATGGATTTCAAGATGAAGCACAAGGAACCTTGTTTTTTGATGTTGCAGAAATTATTCGCAGGAAACAGCCGAAAGCCTTTTTCTTAGAGAATGTAAAAAATCTACAATCACATGACGGAGGAAATACATTTCGTGTAATATCGAACACTCTGCGCGAGTTAGGGTATACGATTCATTATCAAGTTATGGATGGGAAATATTTTGTTCCTCAACATCGTGAGCGTATTATGATTGTGGGATTTCGAAATAATCTTTTTCATGGCGTGGAAAAGTTTAAATTCCCGGAATTAAAAGATGTATCTCACAAAATCCGGAATATCTTGGAACCTGAAGTTGATCCGAAATATACTTTAACAGATAAACTTTGGGTGTATTTGCAAAATTATGCGAAAAAGCATCAGGATAGCGGGAATGGATTTGGCTTTGGTCTTGTTGATTTAGACGGTATTGCCCGGACATTGAGTGCCCGGTATTATAAGGATGGTTCTGAAATCCTTATTCCACAAGAAGGAGGGCTTAATCCGCGTAGGCTTACAACTCGTGAATGTGCCCGTTTAATGGGATATGATGATAAATATATCATTGATGAAGTGTCGGATGTACAGGCATACCATCAGTGTGGAAATTCTGTTGTGGTCCCTCTTATTACAGCAGTGGCCGGAAACCTTGTAAAAGCAATGTTGGAAAATGAAAGACGGTAATCTTGTTAAACTCGCAGTTGAGGCTGTGGGCAGAGCTGATAAGGCATTTTGTAAATTTACGGCAGCTAATGATGCTGGTTCTACCGGAGCGCATCAGGCTGGTTATTATATGCCTAAAAGTGCTTGGTCTTTAATGTTTGACCAGCCAGGAGTAAGAGGCGAAAACAAGGATCGTACAGTGAAAATAAAATGGCAAAAGGATTTTGAAACAGAAAGCCGTTTTATTTATTATGGGAAAGGAACTAGAAACGAATATCGTTTAACACGATTTGGCCGAAATTTCCCCTATTTGACAGAAGATAATGTGGGTGATTTATTTATTCTTTGCCATATTGAAGGGGATTTTTATGAGGGTTACATTCTTTCGGCAGATGAAGATATTGAAGAGTTTCTGGATACATTCGGCTTGAGCCCTACTGAAACTAATGCACTTATAAATAGGAACATTGAATATAGTCCAAAAGATATCTTAACAGGCTTATTCCGGAATATCTTAGAGCGTCATGATTGGTTCCCGGAAACTTCTGTTATGGCAAAATATGCCAAAGATAGTTACATGCAGGCTCATAAGATCAATAAGAATACCATTTGTTCTGAGCCTGATAAACAATTGTTGGCATGGATTGATACAGAATATGAATTATTCCGGGCATTTGAAGCAAAGCTATATGATCCGGTTCTAAAAACAGGGTTTTCAGATATTGAAAGTCTTATTTCTTATTCTAATCAAATTCTCAACCGAAGGAAAAGTCGTGCAGGGAAATCATTGGAGCACCATTTGGAAACAATTTTCAAATTTTGTGATCTGAAATTTGAAACTCAAGTAATAACAGAGGAACATAAAAAACCGGATTTTATCTTTCCTGATGGTGCATCATACCATAATTTTGAATTTCCGGCAGATGATCTGATTTGTTTAGGTGCTAAAACAACCTGTAAAGACAGATGGAGGCAGATTCTCAATGAAGCTGATCGAATTCCTGTAAAACATCTTTTCACACTTCAACAAGGAGTATCTAAGAATCAATTAGCGGAAATGTATAGAGAAAAAGTATGTTTGGTTGTTCCCAAACCATATATTAGATATTTCGACGAGAGTTTTCAAGATAAAATAATGCCTTTAAATGTTTTCACGGGATTTGTCAAAGCAAAACAAAATAGACTTTAATATAAAAAATTGGCGAATCGCATCATCTCCCACGCCGTGGCCTGAATAAAATCGACATCCTTGCGGTAGCCTGCGAGGATGTCTGCTTTTGTACGATGCAGGAAATCGTCGATATTTGCGCGTTTCGTGCGCATGGTGCTACAACTTCCGAAGTAAACGATCCGATGCGCTAAAAACCCCTCCAAAACGTCCGCAATCTCGCGTAACGTCACAAGGTCCCGTCCGATCTGTATTTTATTCGGCCTGCCGTGAAAGGCAATGTATAGAATCGTATAATTCCGGTAACGCTCGAACGTGTATTGCCGCAAATATTCGAAGAACTCTTCCCGCGTGTTGCATTTGCGGTAAATGTATTTTATCCCTGCGGCATCCCGCAATATGTCGAGCATCGGGCGCACGCTTTGTTTGCACCGCGGGTTCGTTCTCCAATTTCCCTCTAAACAATAGATATTCCGGGGTAGTTGCTTCTTCATATCCGTATCTCTTTAAAGACTTCGTAAAACCGGGGTAAATCCTGCTCGCGGATAATCTCGTCGTTGTAAACTTCGAGCATCTGAATACTCCGGTGACGGCTGTATTTCGACACCATCAATAATTCCCCTTTATAGGATTTGATTAATTTGGTAATAAAGAAATGACGGAAGCCATGCGTGCTTCCGTCGATCTCCAATTCTGCAAATATCCGTTTTATGATCTCCCGGACCGATTTGGTCGTAAGCCTTTCGCCCCGGCAATGGTTGCTGTCACTGCGGAACAGTGCGCCGCTCCGGAATCGGTAACAATTCAGATATTCCCGCAGTACCCGGACCGTTGAGGGGTGCAAATGAATCGGCTCTTTATCGTCCCGGCTTTTGCCGCGGATGAATGCGGTCTTGTTCCGCAGGTCAATGTCCCCGACATCCAACCGGACGACCTCGATCTGCCGAAGCCCTTGAAACAAAAAGAGAGCGACAAGCGCTCTCAATCTCAAATTTTGCGGGGCAGGCGGTAAGTCGGAACAATACCGTTGTAACTTTCCGATGTCGGCATCCTGCAAGCCCTCTTTGCGGTGCAGTCGGCACTGCGTGAATCCGCGGACATGATCCGTAATTTTCTGCGGAATCAAATTCAACCGATGCAATCCGTCCAAAAAGATTTTCGCCGCAATCAGGTATTTGTTTTTGGTCGATACGCTGAATGTGTCGATACCAGCTAAATACCGTTTATAATCCAAATAAGAATTGCGGTTGATGCCGTGTGTTTCCGCATACCGAATGAAATGCGTGATCCGCACCCGGTATTCGTTGCGTGTTGCATCCGTGACATCCAGTGCGCCGAATACCTCGTTTTTCAGTAATTCCAACCGATTCGACCGAATAATCTCGTTTGTCATGCAGTTTTCAGTGATTTGTTACCGTAAAACTACAAAATAAATTCTATATTTGCAAATGTAAGTGTTTGATAAATAGGTATTTAGAAAATAAAAAATGTTTTACCTATGTTTTACCCGGGGCAAAGAAAAACCGTCGCAAGTTATTAACTTACAACGGTTTACTGATGCGATTTTGTGACACCGACAGGACTCAAACCTGTAACCTTCTGATCCGTAGTCAGATGCTCTATTCAATTAAGCTACGGTGCCGAATTGCGAGTGCAAATATAGGGCGAAAATCCGAAACTCGCAAATTATTGGGCGTAATTTTGTGAAAAAAGATGCCCTGAAAAATCGCATGCCGGCGCATCGGACCGATTGTCAGGGGTTTGTCCGCTGACGATCAACGCATTGCTTCCTCCAGCCGGGCCTTGATATTTTCGCCGCGCAGGTCTCTGGCGACGATAATCCCCTCCGGCGAGATCAGGAAATTCGCGGGAATCGACGAAATGCCGTACATGGCGGCTGCATCGCTTCGCTTGTCTGCACTCACGCCCAGCACATTGATCCATGGCATGTCGTTGTCCGCCACGAACGTTTTCCATTTGGCGGCGTCGTTGTCGAGCGAAACGCCGTAAATTTCCAATCCCTTGCTTTTGCAGGCGGCGTATGCCTCGCGCAGATGCGGGATTTCCCGGCAGCAGGGGCCGCACCACGTCGCCCAAAAGTCGAGCAGTACCCAGCGGCCTTTGCCGACGATCCCCGAAAGCGCCACCGGTTCGCCTGCGGCATCGGGCAGCGTGAGGTCCATGTAGGGTTTGCCGATCTCGGTGTTTTCGGTCGCTGCGACTTTTTCGGCGATTCGCTGCAGGATGGAGTGAGCCTGCACGGCGGCCGGAAATTGCTTCAGACGGGTTTTGGCTGCGGCGATGTCGTTGCCGTCGAATTCGTAGACGGAGAAGAGGTATGCCCCGAAAAGGTTGTCCAGATTGGCTTCGATGCTCTCCGGAACCAGCTTGTTGTAATCCGCATAGAGCGAGTCGGCCGGTGCGTCGAGGGGAAGTTCGCGGAATTTGCGGTCGAAGTCGGCCATTCGCTCGTCGAACTCCCGTTTTCTGTCGTTCAGCGGCGTGCCGGATACCGCGTAAACCCGTCTGTCGTCCGTCGGAACCGTGCGGATGTCGCCCGGTTCGAGGAAGATGACGGCGGTGCCGACGGGGATGCGCTCCTGATTGGCCAGCCGGGCGATCTCCGGTTCGGCGACACGGCCCTGCAGCCGGATCGTGCGGTCGGCGCATACGATGCCGGCGGCCGGTTCCGTACGGCCGCTGCCGATCAGGAATACCGAGTCGCCCGGTTCGAGTCCTGCGTTGCCCGTGATGGAGTAATTCGGACCGCCGCATCCGCAGAGGAGGGCGGCCGTTGAAGCCGTGAGAAGGATTTTCTTCATATATCGTTCGGTTGCTGTCGAAAATTAGGGTTTGCGGTGCGGTTACTTGATCTCCCGGTCGGGGTGCTCCCTGAGGAATTTCTCCCAGCTTTGGGAGCCGCCTTTCGATGCGGCCTTCTTGCCGCCGCCCAATCCTTTGACGCGCTCGTCGCCCATCGCGGCATTGAGCGGATTGGAGATCGTGAAGTGGTGGCAGAGCGCCACGGCCATGCCGTCGGTGGCGTCGAGCCGCTTGGGCGGCTGTTCCAGCGAGAGGATGCGGCAGACAATGGCGGCGACCTGCTCCTTGGCGGCCGATCCGCGTCCCGTGATGCTCTGCTTGATGCGCATCGGGGCGTATTCGAAAACGTCGATGCCGCGGCTCAACGCTGCGGCCATGGCCACGCCCTGCGCTCGTCCCAGCTTGAGCATCGACTGCACGTTCTCGCCGAAGAACGGCGACTCCAGCGCCACTTCGCGCGGGGCGTACTGGTCGATCAGCGCCCCGACCCGTTCGAAGATATAGCGCAGTTTGACGTACGGATCCGAAAGCTTGTGCAGGTCGATGTCGCCCAAGACGACCGAGCGCACGCTGCGTCCGTCGATCTCCAGCACGCCGTAACCCATGTAGTTGGTGCCGGGGTCGATGCCCATGATGCGGTATTTTTCCGTTGGGGTCATATCGTTCGAAAAAGCCCCTCCGGACGGCGTGTCGCAGTTCGGAGGGGCAGGTTGTACGGCGGTGGTTATTTGCCGAGCAGCTCCTCGACCTTTTTGTAGAGGTCTTCGCCGCGCAGGTTCTTGGCGACGATGTTGCCCGAAGCGTCGATCAGGAAGTTCGAGGGAATGCCCTGAACGGCGTAATCCTTCGCTGCGGGATTGTCGAAACCGTTCAGGTCGCTGACCTGAATCCACTTCATGCCGTTGTCCTTGACGGCGGCGAGCCACTTGTCGCGGTTGTTGTCGAACGACACGCCGTAGATTTCGAAGCCCTTCTTGTGGAACTTGTCGTAGGTCTCTTTCAGGTGGGGAACTTCGCCCATGCAGGGACCGCACCACGAAGCCCAGAAGTCCACGAGCGTGTATTTGTTGGCCGGATTCTCGATCACCGAAGTCAGGGTGACGATCTGGCCCTCGGCGTCGCTCTGCAGGATGTTGATGTAGGGCTGGCCCACGTCGGTGCGCTTTTTCTGCTCGGCGGTGGCTTTCAGCTCCGTCAGCTCTTTGGTCTGCTGCATTTCGGGCGAGAATTTGGCGATCTGGTCGAGAATCTCCTGCCCCGAAAGCTCGTAGGCCATGTTGGGCATCAGCATGACGCCGAAGAAGTTGTCGCGGTTGGCCTCTACCGAGGTGCGGGTCAACTGCTCGAACTCCTCTTCGATCGCTTCGCGCCGCTGGTCGGTGGTCGCAGCGTCGCGGTACTCGGTGATCAGCGCGCGGCTGGCGGCCGTGTAGGCTTCGGCGGCGTCGTTGGCCGGGGTGCCGGTGGTGTGGCGCACCTGCGGATCGTCGGCGTCGCTCTTGATCGAGATCGTACCCGGTTCGAGGATGAGCTGCATGGCGAACGCCTGCGGCTGTCCGTCGCGCGAGTCGAGCAGGTAGTGCATCGCGGGCGCTCCGGCGGGACCGCTGAAGCGGAACTTACCCGATTTCACGACGGCCGAGTCGATCAGGCTGTCCTGCTGGAACAGGTAGACGGTGCCTTCGAGCCCGGCGATGTCGCCTTCGACGACGTATTTGGGCTGCGTGCTGCAACTGCACAGCACGGCTGCGGAAGCTGCGAAGAGAAATGCTTTTTTCATTGTGCAAGAATATTGGTTTATTTTTTGAGTTCTGCCAGCTGTTTTTCCAGATTGTGCACCAGTTTTTCCAGTTCGGGCAGCCGCTTGAAGACCGCCGCCGAACGGTGGTACTGCATGCCGGGCAGCGCCGGGTAGCCGAAGCGCACTTCGCCGTCGGGCACGTCCTTATCCAGTCCGCTCTTCGAACCGATCTTCACGAAGTCGCCGACGTTCACGTGGTCGGCGATGCCGACCTGTCCGGCGAGGAAGCAGTTGCGCCCCACCCGCGAGGTGCCGGCGATGCCGGTCTGGGCCGAGGATACGGTGTTTTCGCCGATCTGGACGTTGTGTCCGATCTGAATCAGGTTGTCGAGCTTGACGCCCCGGCGGATCACCGTCGAATCGGTCTTGGCGCGGTCGATGCAGGTGTTGGCCCCGATCTCTACGTCGTCTTCGATCACCACGTTGCCCAGCTGGGGAATCTTGTCGAATCCGCCCGCGGCGTTGGGCATGAACCCGAATCCGTCGGCGCCGATCACCGCCCCTGCGTGGAGGATGCAGTTCGCACCCACGATGCAGCCTTCGTAGATTTTGACTCCGGGGTAGAGCGTGGTGTTGTCGCCGATCCGGACGCCGCGGCCCACGTAGACCTGGGGGTAGATCTGGCAACCCTCGCCGATGACGGCCTCCTCCTCGACGACCGCGAAATCGCCGATGTAGCACTCCTGACCGACCTGCGCCCGTTCCGAGACCGATGCGCGGCCGCTGATCCCCTTGCGGCGGGGTTTGGCGGCGTTGTACATTTCGAGCAGTTTCAGGACGCAGGCGCCCGCGTCGTCCACCTTGACGAGCGTCGCGGCTACCGGCTGCGAAGGCTCGAACGCACGGTCGACCAGCACGATCGACGCGCCCGTGGTGTAGAGAAACGGTTCGTATTTGGGGTTCGTGAGGTAGGCCAGCGATCCGGCCCTGCCCTCCTCGATCGACGAAACGGTGTGTACCTTGGCGTCCTTGTTGCCGACGATGTCGCCGCCCAGGAATCCGGCGATCATTTCGGCTGTAAATTCCATCATATGTTTCATATGTTACAGGTATTTGTTAATATCTATTCCTATGGGCATGAACTCTTCCACGGTGCGGCCGAACGAAAGCACCTCGCGCACGGTCGACGACGAGATGTCGGCCACGGGCGAGGGGGTGAACAGCATGACGGTCGTGATGTCGGGGTAGATGCGGTGGTTGGTGGCCTCCATCGTGCGTTCGTACTCGAAGTCGGTGGTGTTCCTCACGCCGCGGATGATGGCGCAGGCTCCTGCCGCCTCGGCGAATTCGCCCGTCAGCCCGGTGTAGATGCACGCCTCGACGCGCTCATCGCCGCGGTAGATGTCGTCGATGAGCCGCTTGCGGTTCTCGACCGTCAGCAGCCCCTGCTTGGAGGTGTTGTTGCCGATGCCGATGATCACGCGGTCGAACAGGTTCAGCGCTTCGTCGACCAGAGCCGCATGGCCGCGCGTGAAGGGGTCGAACGACCCGGGGAAGATTGCAGTGCGTTCCATATCGGACAAAGGTAGAAAAAAAACGGAAAAACAGCACGTTTTCCCGTTTTTATTCATTGCGGCCGCGGCGGGTCACTCCTTGTGGAGCAGGCTGCGCAGGCGACGCAGCGCCTTGCTCATCTGCGCTTCGACGGTCTTGACGGAAATATGCATTTCGGCGGCTATTTCGGCGTTCGAGAGCTGCTCGCTGCGGCTTTTGAGGAAGATGTCGCGGCAGCGGCCGGGCAGCTGCGAGACGGCCTCGGCCACGAGCTGCGTGATCTCGTCGGTCTCGATCTGCAACGACTCGGGGCTGGCGAAAACCTCGCCTAACTCTTCGAACGGAATGTAGGAAAAACGGTCGTCGCGCAGGCGGTTGAGCAGGCCGAGGCCGGCGCGCAGATTCTGGATGTCAACGTGGGGCTGCCCGATATCGACGAGCCGGAAACCATGCGCCGCGTGGTGACGGCGATCAGCGGCGCGGTGAGCCTTCCGTTGCAGATTGATTCCTCTAGCCCGAAGGCGATTGAAGCGGGTCTGCGCGCCGCGCCGGGAAAGTGCATGGTTAACAGCGTAAACGCATCCCGCACGTCGCTGGAAGCGGTGCTTCCGATTGCAAAAAAATACGGCGCGGCGGTCGTCGGACTTGCGCTGGGCGAAAACGGACTGCCGACGACCTGCGAGGCGCGCATGGGTTTTGCGCGCACGATTCTGAACGCGGCGCTCGAAGCGGGCATTGCGCGGGAAAATGTGGCGATTGACTGCCTGACGCTGACGGTTTCCGCGCAGCAGGATCAGGTGAAGCAGACGCTTGAAGCTGTTGCGCGGGTTCGCGGTGAATTGGGGCTTGAAACGGTGCTCGGCGTATCCAACATCTCTTTCGGTCTGCCGCAGAGGACACTGGTTACACAGGCATTTTTGACGCAGGCCATTCAAAGCGGCCTGACGCTGCCCATCATCAACCCCAATCAGAAGGAAATGATGGACGCGGTAGACGCCTGCCGGGTGCTCAGCGGAGAAGATGCGCACTGCGCGGCCTATATCGAGCGCCACGCGGCGCAGACCAAGCCGCAGGCGAAGCAAAAACCCGGCGTGAAGCTCTCTATTGCGGATGCAATCGCCAAGGGGCTTTGCGACGAAGCCGCCGCAGCAGCGCGAGAGCTGCTGGAGACCATGCCCCCGCTTGACGTGGTGGAAAAGGAGCTGATTCCGGCGCTCGACGCGGTGGGCGAACAATACGAAAAGCAGATCATCTTTCTGCCCCAGCTTATGAACGCGGCGGCTGCCTCCGGCGCGGCGTTTGACGAGGTGCGCCGGGTTATCGGGCAAAGCAGCGCGGCGGGCGAAGGGAAAGGCCCGATTGTGCTGGCCACGGTGGAAGGCGACATTCACGATATCGGAAAAAACATCGTCAGAACCGTGCTGGAAAACTACGGTTTTCGAGTTGTCGATCTGGGGCGAGACGTACCGGCGGAGCGCGTGGTCGAGGCAGTTCGGCAATACGGTGCGAAGATCGTCGGCCTTTCCGCGCTGATGACGACGACCGTGCCCAGCATGGAAAAGACGATTGCGCGTCTGCATGAAAACGGGCTGCATGTGCCGGTGATTGTCGGCGGCGCGGTGCTCACGCCGGACTATGCCAAAAAGATCGGCGCGGATTACTACGCGAAGGACGCCAAGCAATCCGCCGACATCGCCAAATCAATTCTCGGCTGACGCAGATGGAGAGGAAATATGGAATACAGAGATTCAGCGCGCGTGCGCGAGCTGCTGGCGCAGGGCGTTTTGCTTTTTGACGGCGCGACGGGCACGGCGCTCTGTGCGCAGAGCGGAGAGGGCGAAGCCGTAGAACGTCTGTGCCTGACCCAGCCGCAGCGCGTTCTGGCGCTGCATCGCGCCTATCTGGCAGCGGGATGCAAGGCGATCAAGACGAATACGTTTGCAGCGCACGTTTCGCTGGCGTGTGAAAATAAGGACGATCAGAAAAAAACACCAGGTCAGCGCCAAATACGGCGCTGGCCTGGTGTCTGAGGAGAAATCAAAACATACCGGACGGGTTCCAGTCCCGAATCCCCAGCAGTTGATTGCACTGGTCAATAGGCATGAGCTGATCAAAAAAGGTTTTGCAGTCCCCTGTCTCCTTAAACTGCTGAATCAGGTCGGAGGCGGCTTTGCACCAGCGCATCAGAAGACCATTTGGCCATATGACGGCCCGAACCCCTGCCTGACGCAGCTCTTCCAGAGTAAAACAGACCTCAGGGCAAAATTCC
>ERZ826146.2302-NODE-2302-length-14777-cov-10.070167_pt1 | contig 14777 bp, 10 predicted proteins | sample MGYA00519857_ERZ826146 | MGnify/ENA primary metagenome ERZ826146 (study PRJEB31778, sample SAMEA3449222) | human gut metagenome | biome: human gut; feature: human-associated habitat; material: faeces | place: United Kingdom | collected 2010/2012 ...
TCCTCAAGCTGGCGCTGGGCATTGCATAAATCCGCGTTGTTCTCCCAGCCGGCTTCTCCGTTGTTAAAATCGTCGAGCGCCGTCCAGCCGTCCTCGTCATACTGGTCGAACACCCAGCGCTTGAGAAGCTGCGGCTTTTCCGTCACCACTGAAAACAGTATTTTGTCCGGCTGCTGATTATTTCCCGTGTTCACTGAGGAACGTATCGCGAAGTTCTGCGAAAGACCCGCGTTGATGTTGTAGCCGCCAGTCTGCGGAACCATTTTATTGAGGTAGTCCTCCAGCGGAGTTTCCGTGCTTTTCGGGAGAACCGCCGCGGCCAGGGTCATCAGCAGGGACGCAGCGCAGGACAGCATGGCGCGGCGCAGGCGCGTGTGCTTTCCCTCGAAGTTCTTGACTCCCGGGAAGCATGGCACGGAGAGGTTCGCCGAAGCGAAGATGAAGCACCCGGTCATTATCAGCATGAAATACACCGGAAGCTCCCGCATAGTCCTGGACGAAAGTATCAGCGGGATAAAGCTGAGAAGCAGCAGGAAGCACGGCCGAGGGCTGTCCACCGAGAAATAGAACCCGATAAAGCCGATTATTGACGAAAACATGAATATCGAAGCAGCCGCGAATACTATGTCAAAATTCGCCGAAGCAGTAAACAGGAAATTCATGAATCCGCCGTCTGCATTTTCGTGCCGCCCCGCGATGGTGCCGCTCACCCACGACCCCACGATCAGCAGCAGGACGCACGCCGTGACCCACATCGGCTTTTTCCTCAGGCAGTAGAACAGCATGAATATTCCCGCCGTAAGCGCTGCCATTATCAGCGCGCAGGGCAGGAACTGGCTGCGGCACAGCGTGTACATCAGCGCAGCGCACACTGATACAAGATAGCATATTATCGGAACCGGAGAGGCTCCGTCATATCTGACGCGTGTTTTTGTAGTCATTTTGAAAAAATATATCATCGCTGCCGCTGACCGGTTTTCCGGACAGCGGCAGCGGGCGTTTTCGCGCTCATTTGAAGTAGGAATACAGCCGGCAGAGCATCATGCCGTTATAGAGTTTGCGGTTCTTGTCCGCCTTCTGCCCGAAGATGTTCTCGAATTCCTCGTCGGGCGTGATGATATAAAGCTGCGAACCGTTCAGCGGAAGCAGCCTTTCCCCCATCGCACGGTATATCTCCCTCGCCTGCTCCACCTCGAGCATACGCTCGCCGTAGGGCGGGTTGGTGATTATTTTGAGTTCGTCTGCGGGCGGGGCGTAGTCCCGGATATCGCGGCGCTCGGCGGTGATGTTGAGCTGCGGCGCGGCTTTCTTCGCGTTGGACAGCGTGAGCGATATGCACTCGCCGTCGATATCGTAGCCGAACGCCCGGAACTTCGCGTCGCGCTTTATCGCGTCCGCCGCCTCAGAGCGAGCCGCCCTCCACGCCTTGTCGGATACGAAGCCGAGGCGCTCCGCCGCAAAGCTGCGGTTGAGTCCCGGCGCGATGTTCAGCGCTTTCAGTCCGGCTTCTATCAGCAGCGTTCCCGAGCCGCAGAACGGATCGCACACCGTGTCGTTCTCGCGGATACGCGCGAGGTCGATGATCCCCGCCGCCAGCGTTTCCTTGATTGGAGCCGCGTTGGATTCCCGGCGGTAGCCGCGCTTGTGAAGCCCTACACCGCTGGTATCCAGCATCAGGGTCACTTCGTCCTTCATGATGGAAAAGCGCACCTGATAGCGCCGCCCCGTTTCGGGGAACTGCGCGATGCCGTAGGCCGCGCTCAGGCGGTCGACGACCGCCTTTTTGACGATCGACTGGCAGGCGGGCACGGAGTGGAGCGTCGAGTTGATGGAATAGCCCACGACAGGGAACTCCCCCTCGCGGGGGATCCAGTCCTCCCAATGCACCGCGCGCACGCCCTGAAAGAGCGATTCAAAATCCGTCGCGCGGAACTTGTGCAGAACCAGAATGACGCGCGCACCGCAGCGCAGATTGATGTTGAGCCGCGCGATGTCGCGCGCCTCGCCGCGGCAGAGGACGCGGCCGTTCTCAACGCGCACGTCAGAAAGTCCCAGTTTTCTGATCTCATCGCCCACTAAGCTCTCAAGGCCCAAGAGGCAGGGAATGACAAATTCCAGCATAATAACGCTCCCGAAAAAATGATTTGACTTTAGTATAGCGGATGGGAACAAAAAAGGCAATCGCCGCGTCAAAATAAGCATGGTAAAGCGGTGGAGCGTGTGGTACAATAGGAAAAACAGCGCGGAAAGCGCGCTGTCACATGAATGTAACATCAAACTTGCGCGAAATTTTTCGAAAAAATACGGAATGCAACACTAAAGTTGCTGGAAATGGACGCGCGGTTTTGCTATCTTATCCTCAGACAGAGAAACGGAGGGAACGCAATGGCATTTGGCGAGCGGCTCCAGGAGGTCCGCAAACGCAGCGGACTGACGCAGGAGGAATTTGCCGAACAGCTTCAGGTCTCGCGCCAGTCGGTCTCGCGTTGGGAGTCGGGCCGCGGCTACCCTGAGATGGAGAAGATCATCTTCATCTGCAACCGCTACGGCGTAACGATGGACGGGCTGTTCAAAGAAGAAGTCCCCACTCCCGGCGAGCCGCCGGTCGAAGCCCCGCTGCTGTCCGCGCGCACGCTCGGCAGCGAGTTGTCGAACCTGTACGCGAATCTGTCACCCTACAACAAAAGCATCGGGATCATGCTGCTGACCGTCATCGCGATGATCGGTCCGGCATACGTCTACTGTATGCGCAGTTTGAAAGGAGGAGCAGATGAAATGATGACCATTATCTGGATCGCCGCCATCATCATCTTCGGCATTGCCGAGGCGGCGACGGCGGGGCTGGTGTCGATCTGGTTCGTCGTGGGCGCGGTGGCCGCGCTGGTGGCGACGGAGCTGGGCGCGGCGCTGTGGCTGCAATTCGCGGTCTTCCTGGTCGTATCCATTCTGGCGCTCATCGCAACAAGGCCCCTTGCGCGCAAGATGCTGGATAAGACGATCGTGCCCACGAATGCCGACCGTGTGCTGCACCACGAGGCCAAGGTGACCGAAACGGTGGACAACGAGAACGCCACGGGCGCTGTGTACATCGACGGCAAGACATGGACGGCGCGCAGCGAAGACGGCAATATCATCCCTAAGGGGAAAATGGCAAGGATCGTTCGCATGGAGGGCGTCAAGCTCTACGTGCGCGAGAGTAAAGAACCCAGCGAGAGAAGAGAGTAAACCCAAACTACACAACATTTTAGGAGGAAAAGAACTATGGAATGGATCGGCTATATCGGTATCGGTATTTTAGTGCTGCTGGTGCTTCTGGTGCTCGTCACGAACATCCAGATCGTGCAGCAGTCGCGCGCCTACGTCGTTGAGCGCCTTGGCGCTTACAGCGCGACCTGGGGCGTGGGCCTGCACTTCAAAATTCCGTTTTTCGAGCGCGTTGTGAAGAAGGTCAGCCTCAAAGAGCAGGTGGCCGACTTCGATCCCCAGCCCGTCATCACGAAGGATAACGTCACGATGCAGATCGACACGGTCATCTACTTCCAGATCACCGACCCCAAGCTCTACACCTATGGTGTCGAGCACCCGATGAACGCCATCGAGAACCTGACGGCGACGACCCTTCGTAACATCATCGGCGAGATGGAACTCGACCAGTCGCTCACGAGCCGCGATGTCATCAACGCCAAGATGCGTTCTATCCTCGATGAGGCCACCGACCCGTGGGGCATCAAGGTCAACCGCGTGGAGCTCAAGAACATCCTGCCGCCGCGTGAGATCCAGAACGCGATGGAAAAGCAGATGAAGGCCGAGCGCGAACGCCGCGAGTCCATCTTGCAGGCCGAGGGCCAGAAGCAGTCCCAGATCCTCGTGGCCGAGGGCGAAAAGCAGTCCACCATCCTGCGCGCGGACGCCGAAAAGCAGGCGGCCATCCTCAAGGCCGAGGCCGAGCGTCAGGCCGCCATCCTCAAGGCCGAGGGTGAAGCGCAGGCCATCCTGAACGTGCAGCAGGCACTTGCCGACTCCATCAAGATGCTCAATGAGGCCAACCCCAACGAGCAGGTCATCAAGATCAAGGCGCTCGAATCGTTCGAAAAGGCCGCCGACGGTCAGGCGACGAAGATCATCGTCCCGAGCGAGATTCAGAGCCTCGCTGGCCTCGCCGCGAGCTTTAAGGGGCTGCTTGAAGACGAGAAGAAGTAATTTCAAAAAAGAGGCTCTGCCTCTTTTTTGAGAAAGCCGCACTCCGCTTCGTGCCTTGCCGCCCTTGGCGGCTGCGACACAAGCTCCGCGAGAGGAGTAAATCGCCACGCGCCGGTCGCGGCGATTTACAACCTCAATTTTTTCCGCGTCTGCGGACGCGGAATTCTGCGAAGCATTTTGTCATAGTCAAAAAAGGAAGAGGTTCCCATCGGGAACCTCTTCCTTTTTTGATGTAAGGTGTTGCGAACTCAGCCCTCGGAATCCGTGCGGTTTCTCCAGGAGATCTCCTGCTCGAGCTCGTAGCGCAGCTTCTTGTTCTCCTCGACAAGCTCGTCGTAGTGCTCGCCCTGCACGTAGTACTTGACGAACGTGAACGTTGCCTCGTCAAGCTCCTCTTCCGTGTAGGACGGGAGAAGCGAGCCGTTCTTGCGCTGAAGGCCGGAGATATTCACGACCACCAGGCGGCGGTGCTGCTCGGAGAGCTGGAAGAGCTGGAGCTTTGCGGGAATTTCAAGCCCTAAGTCATAGGTGCTGTTCACGCGCTCCATGATGTTGCGGTACTCGGGCTTGGCCGAGACGATGACGCCGTGCTGCATAAACAGTTTCTTGAGGTAGTCCACAGAAACGTCCTCGCGGGTGATCGTGCCCTTGCCGAGACCTGTGAGCATCGTGTTAGACAGATTCAGGCTGACGTAAACTTCTTCGCCGGTCTTGGGATAGCTCATAATTTGCCTCCATTAAAGTCTGCGCCGCAAGCGCGGCTGGGATTGATATGACATTTTTATGGTAGCATGGCGGAGCGGAAAATACAAGCGGCAGGTTGTATGAACTGTCGCTTACAAATTTGTCGGAATCGCCGCCGCGGCGGGATTTTCCTTGACAAGAGCGCGCGCCGCTGATACACTTTCCTTATCTATTACGGGTGCGCACCTACCGGCAGTCAGGCGGAAGTCTGGCTGCCGTTTTGCATCCGGCATTTGAATAGGAGGGAATATTTATGGCTTACTTCTGGCCGCTCATTCTCGTTGTGGCGTCGAACAGCGTGTATCACATCTGCGCCAAATCGCTGCCCGAGAGCGTTGATCCGCTCGCGTCGCTCACGGTCACGTATCTGATCGGCTCAATCTTTTCGGGCATCCTGTATTTTGTGACGAACCGCGGCGGGGCGAACCTTCTGCACGAATACAGCCAGATGAACTGGGCGCCGTACCTGCTCGGTCTCGCGGTCGTCGGTTTGGAAGCTGGCAGCATGCACGCCTACAAGGCGGGCTGGCCGGTCAGCGCGTTTCAGGTGTCGTCTGCGGCGGGCATCGCGACGATTTTGGTGTTCATTGGGTATCTTGTCTACCACGAGGCCATCACGGTCAACAAGCTCGTGGGCCTTGCGCTGTGCCTTGTCGGGCTGTTTTTCCTCAACAAATGAGTTGTGCCGCGGCTTTTGCCGTGGTATGATGGGGAAAACTTGTTTTAAAGAAGGAATTTTGATCTATGAAAGCTGCACGCGACTATCCGATCCTGACCGTCACCGCCAAGGGCACGCGCTGGCTCGAGAGCGGCCACCCCTGGGTGTACGACTCCGACGTCGCCCGCGAGCCGGACGAGAGCGAGTGCGAAAACGGTGCGCTCGTCGACGTGGTGTCGGAAAAGGGCAAATATCTCGGCACGGGCTTTTTGAGCAGACTCAGTAAGCTCCGCGTGCGCATTGTCTCGCGCAACGCGAACGACCGCTTTGATGAAAATTTCTGGCGGCGGCGCGTGCGCTACGCCTGGGACTACCGCAAGGCGGTCATGGACGGGCAGACCGGCTGCTGCCGCCTGATCTTCGGCGAGGCGGACGCCTTCCCCGGCCTGACGGTCGACCGGTTTGAAAATCTTCTCGTCACGCAGACGCTCTCGCTCGGCATGGAAAAGATCAAGGACATGCTCTTCCCCCTCATTGTCGAGGTGCTGGAGCAGGACGGCGAGACGATCGACGGCCTTTTTGAGCGCAACGATGTCGTGCTTCGCGAAAAGGAGGGCTTGACGCAGAACAAGGGTTGGTTTCCCCTCCCCGGCAAAAAAACGCCCGAGAGCCCCATCACTGAAATTTGCGAGAACGGCGTTTTCTACCGTGTGGATGTCGAAAACGGGCAGAAGACGGGCTTTTTCCTCGACCAGAAGTTCAATCGCCTCGCCGTCGCGCACCTCGCGCACGGCAAGCGCGTGCTCGACTGCTTCACGCACACGGGCTCGTTCGCGCTCAACGCCGCCAAAGGCGGCGCAGAGCACGTGACGGCGGTGGACGTGTCCGAGAGCGCCATCGAAATGGCGCGCGCGAACGCGGCGCGCAACGGCCTTGAGGACAAAATGGACTTTCTCGCCGCCGACGTCTTCGACCTGCTCCCGCAGCTCGAGGCCGCGCACGAAAAGCCCTATGACTTCATCATCCTCGATCCCCCGGCGTTCACAAAGTCTCGCCGCACGGCGAACAACGCCGAAAAGGGGTACAAGGAGATCAACCTGCGCGCGATGCGCCTGCTGCCGCGCGGCGGCTACCTTGCGACCGCGTCGTGCAGCCACTTCATGCCCGCCGAACGCTTTGAGCGGATGCTGCGCTCCGCCGCCGCGGACGCGGGCGTCGAGCTGCGGCAGATCGAAGCGCGCACGCAGAGCTGTGACCACCCCATCCTCTGGAACGTGCCGGAGACGGATTACCTCAAGTTCTACTTATTCCAAGTGGTATAAAGAACGCAAAAAAATCCCCGCTGTTTTTACAGCGGGGATTTTTTATTGATTTACTTGTTTTCGTCAGCGCTTTCCGTGGGAGCGTCGGGTGCTTCACCCTGTGGGGCGTCCGGCGTTTCGGGCTCAGTCGAGGGCTTGTCCTCAGTCTGAGTATCTTCGCCCTTGTCCTCCGGCGGCATTTCGATCTTTTCGCTCGTCATCGAAATGTGCTTGGCGGGCGCTTCGATCACGCTCGGCTGCGAGGGGCGGAAGCCGTCCTCGCTCTTGCGCGTGGAAGCGTAGGCCTCTTCGACGGTCGAGGGATCGCGGCCTTCGAGGATAGCGACCATTTCACCGCCCGTGATGGTCTCCTTTTCAAGGAGGTAGGCGACGACCTTGTCCATATCCTCGCGGTTGTCGCGGATGACCTGTATGGCGTCCTTGTAGCACTCGTCAAGGATACGCTTGACCTCGCGGTCCATGATGGCGGCGGTATCCTGCGCGCAGTCGAGGCCGTAGCCGCCGTCAAGGTACTGATTGCGCACCGACCCGAGCGCGACCATGCCGACCGCGTCGCTCATACCGTACATGGCGACCATGTTGCGCGCGATGCTCGTCGCCTCCTGAATATCCTGCGAGGCGCCGTTGGTCATCGTGTTCATCACGACCTCTTCGGCCGCGCGGCCGCCCATCGAGACGGCGATCTTCGCCATCAGCTCATCGCGCGTGCGCAGGTTCGTCTTGTCCTCTTCAGGCATCAGGAGCGTGTAGCCAAGGCTTCCCTCGGTGTGCGGGACGATCGTGATCTTCTGCACGGGCTCGGCGTTTTTCTGCTTGTAGGCGACCATCGCGTGGCCGACCTCGTGATAAGCGACGAGCTTCTTTTCAAACTCGGTGAGGACGCTGCCTTTCTTCTCGCTGCCCGCGATGACGAACTCGAACGCCGCGAGCATGTCCTCCTGCGTAACGAGCTTGCGTCCCTTGCGCACGGCGCGGAGCGCCGCCTCGTTGGCGAGGTTTGCAAGGTCCGCGCCCACGCAGCCCGCGGTCGCGAGCGCGACCTTCTTGAGATCCACGTCCTCGGCGAGCTTGATGCCGCGCGTGTGGACCTGCAGCGTTGCTAAGCGGCCGGCGAGGTTCGGGCGGTCGACGGTGATGCGGCGGTCGAAGCGGCCGGGGCGCAGCAGCGCCTTGTCGAGCACCTCCGGGCGGTTCGTCGCGGCAAGCACGATGACGCCCTTGCTCGGGTCAAAGCCGTCCATTTCGGCGAGCAGCTGGTTGAGCGTCTGCTCGCGCTCGTCGTTGCCGCCGCCGTAGCGCCCGCCGTCGCGGGATTTGCCGATGGTGTCGATCTCGTCGATGAAGATGATGCAGGGGGCGACCTTCGACGCCTCGGCGAAGAGGTCGCGCACGCGGCTCGCGCCGACGCCGACGAACATCTCGACAAAGTCAGAGCCGGAGATCGAGAAGAACGGCACCTTCGCCTCGCCCGCAACGGCCTTGGCCAGCAGCGTTTTACCGGTACCGGGAGAGCCGACGAGCAGCGCGCCCTTGGGGATCTTCGCGCCGATGGCGGTGTATTTTTCGGGGTTGTGCAGAAAGTCGATGATCTCGACGAGCGATTCTTTCGCTTCGTCCTGACCGGCGACGTCCGCAAACGTCACGCCGGTGGACTTTTCCATGTAGACCTTGGCGTTGGCCTTGCCGACATTGCCGATGCCGCCGATGCCGCCCATACCGCCGGACTTTTTCGTGATGAAGTTCATCAGCAGCATGAACGCGCCGACCATCAGCACCGTGGGCAGAATATAGCTCACCATGAACGTGAGGATCGGCGAAACGGGCGGCTGATAGGGCTTGGTGTAGGTCACGCCGTGCTCATCGCACAGGGTGATCAGCTTTTCCGTCGCGTCGGGAATGATGGTGGTGAAGAGCGTATAGTTCTGATCATAGCGCTTGCCGTCGTCATCCGTGTAGGTAAAGCCGTCGACCGGTGTGATGGTGAAGACCGTGTCGCCGAATTCGATGGACTTGACCTTCCCCTCCTCCACGAGTTCGACAAGCTCGCTGTATGCGATCTCGCACGAAGACTCGGCGGTGCGGGCCTGATCGAGCATGACGGAGAGGTAGTTCACACCGATCGTCAGCAGCAGCGCCCATAGGACGATCGACCACATGCCCCCGCCGCGCCGGCGGTTCTTGTCGCCGCGATTGCGGTTGTTTCTGTTGTTTGGCTCCATGTTGTTCCTCCTGTCGGGAGACAGAAAAATGCGAAGATGCGCACTTTTTGAATTAGTGATTTCAACTATACCATATATAAGAAAATCACACAAGTTTTCTACGGTGAATTTTCGATGAACTTTTGCTTTGTGCCCTCTTTATCTTGCCCTTGTTCTGTGTTATAGTTGCAATGGAGTATTCTATAAAAATTTGTCACAAGGAGAAATTTCTTTTATGGATAAGGAACGCAAGGAAAAGACCACGCGCGTGCAGGACGCGGAGGCCGACGGCATCATCGAGGGCCGCAACGCCGTGATCGAAGCGCTGCGCGCGGGCACGACCATCGACAAAATTTTCATCCAGAAGGGCGAGACCGATAAGACGCTCGGCCACATCGCCTCGACCGCCCGCGCCGCGGGCGTGGTCGTCGTGGACGCGGACAAGCGCAAGCTCGACTTCATGTCCCGCACGCACGCCCATCAGGGCGTCATCGCGCTCACGAGCGTGCGCGAATATGTCAGTGTTGAGGATATTTTGAACATCGCGCGCGAAAAAGGCGAAAACCCCTTGATCGTCGTCTGCGACGAGATCTCCGACCCGCATAACCTCGGCGCGATCATCCGCACGGCGGAGTGCGCGGGCGCGCATGGCGTCGTCATTCCCAAGCGCCGCAGCGCGGGCCTCACGAGCATTGTCGCCAAGACGAGCGCGGGTGCGGTGAGCTATGTGCCCGTCGCGCGCGTGCCGAACATCCCCGCGCTTTTGGAGCAGCTGCAAAAAGAAGGCGTCTGGGTCTTCGGCACGGCGGCCGAGGGCACGAGCGACCTCTACTCCGCGGACCTCAAGGGCCCCGCGGCCATCGTCATCGGCAGCGAGGGCGACGGCATGACGAGACTGGTGCGCGAAAAGTGCGACTTCCTCGTCAGCATCCCGATGAAGGGTAAAATTTCGTCGCTCAACGCCTCCGCGGCGGCGGCCATCCTCCTCTACGAGGCGGTGCGCCAGCGCTTGGGGCAGTGACGGTAAAGAAGGAACGATATGGACCCCAAAGACCTTGAATTTGAAGAAACGCTCGCCGACTCCGAGCTGCTGCTGAAAAACACGGCCCGCAGCATGGACGAGGACGCGGAATTCACGCTCGAGAGCATTCTGGCCGAGTACGGCAGCGGCACGCCCGCCGCGCCCGAACCGGAAGAAAAAGAACCCGAGCCGCCGGCGGAAAAGAAACCGCCGGCAAAGGTCGTCCCCCTGCCGAAAAAGGCGGAGGCGGCGAAAAAAACGGTGGATGAAACGGCGGATGAGACCGCCCGCATCCCCGTCATCCCCTTCCCCGGTGCGAAAAAGGCCGAAGAGCCAATAGAAGCCGAACCGGAAGAGGAAACGGACGCGGAAACCGAAGAAGAACCGCCGCAGGACGACGAGCCCAAGTCCATGAGCTTGCAGGACATCCTGGCCCAGACCGTGCAGGAGGCGCTCTCCGAGCGCGAGGACACGATCATCAAGGAGGAGCCGCCGCGCCGCGGCCTGTTCTCCCGCCGCAAGATGCGCGACACCGAGCAGCTCTACGACGACGCGGAGGAGGAAGAGGACGAGGAAGAAGAGTTCGAAGAGCCTGAACCCGAGCTCCCCGAGCCGCCGCTGACCGAAACGCTCTCCGACTACCGCGCTCAGCTTTCGGGCGCGACGAAGGCACGCCGTGGGGCGGGTATTTTCACGCTTTTGCTGTGCGTCATGGCGGTGCTGGAGCATTTTTCCATCCTGCCGGAGGCGTACACCGCTGATCCGATGATCCGCGCGCTGCCGCTGCTGGCGGTCGAGGCGATCGTCTGCGCCATCGGCTGGCGCATTTTTGCGGGCGCGCTGCGCTCGCTCAAACAGGGAAAAGTCACGTCGGGCTTTTTGTCGATGCTTCTATGCCTTGTCACGCTGCTCGATACGGCGCTCTATGCTTTTCTTCCCGCGCGCGCGGTGCTGTCGCTGCCGCTGCCGGTGCTGGGGGCGATGTCGGTCTACTGCGCGCTGCTGGGCGAAAGTCTGCGTCTGCACGGCATGTATGACACGTTCCGCATCGCGGCCATCGGCAATGCGCCGTATATCGTCACCGTGACGGCAGGGGGCGCGGCCAAGCGCGTGGGCCTGCCGGACGGATTTTCGAATTCCGCGCGCGCGAACGACCCGTATTCCCGCTGGCAGAGCGTGCTGCTGCCGGTCTTCCTCGCGGCGGCGGTCGTGTTCGGCGTGCTCTCGACGCTCGAGACGAAGCAGAACGCGCTGCTTGCGTGGAACCTCTCGGTGATGCTCGCGAGCGCGAACCTGCTCGCGTTTCCGATGGTGTGCGCGCTGCCGCTCAAGCGCATCGCCGCGCGGCTTGCCAAAAGCGGCAGCGCCGTGGCGGGCTTTTCCGGCGCGGACGCCATCCGCCGGAGCAACTGCGTCATTCTGACCGACGGCGACCTGTTCCCGCCCGGAACGGTCACGCTCGGCGGGCTCAAGGTTTTCGGCGAGGAGAGCGGCAAGGTCATCTCCTACGCCGCGACGATGGCCCACGCGTCCGAAAGCGGCCTGAGCCGCCTTTTTGACAATCTTCTCGCCAGAGACGGCGGCTTCCGCGAGCAGGTCGAGGACGTCGACTTTTACGAAGAGGGCGGCGTCGGCGGCCGCATCCACGGCGAAACGGTGCTCTTCGGCACGGCGGGCTTTATGAGAAAACGCGGCGTGAACCTGCCGCGCAACTTAGGCCTCAAGACCGGCGTGTTCCTCTCGGTCGACGGCACGCTCATCGCGGTGTTCGCCGTGAAGTACATGCCCGCGGAAAATGTCGACTGGGCGCTCCACGCCCTGCACCACAGCCGCATCACGCCTGTGCTCGCCGTGCGCGACGGCAACATCACCCCCGCGCTCTTAAAGCGTAAGTTCGGCACCGACGCGCGCGCAGTCTACCCCAAACTCTCGACGCGCCTGGCGCTCTCCGAGCGCGGCGGCGGGCGGCCGTATGCGCTGCTCATGCGCGAGGGACTCATGCCGTATGCCGAGGTCGTGCTCGGCAGCAAGAGATTGTGCGCGTCCGCCAAGCGCTGCACGGTGCTTGCATTTTTAGCCGCCACGGCCTCGACGCTCCTTGCATTTTATTTAACTTTTGTCGGCGCATACAGCGTGCTCACGCCGTTTTCTCTGCTCATTTACGTACTTTTGTGGTCGCTCAGCGCGCTGGTCGACGCCCTGCTCAGCGACCGTTATTGACACTTCGAACGAAGAAAACGAAAATTTGCGGAAAAATATGGTTGTAATGGCGAGAAAAACATGATATCATTTCTGCATTGAGTATTATCCCACCTTATGGCGCGAGCCGATCTGGGATTTACGATTTTCGGAAGGAGACTGACCCATTATGAGTGCAAAAGACATCCGCAATATCGTGCTGCTTGGCCACAGCGGCAGCGGCAAGACCACCCTCGCTGAGAGCATGCTGTATCTCACCGGCGGCACGGACCGTCTGGGCAGAATTGCCGACGGCAATACCGTTTGTGACTACGATCCCGAAGAGATCCGCCGCCAGATCTCCATTTCTCTGGCCGTGGCTCCCGTGGAATATGACAGCTGCAAGATCAACGTGCTCGACGTGCCCGGCGGCTTCGACTTCGCCGGTGAGGTCGCGGAGGCCGTTCAGGCTGCCGACGCTGCCGTCATCGTCTGCTCGGCCAAGGCCGGCATGAGCGTCGGCGCGGAAAAGGCGTGGAAATATTGCGAGAAGAACTCTCTCCCCCGTCTGCTCTACATCTCCAAGACCGACGAGGAGAACTCCGACTACAACGCCGCGTTCAACACGCTGCGCGAGCGCTTCGGCAAGAACATCGCCCCCGTCGTCGCCCCCATCTGGGACGAGAGCAAGAAGGTCGTCGGCATCATCGACGTGCTGCATAAGCGCGCGTTCGAGTTCGGCCCCGGCGGCGGCCGCGTCGAGATCGAAGTGCCTGAGAACAAAAAGCCCGTGCTCGATGAGCTCTACGACGCGCTCAAGGAGTCCGTCGCCGAGACGAGCGAGGAATTTATGGAAAAGTTCTTCGCCGGTGAAGACTTCACCTATGCCGAGATGATCCATGGCCTGCGCCAGGGCGTTAAGGACCTGTCCCTCTTCCCTGTCGTGTGCGGCTCCGCCATTCAGGGCATGGGCACGCGCATCCTGATGGATACCATCGTCGAGCTTCTTCCCCAGCCGCAGGACGCCCGCGCCCTGATGGCCGAGAATGAGGACGGCGAGTCCTCCGAATTCGTCGTCGCGCCCGGCGCACTGCCGACCGCGTTCGTCTTCAAGACCATTTCCGACCAGTACGGCAAGTATTCCTACGTCAAGGTGCTCTCCGGCTCCATCAAGCCCGATATGCCCATGGTCAATGCCCGCACCGGCGAGACCGAGAAGCTCGGCCGCCTGTACATCCCCAAGGGCAAGAAGTATACCGAGGTCAAGGAGCTCACCTGCGGCGACATCGGCGCCATCGCCAAGATGGACAAGGTCAAGACCGGCGACACGCTCTGCGAGCCGCGCAAGGTCGTCAAGATCGAGCCCATCCCGTTCGATGAGCCCTGCTACAGCGTCGCCATCGCGCCCAAGACCCGCGGCCAGGAGGATAAGATGGCCCAGGGCCTCAACCGCCTGAACGAGGAAGATCCGTCCTTCCGCGTCGTCAACAACGCCGAAACGCACCAGATGGTCGTCTCCGGCGCGGGCGACATCCAGATCGACGTGCTCGTCAACAAGCTCAAGAGCCGCTTCGGCGTCGAGGTCGTGCTCGACACGCCGCGCGTGCCCTACCGTGAAAAGATCCGCAAGACGGTCTCCAAGCAGGGCCGTCATAAGAAGCAGACCGGCGGCAGCGGCCAGTTCGGTGACGTTTGGATCCGCTTCGAGCCCAACGAGGAGAGCGAAGAGATGGTCTTCGCCGAGGAAGTCTTCGGCGGCAGCGTCCCCAAGAACTTCTTCCCCGCGGTCGAAAAGGGTCTGCGCGAGGCCTGCGTCCATGGCCCGCTCGCGGGTTATCCCGTCGTGAACCTCAAGGCCGTCCTTTACGATGGCTCCTATCACCCGGTCGACTCGTCCGAGATCGCGTTCAAGACCGCGGCGAACCTCGCCTACAAGGCAGCCATGCCCGAGGCGTCCCCGGTCCTGCTCGAGCCGGTGTGCGAGCTCAAGGTCACGGTGCCCGACCAGTACATGGGCGATATCCTCGGCGATCTCAACAAGCGCCGCGGCCGCGTCATGGGCATGACCCCGACCGGCAACGGCGAGCAGGTCATCGAGGCCGAGTGCCCCGAGGCAGAGCTGATGAGCTACGCCATTGACCTGCGCTCCATGACCCAGTCCCGCGGCTCGTTCGTGATGCACTTCGTGCGCTACGAGCAGTGTTCCGCCGACGCACAGGCGAAGGCTGTCGCTGCCGCGAAGGCGATGCAGGAAGCGGAATAATTGCTTCTGCACAGCAGAAAATAAGTAAAAAGAGAGGGCTTCTCGAAAGAGAAGTCCTCTCTTTTTCCGCGCATGGCGCGGAGGGGGAGCAGCCCGAAGAGGCTGTGGCTTTTCCCCACACCGTGTGGGGCTGCGGATAAGGGGGATATTCTCTCACGTGAGAGAATATCCCCCTTGGACCCCCAAGAGAACG
>ERZ826146.2304-NODE-2304-length-14769-cov-4.280005_pt1 | contig 14769 bp, 13 predicted proteins | sample MGYA00519857_ERZ826146 | MGnify/ENA primary metagenome ERZ826146 (study PRJEB31778, sample SAMEA3449222) | human gut metagenome | biome: human gut; feature: human-associated habitat; material: faeces | place: United Kingdom | collected 2010/2012 ...
TTGTTCCCTGTACCAGAAAATCCACTGTTCCGATTTTTTTCGCTTCCTCTTCAAATACGCGGATGAACTCTTCGCCGATGATCTTTCGTTTTTGCTCCGGTTCCTCCACGCCCGCCAGCTTGTCATAAAAACGCTGCCGCGCGTTTACACACACAAAGTTCAAATCGTACGGTCCCTCCGGGCCGAACACCGCGCACACTTCCTCACTTTCATTTTTTCTCATGAGTTCTTGCGCAGCAGACCGTGATCCACGAACACACAGGTAAGCTGCTTGCCCACAGCTTTTGCCAGCATGACGGCCGCAACAGAAGAATCCACGCCGCCCGAAAGTGCACACAGCACGCGCCCGTCTCCGATTTTTTCCCGCAACATGCGAATGGACTGTTCCACGAAAGAATCCATTTTCCAATCGCCCGTACAGCCGCACACATTATAAATGAAATTCGAGAGCATCTTTGTACCCTCCTGCGTGTGCAGGACCTCGGGATGAAACTGCAGCGCATACAGACGCTTTTCCGGCTGCTCCATCGCCGCGGCCGGGCAATTTGCACTGTGTGCAGAGATAACAAAGCCCGGAGCAACCGATTCGATATAATCCGTGTGGCTCATCCAACAAATTTCATTTGCGCCGATGCCCTTTAGCAGCTTGCTTGTGGTATCGAAGGCAACCTCAGCCTTGCCATATTCACTCAGCTCGGCAGCATGTCCAACCTTGCCACCCAGTGTGTACGCCATCAGCTGACAGCCGTAGCAGATACCCAGAATGGGTACGCCCAGAGAAAACAGGGCAGGGTCAACCTTAGGAGAAGCGTCATCGTAAACGCTGTTGGGGCCGCCGGTGAAGATGATGCCCTTGGGGTTTTTGGCCTTGATTTTGGCAAGGTCGGTGCGGTACGAATAAATCTCGCAATATACGTTGCATTCGCGGACGCGGCGGGCGATCAGCTGATTATACTGGCCGCCGAAATCCAGAACGATGACAGTTTCCTGCTGCATGAGGAGACTCCCTTCTCTATTTATAGTCCTATTAGGTTATTATAGCACGTTTTGGCGGGTTTGAACAGATGGGGAGGGAAAATAAATTATTTTTGCGTTTGTGTGGCGTACGACGTGACGCAGGGGTGCCTTGTATATGTGCCCGGGCCGTGTGCGGCTGCGTTAGGTTTGCGGGCGGATCGGGAATCCGCCCCTACGGTGGTGGCGGGAGGCTTGCGGTGGCGGGAACGGGCACGGCGGCATGAGGGCATGCCGCCCTACGTCCCCACATACATGATACACGTAGGGCGGGGTGCCCCACCCCGCCGCAAGTTCACACCAGCTCCACCTTATACTTTGCCAGCCAATAGTCCAGCTGCAAAAACCACGCGATAGTCTGGGGCGTGGTCATCAGCTGACCATACCACGGGATGGGGTTATCCGCGCCGGAGGCCAGCAGCGTTTCCAGTGCGTCCGCCCGAATGATGCGCAGAAGCGGCGCGGCGGGGTCATTCAGGACGGTGCGCAGCTCCGCCGAGACGGCCGCCAGGTAGCTGGGGTTCCACGTTTTGGGGTACGGGCTTTTGCGCCGCCACAGAACCTCGTCGGGCAGCACGCCGCGCATGGCCTCGCGCAGGAGGCCCTTTTCCTGCCCGTGATAGTCCTTGAACTCCCATGGGACCGAGTATAGATACTCCGCAATGCGGTAATCGCAGAACGGCACGCGGACCTCGAGGCCGCTGTACATGCTCATGCGGTCCTTGCGGTCCAGCAGCGTCTGCATGAACCATTTGAAATTCAGGTTCATCATCTGGCGCATCCGCTGTTCTGCGGCGGGCAGGCCGGGGCGGACGGAGGTCTGAGCCAGCGTGGCGCGATAGCCTTCATCCACGAACGCTGCCGGGTCGATGCCGCCCAGCACACCGGGCTTGATGAACGACGCGCGGTAGGCCGTGGACTGCGCCCATGGGAAGCCGTACCGCTCGCGCACCGTGGGGTCGCGGTACCACGGGTAGCCGCCGAAAATTTCGTCCGCGCACTCCCCCGACAGCGCCACCGTGGCGTGGGGCTTGATATGCCGGCAGAACACGAGCAGCGACGCATCAACGTCCGCCATGCCGGGCAGGTCACGGGCGTCCACTGCGGCGTACAGCGCGGGCACAAGCTCCGGCGTGTCCAGCGTGACCCAGTGGTGCTTGGCATGGAGAAAGTCGTTCATTTTGCGGATGTAGGGTGCATCCGCGCCGGGCTGAAATTTTGTCGCGTGGAAGTACTTTTTGTTATCACGGTAGCCCACCGAGAACGTTTGCAGCTGGTTGCCCTGCACCGTAAAATGCGCATCGGCAATGGCCGAAATCAGGCTGGAATCCAACCCGCCGGACAAAAACGTTGCCACGGGCACGTCGGACACGAGCTGCCGCTCGATAGCATCGGTGACGAGGTCGCGTACCCTGCGGGCCGTCGCGGCGAAGTCGTCGGGGTGGTCGTGGTCCTCGAGCCGCCAGTAGGTGTGCAGGGTCAGGCGGGCGGTTTGGGTCTCATAGACAGCGTACTGGCCGGGCAGCAGCTCCCGCACATTTTGAAATACGCCGCAGCCCGGCGTGCGCCCGGGGCCAAGCAGCAGCACCTCGGCCAGGCCATTGGCATCGACGCGGGGCGGCACAGCCGGGTGCGCCAGCAGGGTCTTCAGCTCACTGCCAAATATCAGCGAGTCCTCCGCCTGCGTGTAGAACAGCGGCTTGACGCCGCAGCGGTCCCGCGCCAAAAACAGCGTACCTGCGTTCTGCTGCCAGACCGCAAACGCAAAAATGCCGTTGCACCTGGGCACGCAGTTTGCGCCCCACTCGGCAAAAGCGTGGAGCAGTACCTCGGTGTCGGAGTGCCCGTTGAAGCTGTGCCCGCGGGCGGCCAGTGCGGCGCGCAGCTCGGGCGTGTTGTAGAGCTCGCCGTTATAAACCAGCACGTAGGTTTCACCCTGCCAGTCCAGCTGCATGGGCTGCAGGCCGTTTTCGAGATCCACAACCGCCAGCCGCGCGTGGATGAGCGCCGCCGCGCCGCAGATGTACATACCGCGCTGGTCCGGCCCGCGCCGCGCCAGCGTTTGCTGCATGGCGCAGTAGGCCGCGTACCGCCGCTGGATGGTCCGGGGGTCGCGCCCGACCTGCCCCGCAATTCCGCACATAAAAACGCCCCCTTTGCATGATTCACAAATGAATATGCAGGTGGGGGCGTGGGTATGATTTTTTTGGTTTCGGGAAAGGGCTTTGGCCGTTTACGGTCTGTTTCTTACTTTCCCGCAATTGCGTCTGCGATGTGACCGGCAACGGCATCCTTGCTCTGGAGGGGCAGCTCGGTGACGCCTTGGGCGGTGATGATGGTCACAACGTTCGTGTCCACGCCGAACCCTGCGCCGGGAACCTTCAGGTTGTTGGCCACGATCATGTCCATGTTCTTCTTGTGCAGCTTGGCCGTGCTGTTTTCAATCAAGTCGCGGGTCTCCATCGAGAAGCCGCAGACAAACAGCTTTTCCGGCTTATGCGCACCAACCCAGGCTAAAATATCGTCGGTGCGTTCCAGGGCAATATTCATCTCGCCGTCGTGCTTTTTGACCTTGTCCGCGGCGACAGTGGCCGGGCGGTAGTCGGCCACGGCGGCGGCCATGACGAGGGCGTCAGCGTCCATGGCGTTTGCCTTGACGGCCTCAAACAGGTCGGCGGCGGTGGTGAACGGAACGGTCTTTACAAACGGCACGGGCGGCAGCGTGCAGCCGGTGGACGCCAGCAGCGTGACGTCTGCGCCGCGCAGCATACAGGCGCGGGCCACAGCGTAGCCCATCTTGCCGGTGGAGTGGTTCGTCAGGAAGCGCACGGGGTCCATCGGCTCCTGCGTGGCACCGGCGGAGACGACGACCTTTTTGCCTTTAAGGTCTTTCGCGCAGGCCAGCTCCCGCAGGACGTAGTCAACCAGCACACCCTCATCGGGCAGGCGCCCCGAGCCGACGTCGCCGCAGGCCAGCATACCGGAGCCGGACGGGATGACCGTGAAGCCGTAGTGCTCCAGCGTTTTGAGGTTATCCTGGGTGATGGGGTTTTCGAGCATGTGGGTGTTCATGGCGGGCGCGACGAGCTTGGGGCAGGTCGCAGCCAGCGTGACGGTGGTCAGCATGTCGTCGGCCTGACCGTGGGCCAGCTTGGCGATAACGTTGGCCGTGGCCGGGGCAATGAGCATCAAATCTGCCGCGTTGGCAAGGCTGATATGGGCCACGTCGTACTGGAAGTTGCGGTCAAACGTATCGACCTGGCAGCGGCGGCGGGTCAGCGTCTCAAACACCAGCGGCGAGATAAACTCGGTGGCGTTTTTCGTCATAAGAACGTGTACATCCGCGCCCAGCTTGACGAGTGCATGCGACACGTTGGGCATTTTGTAGGCGGCAATGCCCCCGGTGATGCCGAGGACGACGGTTTTATTTTTTAACAGCATTTGTAAGGTCACACCCCTGCTAAACAAATAATAAATAAGAAATAAAAAATAATAAATGATGTGGAGTTTTTGCCTTTGGCAAAAACGAAATTTCTCTGCGTGTATTATAGCAGATTGACGCCCCGTATGCAAATGCGTATAATATTTTTGAGCGGTGCGCAGCGCCGCAATCCACTATATTTATTATTTATTATTTTTTATTTCTTATTTTATAAAAGGATAGATTATGGTTTTAGCAGTTGACATCGGCAACTCCAACATCTGCATTGGCGGGCTGGACGGGGCGGAGCACCGCACCATTGCGTTCACGACCCGCATGGTCACCCGCCCCCGCTGCACCGAGGACGAGTACGCCGCCGAGATGAAATTTCTGCTGCGGCGCCTGCCTGTGGGCCCCACCGCCTGTGAGGGCGTTATTGTGTGCAGCGTCGTGCCGCGCCTGACCGGCGTGCTGGCCGCAGCCTGCAAGCGGCTGACCGGGCGCGAGGCGCTGGTCGTGAATTACACGCTGGACACCGGGCTGACCTTCGCCGTGGACGAGCCCGCCAAGGTGGGCCGGGACCGCATCGCCGATGCCGCTGCGGCAGCGGAGCACTATCCCCTGCCCTGCATGACCGTGGATCTGGGCACGGCGACGACATACAACGTTATATCGGACAAAAAGGTGTTTCTGGGCGGGTTCATCGTGCCCGGCGTGCAGACGAGTCTGCGGGCCATCAGCGCGGGCACGGCGCAGCTGCCGCCCATCGCGCCCGAGCCGCCGGAGCATCTGATTGGCGCGAACACCGTCGCCGCGCTGAACAACGGGGCCATGTTCGGCACCGCCGCCATGCTGGACGGGTTAGCGGACCGCGTTGAGGCCGAGCTGGGCCAGCCACTGACCGTGGTCGCCACCGGCGGGTTAGCGCCGTACATTATGCCCTGCTGCAAGCGGAAGATCATCTATGACGCTGATTTGCTGTTCAAAGGGCTGGCACTGATCTGGGAGAGGAACGGGAAATGAGGCTGCGGTTCAGGGGAGGGATTTATTCCTCCCGCAAGGTCCACGGTTGCGGAGGGTGCCCGGGCGGATATGGAATCCGCCCCTACGGGCTGTGGGATGCCTTTATACATCCCATGGGCGCTTGCTGCGACGGAAACGGCCACGGGTCGTCGGGGACGCCGACCTCTGCGGCGTTGCTGCCTGCCTATCCACTGGTTTGTAGGGGCCGCACATGTGCGGCCCGCGGCTGTACGGAGGCGCTCGTTTGCGGGCAGCCGCCGGGCCGGGCATGCCCGGCCCCTACCGCACGATGATATTAAAAAAGCACAAAAAGCCGCAGCTATGCGTTTTCTGCACAGCTGCGGCTTTATTTACACTCTTTTATGCGCTCACATATCCGGCGTCACGGGCACGGCACCGTAGTTGCGGATGTTCAGGACGTGGCAGCTGCCTTCGCCGAAGCAGCCGTCGATGGCGGCCTTGTAGGCGTCCAGCAGGTCAACGGGCACAAACGCCTGAATGGTGCCGGCAAAGCCGCCGCCCTGCAGACGCCACGCGCCGCGGCCATTCAGCACGCGCTGGCTCAGGGCCAGGGCCACAGGCACGCCCTGCTCCTTCGGGCTCTTGATGCTGTAGGCGTTCTGGTTGAACTCAAAGCTGGAGTGACCGCCCTCGATAATCAGGCGCAGGAACGTTTCAAAATCGTCCTCGCGCACGGCGTCGCAGAGCTGGGCGGCGCGGCGGCAGTCGTTGTAGAAGTGCATCGCACGCACGACGGCGCGGTCCCCCACGGCCTTGCGCAGCTTGGGCAGAGCCTTGTAGAACTCGTCCTCATCGACCTCGCGCAGGACCTTTTTGCCGAACTGCTCGGCCACGCTCTCCATCTCACGGCGGATGGCGGCATAGTCGTCGGTCAGGTCGGCGTGGCTGCCCTTCGTATCGCTGATGCACATGACAAAGCCGTGCTTCGCCAGGTCAATGGCCGTCCGGCCGACCACCGGGTGGGCCGGGTCCTTGAAGTCGATGGTGATAACGCCGCCGACGGCGCAGGCGGTCTGGTCCATCAGGCCGCAGGGCTTGCCGAAGAACACATTCTCGGCATACTGGCCGATCTGGGCGATCTTGACCTGATTGAACTTTTCCATATCGTTGTTGTTGTACTCGCCGCGCAGGATGGCACCGATGCAGACCTCAAAGGCTGCGGAGCTGGACAGACCGGAGCCGCGCAGCACATTGCTGGTGGTGTAGCAGTCAAAGCCGCCCACCTTGCCGCCTGCATCCACGATGCCCTTGGCGACGCCGCGGATCAGGGACGCGGAGTGCTCGGCCTCGCGCGGCTGCGGGACGAGGTTGGTGACATCGACATCGTCAATTTTGTCAAAGCCCAGGGACTTGACGCGGATGACATTTTCCTCATTCGGGGAGACGACGGCCACCATATCCAGGTTGACAGAGCCTGCCAGCACCACGCCGTTGTTGTGGTCGGTGTGGTTGCCGCCGATCTCGGTGCGGCCCGGGGCGGAATAGAGGCGCACCGTGCGGTTGGTGCCGTATTTCTTTTCAAATTCGTCGATCAGGTCGGTATAGCGCTTGCGCTGCTCCTGCACGGCGTCTGCACCGTACAGCTTGGCAAAGGCGGCGTCGTATTCGCCCTGTGCGATCTGCTGTTTGAGTTCTATGGTATTTGCCATGATTCCACTCACCTTTCCTGTCGGGCGGCTCTTTTCGTAGATATGCACAAATTGAGCCTTATGTTTTTAGGCAGACAGCCAAAGGAGCGGCTCTCTGCGGGTTTCTTGTTTTCAGTATAGCAAATCCTGCAAAAAAAGCAAACATTTTTTCCGCCTCTTTTATGGACTTTTGATGAATAGCTTGGTATAATAAAAATATCACACGAGCGAGGTGCCGCCATGACCATCAATGAGATGAAGCAATCCTACAAGCAGAGCTACACCGACAACGTCGAGCTCTCGATTTTTAACTGCGGGCATGAATACTGCCAGCCGGGCCATACCTGGGGCCCCGGCGTGCGCGACCACTACCTGATTCATCTGGTGGTGGCGGGCAAGGGTGTGTATCAGGTCAACGGGGCCTCGCACACGCTGCAGGAGGGCGATCTGTTCCTGGCCAAGCCGAACCAGCTCATCACCTACGCCGCCGACGAGACCGACCCGTGGGAGTACTACTGGGTCGGCTTCAACGGCGCGTGTGCCAACAAGCTGGTGCAGCAGACCCCGTTCTCCGACGCGCACCCCGTACACCACTGCAAGGACCCGCAGACCGTGCGGGAGGCGCTGTACAACATCTACCTCTCCCGCGGGCCGGAGCCGCAGTGCGAGGCCCTGATGACGGGCTATCTGTATATCTTTATGGCGCACCTGATGAAGGAGGCCCGCGAGGCGATGCCCAACGTGGGCTCGTCCAGCAGCCAGTACGTGCTGGCAGCCATCAAGTATATCCAGTTCAACTACTCGCATGATATTTCGGTGGACGATATTGCCAAGGCCGTCGGCGTCAGCCGCAGCCACCTGTACCGCGTGTTCATGTCGAATGTCGGGCAGAGCCCCATTGACTACCTGACAAGCTACCGCATCAGCGAGGCGTGCAGCCTGCTGAAGAATTCCAGCCTGTCGATTGCAGAAATCGCCGTATCTGTGGGCTTTTTTGACCAGTTTTATTTTTCCCGCGTGTTCAAAAAGGTCAAGGGCGTGCCGCCGAGCAAGTACCTGGCCACGCTGGAGAAGGAGGGCCCTGCCGCACCGCAGGCCATCAACCCGTAACATTTCCCGCACTATTTATAAGGAGCAGACATGCCTTTTACGAAAAATCAGATCATTACTCTGGAGATCGAAGCGCTCTCCAATGACGGAAACGGCGTGGCCCACAAGGACGGTCAGGCCGTTTTTGTGCCGCTGACCGCCCCCGGCGACGTGGCCGAGGTGCGCATTGTCAAGCCGATGAAAACCTATGCCTTTGGCCGCGTGGATAAGCTGTTGACCGCCGGGCCGGGCCGCGTCAGGCAGGACTGCCCGGTGGCCGGCCCCTGCGGCGGCTGCGGGCTGCGGCATATCAGCTATGAGGCCGAGTGCGCCGCCAAGACCCAGTTTGTACGGGACGCCTTTGCGCGGCTGGGCAAGCTGGACGTACCGGTGCCGGACGTGCTGGGCGCACCCGACACGGACCGCTACCGCAACAAGGTCCAGCTGCCCGTGGGCACCGACGAGAACGGGCATATTGTGACCGGCTTTTTTGCCGGGCGCAGCCACCGCATTGTGGCCTGCACCGACTGCAAGCTGCAGCCCGCGTGGATGAACGAGCTGGCCGCCCGCGCCTGTGCGCTGCTGGAGGAGAACGGCATCACTGCCTACAACGAGGAGACCCACACGGGCCGCGTGCGCCATTTGTACATGCGTCAGGGCTGGCACAGCGGGCAGCGGCTTTTATGCTTTGTGGTAAACGGCAACGGTCTGCCGAACGAGGCGGAAATTTGCGCCACACTGCAAAAAGAGTTTGCTTTAACGACAATTTTGGTCAACCGCAACAGTGAGCGGACGAATGTGATTTTGGGCCGCAGGACCCGCACCGTGCTGGGCCCCGGCGTCATTGAGGACACGCTGGCCGGTGTGCCGTTACGGATGGGTGTGCATGAATTTTACCAGGTCAACACCCCCGCCGCCGAGGTGCTCTACGCCAAGGCGCGGGAGTACGCCGGGCTGAAGCCGGACGATTTTTTGCTGGACCTGTACTGCGGCATGGGCACAATCGGGCTTTCGATGCTGGCGGACTGCAAGCGCTTAGTCGGCGTTGAGGTCGTGCCGCAGGCTGTCGAGGGCGCGAAGGAGACCGCCGCGCGGCTGGGACTGGACGCGGACAGAGCGGACTTCCGCTGTCAGGATGCCGGTGCCGCTGCCGCTCAGCTCGCCGCCGAGGGTGCGCGTCCCGACGTGATCGTCGTAGACCCGCCCCGCAAGGGCTGCGACGAGGCGACCCTGACCGCCATTGCCGATATGGCCCCGCGGACCGTGGTTATGGTCAGCTGCAACGCCGCAACCGCCGCCCGCGATACCCGCTGGCTGGCCGAGCATGGCTACAAGGCCGTGGAGGTGCAGCCGGTGGATTTGTTCCCGAGGACGAAGCATGTGGAGTGTGTGGTGAAGATGGTGCACTTCTAAAATTCATCTTTATTTAATCCATCTTTACAGAGGTATGATATGGCAACTTCAAATAATGAGTGTAACGTATGGGGAATCCATACACAAGATGACAAATTGTTTTTGAACGGAAACAAAATTGCTCTCGGTTGGCCTGCTTTTGGAGACCTTTCAAAAATCGAGGCATCTCGCGAGGCTTTCAAATCTCACTACATTACAGCCTACCCTGCCGCTAAAAAGGGTTCCATTCCAACCAGTTCTGGTATGCTGTTTCGTTTCATTCACGAAATGCAAATCGGTGATTATGTAATCTTCCCATCTAAAAGTGACCGCAAAATCAACATTGGTATTATTGAAGGCAATTATACTTATGTTCCCTCTGCGACTGAATATGTACAGCAACGTACCGTAAAATGGATAAAGCATTTACCGAGAACCTTTTTCTCTCAAGGAGCTTTATATGAGGTAGGCTCTATAATGTCTTTTTTTGCCATAAAAAAATACGCAGATGAGTTTCTTGCTGCTCTCGACCCAAATTTTTCTGCCAGCAGCACAGTGCCAGACGATGAGGACGAAAGTGTTGCTGCTACTGCGGATGATATTATAGAATCGACAAAGGATTTCATTCTGAAAGAATTGAGTAAAAATCTAAAAGGATTCGATTTTGAATATTTCGTTGCCGACTTGCTCCGTGCAATGGGTTATAGAACAACCGTCTCACCACACGGTGGCGACCATGGAATTGACATTATAGCTTATAAGGACGAACTGCCGCCCCGCATTTTGGTTCAAGTCAAAAGTCAAGACAGCGACATCAAAGAAACCACAATTCAATCTTTAAAGGGTGCTATGCACGAGGGCGATTACGGTTTGTTTGTATCGCTTTCTAATTATGCGAAGAATGCACAAGATTATTTACAACACACACCAATCATACGGGGAATCAACGGAAACGAGCTAGTTGATTTGATTTTAAAGTATTATGATGACCTTAGCGAAAAATACAAAAAAATGATTCCGTTGAAAAAAGTCTATATACCTGTAGCACATATAGATGCTGATTAAATCTAGCTTTTGTTCAAACTCTATTCCCCGCTTGTTCACGATTTGCCCATATTTGTGTGCCATAATAGTACGATGAAAACAATGCGGCTTTGCCGCAAAAAGGTGGTTTTTACATGAAAGGCTGGTTTCAGCGGTTTATGGCGGGCCGATATGGGTTCGACCAGTTCGGCGGTTTCCTGTGTATTTCGTCGCTTATCCTTATTGTCATCGGCGCGTGGGTGTCGCCGGTGCTGTACTGGCTGGGGCTGGCGGCCATCGTCTACAGCTATTTCCGCATTTTGAGCCGCAACACCCGCAAGCGGTACAGCGAAAACCTCAAATATCTCTCCTACCAGAGCCGCGTTACCACGTGGTTTGGCAAGCAGCAGGTGCGGTTCAAGCAGCGCAAGGACTATCACTATTACCGCTGCCCCCAGTGCGGCCAGCAGCTGCGCGTGCCCCGCGGGCGCGGCAAGATCAGCATCACCTGCCCGAAGTGCGGCCATCAGTTCATCAAAAAGAGTTGACGCGCGATGTTCGGATATGTTACGCTTTACCGTAAGGGTCTGGCAGACGCCGAGATGGACCGCTACCAGGCTTACTACTGCGGGCTGTGCCGAACGCTGGGCCGCCGCTACGGACGCACCGGACAGTTGGCATTAAGCTATGACATGGCGTTTGTCGCCATTCTGCTGACAGCGCTGTACGACACGCCCACAGCCTTTTCCGAGGGCCGCTGCGTGCCCCACCCACTGAAAAAGCGCCCCCGCGCGGACAACGAGCTGCTGGACTACGCCGCCGACATGACCGCCGCGCTGGCGTACTACAACTTTCTCGATGACTGGCAGGACGATCACCGCCGCGCCAGTCTGAGGCAGGCGCAAAAGCTGGAGCCAAGCCTGCCCGCCCTGCGGGAGCGCTGGCCGCGCCAGCTGCAGACCATGGCCGCGCAGTTGGACAGGCTGAACGCGCTGGAAAGCGCCGGCAGCCACGATTTGGACGCGCTGTGCAACGCCTTTGGCGCACTGCTGGGCGAGGTGTTTGCCTGCCGCGACGACATCTGGGCCCCGGCGCTGCGCGGCATGGGCAATGGGCTGGGGGCGTTCATCTACCTGATGGACGCCTACGACGATCTGGAAAAGGACAGCCGACGCGGGCAGTTCAACGCCCTGCAGCAGCTGGCGGACGAGCTGCCGCCCGCCGCCTATGAGCAGCGCTGCCACGAGCTTTTGACCCAGCAGATGGGCCGCTGCGCACAGCAGTTTGAGATGCTGCCGATTTTAAAGGACACCCCGGAGGGGAAGCTATTGTACAACACGATCTATTCCGGCGTATGGAGCAAATACGCGCTGGTACGCAAGCACAGGGAGGCAAAGCGCCATGACTGATCCATACAGTGTATTGGGCATCACCCCCAGTGCCGACGACGAAACGATTAAAAAAGCCTACCGCAAAAAATGCAAGGAGTACCACCCCGACCTGCACCCCGATGACCCGTCGGCGGAGGAGCACTTTAAAGAGGTACAGGCCGCTTACAGCGAGATCATGCGCATCAAGCAGGGCGGCGGGGCGTCTTACAGTGCTGGCGGGCAGCGCTATGGCAGCAGCCAGAGCGGCTACAGCCAGCAGTATCAGGACCCGTTCAGCGGGGCCGGGTTCGGCTTTGGACCGTTCGGGTTTGGGTATTACAGCACAAGCGGCTCGTCCGGGCGGCAGAGCTACGGCAGCGCTGCCGGTGACCCAGAGCTGCGTGCCGCGGCAAACTACATCCGCAGCGGCTTCTATGAGGAGGCCATGAACACGCTGAACGGCATCCCCACTGCCAACCGCACGGCCCAGTGGCACTACTACGCCGCGCTGGCCAATCAGGGGCTTGGCAACAACATCCGCGCGCAGGAGGAGGCCCGGACGGCGGTCTCGATGGAGCCGAACAACTACGCTTATCAAAACCTGCTGGATCAGCTGCAAAGCCCGGGCCGCAGCTACACAAGCTACCAGCAGCCCTACGCCCAGCCCAGCGGCAGCCCGGGGTCTTTCTGTCTGTCGTTCTGGATGTATTTATTGGTGTGCAATATTTTGAGCTGGTGCTGCTGCGGCAGAGGCGGATTCTTTATCTGCTGATTTACACGTAGGGGCCGGGCATGCCCGGCCCGCGGCTTTCCCGCAGATGGGCGGTTATCTTCAGGCTGCGGGCCGCACATGTGCGGCCCCTACAAAGCAATATAGGAAAAGCGCTGTGACTGTTTGAAAAGGTCACAGCGCTTTTGTTGTTGTTTTGTAGGGGAGGGGTCTTGACCCCTCCAGGGCGTTGGTTTCTGCCGCAGAGCTACACGGAGCGGTCAAGACCGCTCCCTACAAAGCTGTTTTTTACAGCATCCTGTCCAAAAGCGGCATTAAAATTTCTATGTTTTGACAAAACTGCGGGTAGAAGTCGTCGCCGAGCTCGTAATCGTAGTAGAGGGCACGCTCCATGCGCCTGACAGCGGCGGAGAAGCGGGGGTTATCCGTGCCGCCCGCGGCCTGTAACCGGTGGGAAAGCTGCGTGCAGACGATGGCCCAGCGGGCATCCACCCCAGCGCGGTCCAGCACGGCGGAATCCTGCAGATAGTCCTGCAGCGTCCGTGCCTCCCCTGCCCGTGCACCGCAAAGCGGCGTCTGGACGTAATATTCCGTCTGCGCTGTCACCGTGTCGATGCTCTGCCCCAGCGGGTAGAGCGCACAGGCCAGCGGGCGCGCGGCGTGGATGGTGCAGGCGCTGCCCTCAAAAAAGCGGCAGTTGCCGGTTTTGGGGTCCGGCGTCAGGCGCAGGGCGGGCAGGCAGCTTTCAGGCGCAAGGTAGCTTTTGCAGAACGCCGCCGCCACGATACGGGGCGGCAAGCTAAGCCGCCGCGCAATGCGGTAGAGGTCATACCCAGACAGCACCAGATCGCGCCTCTGGCGGCAGCAGTCGCCGCAGCCCGCACAGGCAAAGTCAAAGCGGTCCCCTGCCGCCAGCCGCGGGCAGTCGTCCCAGTGTTCGCCGCAGCGGCCCGGCTCAACGGCTGGCATCACAGCTGCACCTCACCGGCGTAGGGCTGGCCGTGGGCATAGGCGTCCAGCGCCTCAAACGGGCTCTGCACCATGCTGGCAACATTGACGTCGGTGTAAAACGCCGTGTGCGGGCTGACGATGACATTGGGATAGCTGCGCAGCAGGTTCAGTTCGCGGTTCGGGACGGCCTGCCCCATGCGGTTGTAATAGTAAATACCGGTCTCATCCTCAATGACGTCGAGGCCCGCGCCGCCGATCTTGCCGTTTTCCAGCCCGGCGATCAGCGCGTCGGGGTCAATGAGCGTGCCCCGCGCCGTGTTGACGAGCAGCACGCCGTCTTTCATTTTTGCAAGGGCGCCGGCGTTGATGAGGTGGTGGTTTTCCGCCGTGGCGTTCGTGTGCAGCGTGATAATATCACTTTGCGCGTAAAGCTCGTCCAGCGTGACGTAGTCGGCGTACTGCCTGACCGCGTCGTTCGGGTAGAGGTCGTAGGCCAAAATCTTGCAGCCGAAGCCGCTCAGGTGGCGGATGACCGTCTGGCCGATCTTGCCCGTACCGATGACACCCACCGTGCAGCCGGAAATATCGCGGCCCATCTTGCCGGGCAGCGAGTAGTCCTGCACGTTGGCGCGCAGCATGATTTCGTTCATGCGGCGGGTACACATCAGCATGAGCATGATCGTATAGTTGGCCACGCCGTCCGGCGGGTAGTGGCTGTGGCTGATGCGCAGACCCAGCTTTTTGGCGGTGTCCAGCGGGATATGATCATAGCCGATGCTGCGGCAGGGCAGATATTTGACGCCCATTTCAGCCCATGTCTGCAAATATTCAGGGCGTATCTCGCAGGGGTTCGTGCTGACGGCGTCGCAGCCCTCGGCCAGATGCAGGTTATCCGGGCGCGGCACGTCGGGCGTGCCGGTGTAGTCGATGCCGTAGCGGGCTTTGTAGGGCTCGCAGTATTGCTGCTCATCAAAGGGGCGCAGCGCGTAAAACATGATTTTCATGCTTTGTCATCTCCTGTTACAGGTGAAAATCAAAGGTTTCGGCCAGCCAGTCCGTGCAGAGGGCCACCCAGGCGCTGTTATGCTTGTTGGGGGTGTTGACCTC
>ERZ826146.2317-NODE-2317-length-14706-cov-4.047778_pt1 | contig 14706 bp, 12 predicted proteins | sample MGYA00519857_ERZ826146 | MGnify/ENA primary metagenome ERZ826146 (study PRJEB31778, sample SAMEA3449222) | human gut metagenome | biome: human gut; feature: human-associated habitat; material: faeces | place: United Kingdom | collected 2010/2012 ...
CATTTCTTCTATTATAGCAGAAACGGGGGCGTTTGGGTAGTTCTTTGACAGACTGGAACATCCCGGAAGGCTGTCCTTCCGGGATGTTTCCTCATAAACCCTTATCCTGCGCTTTCAGCTTTTGCAGACGGATGGCGCACACCGCCGTAAGGAACATCGGTATCAGCAAAATGCAGGCGTTGAGCACATGCGCCGTGTAGTCGCCGTAAAACTCCACAAACTGCCCGCCGGAAACGACCAGAAGCGACACACACCCGCACCCGGCAAGAGCGGCGCCATGGGTCAGCCATGGGGCGCCCCAGTGCTTTCTGAAACGGTACGCCAGAATCGCCAAAATAATTGCCATGACCGCGAGAACGACGCAGGAGATCGCCCCGTTGTGACTGACCGTCAGAAGCGGCTCCTCAGGGGCTTCCACGTCCCCCTCCCCTTTCAGCAGAAGCACCTCCGCCCTGCCATTCTTGGGGCTGATATACCAATAATTGTTCCGCGCGGCATCCAGTTCCTGCAATTCTTCCGGCAAAGTGGGGTCACCGTAGCAGCTGTAGGCTGTGGTTCCCCCCGCGTCATCCGGCGTAACATAAGGGTCAGGGGGCATTTGCTCCCCGAAGTGTACCCTGCCCCATGAGCTCCAGCACAGAGTGCCCCTGTTTCCGGCCATGTCGTCCTCACTGCTGATTCCCTGAATAATGTCCGTATAGTAGATACGGATGCTGCCGTCCTCCATCTTCACGACTTCCTTCACCGCCTGATCTGCGTCCAGCCAGACCGGCGCTTCCCAGAGGAACGTCGCGCCCAGCACGAGCGTGATCACCAGCATCACAGCCATGGTCACCGCTAAAACCCGGCGGCGCACAATGGCCTTTCTGATCTTTTTCAGTCCCGGCGCGTCTGTTTCCACCGGAATCGCCTGGGCTTTTTTCAGAATCCCCAGCTGCTTCGCGCATTCGTCGCACCCGCACAGATGCTCGTCCACGAGGGCGTTGCTCTCTTCGCTGGTCAGATTTTCCGCATACAGCGGGAGCAGATCCCGGATCACATTACAGGATAGTTTCATACATATTCCCCCATTTCATCCCGTATTTTCTGCCTTGCCCGGTGGTAGGTCACACAGGCCCAGTTTGCCGTGCGTCCGAACAGGCTTCCGATGTCACCAAAGGAAAGCTGCCCGAAGACCCGCAGGGAGAAAACCTCCTTATAAGGTTCTGGCAGGTCGTGAAGCACCCGGTGAACGGCCATGGCCTGCTGGGCGTCCATGATCTGTTCCTCCACCGCCTGCTTCGGGTCGCTGATTTCCAGCTCGTCGATGGGCTGGGACGGGCGCTCCTTGCGCAGATGGCTGAGGTAGGCGTTTCTCGCCATGGAGCATAACCAGGTGCGGACGTCGCAATCGCCCCGAAACTTCGGCAGAGCATTCAACGCCTGAAAGAATACCTGTTCCGTCAGCTCCTCCGCAAGACTTTCGTTATGACTGATCGCCCGCAGGTACAGCTCCACATCCTGAAAATACGCCCGATATATCCGTTCAAACTCCGTCACGGCCTCACCTCCTACACCCATTAGACGCGGGAATGGGGAAAAACTTACAGCATTCGTGAAAAAATGGGAGGGGATTTTTCCCCTCCCATATGTCAGGTAATGTCCAGCTTGACGGTCTCTCCCTCCACCCGGATGCGGATGGCGGAAATGGGATGCTCAAAACTGTCAATGATTGCTTCGGAAATCGGGTCTTCCAGCTCCTTCTGGATAGTGCGGCGGAGATTTCTCGCGCCGTAGGTCACGGAATAGGCTTTCTTCACCAGCAGCTGGCGCAGATCGTCGTCCCAGGAAAGGGTCAGGCCGCGGGTAGAAAGGCTCTCTTGCAGCTCCTTGAGCATGATGTCCGCGATACCGAGGAAGTTTTCTTCCGTCAGGTGGTTGAAGGTGATGATCTCGTCCACACGGTTGAGAAATTCCGGCCGCAGGAAGCCCTGCAATGCCTTCATGGTCTTCTCCTTCACCTTGTCGCCGTCGCTGCGGCCAAAGCCCATGCCGCCGACACTGCCCTCGGAACCGGCGTTGGAGGTCATGACGATGATGGTGTTCTCAAAGTTCACCACCCTGCCCTGCGCGTCTGTGATGCGTCCGTCGTCCAGCACCTGCAGCAGAATGTTCAGCACATCCGGGTGCGCTTTTTCGATTTCATCGAACAGCACAATGCTGTAGGGACGGCGGCGGATCTTCTCCGTCAGCTGTCCGGCCTCGTCATAACCGACATAGCCGGGAGGCGAACCGATGAGCTTGGAGACGGTGTGCTTCTCCATATATTCCGACATGTCCAGCCGAATCAGGCTGTCCACATTGTCAAACAGATCGCTTGCCAGCTGCTTGACCAGCTCCGTCTTGCCCACGCCGGTGGGGCCGACAAAGATAAAGGACACGGGCCGCTTCTTGGGGGAAATGCCCACCCGGTTGCGGCGGATGGCGCGGGACACAGCGTCTACCGCCTCGTCCTGACCGACGATGTGGGTTTTCAGGCGGTCGCTCAGCCCCTTGATGTGCTCATACTCCTGCGCCTTGATCTTGGAAGCGGGAATTTTTGTCCACAGCTCGATGATCCGCGCCAGATTCTCCATGGTCACGGCGGGCTTGGGCAGCCTTTCCAGCTCCTCGATCTTCGCCGCCAGCTGCATCAGCTTGCTGCGGATCAGCGCCAGGCGCTCATAGTCCTGATTCTCCGTATTTTCGTTGAGCATCCGCAGTTCCAGCTCGTAGTCGTCCCGCTCCTTTTTCAGCTCGGCCAGCTGGGAAATTTCCTTGCATTGCAGGTTGACGTCGGAACAGGCTTCGTCCAGCAGGTCGATTGCCTTATCCGGCAGAAACCGGTCGGTGATGTAGCGCTCGGAAAGCACGACGCACTGGCGGGCGATTTCCGGGGAAATCTCCACCCCGTGGAACTCGGCATAGGATTTGGCAATGCCCTGCATGATCTGGCTTGCTTCGGCGATGGTGGGTTCCGCCACGGTGACGGGCTGGAAACGGCGCTCCAAAGCGGCGTCCTTTTCAATATACTTACGGTACTCGGCGAAGGTCGTCGCGCCGATGACCTGAATTTCCCCCCGGGACAGAGCGGGTTTCAGGATGTTGGCGGCGTTCATGCTGCCTTCCGCGTCTCCCGCACCCACCAGATTGTGGACTTCGTCGATGACCAGAATGATGTTGCCGCACTCCTTGATCTCGCCGATCAGACTCTTCATGCGGCTTTCAAACTGGCCGCGGAACTGGGTACCTGCCACAAGCGCGGTGAGGTCAAGCAGGAAAACCTCCTTATCCCGCAGCTTGTAGGGGACATCCCCCGCCGCAATCCGCTGGGCAAGTCCCTCGGCAATGGCGGTTTTGCCCACGCCGGGTTCGCCGATGAGACAGGGGTTGTTCTTCTGGCGGCGGTTGAGGATCTGGATGACCCGTTCCGTCTCCACATCCCGGCCGATGACCTTATCCAGCTTGCCCTCCCGTGCCCGGCCGGTCAAGTCCATGCAATAGCTGTCCAGAAATTTATGCCGCTTGGACTTTTTCTTTTCCTTCGGCTCTCCTTCTTCCTTTCTGGAAGGACGGGGCTGGGGCGCGGGGGTATTGCCGAAAAGCTGGTTCAGCAGCGGAAACGTGGCGGTCTGGCTGTCGATCTCATCGTCGTCAGAGCTGTCGCTGTCGTCCTTCTGGCCGAACATGCTGCTCATTTCGTCGCTGAGCATATCCAGGTCTTCGTCGGAAATGCCCATCTGCTTCACGGCCTGATCGATCTGGGGAATTCCCAGACTCCGGGCACATTTCAGGCAGTAGCCTTCATTCATGGTAACGCCGTTTTCAACTTTGGTAATAAACACAACGGCGATATTTTTCTTACATTTGCTGCACATTTTTGGCTGCATAACGCTCACTCCTTTTCGGTGCAGTATAGCATATTGCGTCTGAAAAAGGTAAAACAAATTATGAACGATAACGCCCCGTATCAGACGTTTCCGTCGCTTCCGACCTCAAACTTTTCGATTCCATCGTCATACCACAGACGGGTCATGTACAGCCCTCCCGCCGGGACTGTCGGGCCGGCGGCGGTGCGGTTGCCGGAGGCCAGAATTTCGCCGATCTCCTCAGGGCGTATCTTTCCCTCGGCGGTGTAGACTACCGTCCCCGCCATGGCCCGCGCCATGTTGTAAAGGAAACCGTTGGCGCAGACCCTGAGGGTGACAAGCTCCCCCTGCCGCTCCACATTGTAATAGTATACAGTGCGGACGGTGGATTTGACATCCGTGCCGACGCTTCTTACTGCGGCAAAATCGTGGGTACCCACAAACTGGCTGGCCGCCGCCTGCATCACGTTCTCGTCTAAGTGCCGGGGGTAAAACCACGCGCGATTGACATAAAACGGATTCTTAAGCCGGGAATTGTAAATCTGATAGGTGTATTCCTTCCGGGCGCAGGAGCCAATGGCGTTGAAATTCTCATGAACCTCAAAGGCTTTTGTCACCACGATGTCGCAGGGAAGATGGGTATTCAACGCATAGGGCAGCCGCTCCACCGGGATGGTGGAGGACGTGCGGAAATTCGCCACGTACACCCGCGCATGAACACCCGCGTCCGTCCGGCCGCAGCCCGTCATATGCACCGGATGCCCAACCACCATGGCGGCGGCCTTCTCCATAGTCTCCGCTACAGTGGGCAGATTTTTCTGCACCTGCCAGCCGTGGTAATGGGTGCCGAGATAAGTCAAAAACAGGGCGATATTGCGCATATTTTCCTCACATACCAAACTTTTTCAGAATAATAACCGCCGCTGTCAGAAGCGCCGCCGCGCCGAACGCGGCAAAGTCGTTACGCTGATAATGCAGCTGCTTCATCTTGGTTCTCCCCTCGCCGCCCTGATAGCAGCGGCACTCCATGGCGGTGGCCAGCTCGTCCGCACGGCGGAACGCACTGATGAACAGCGGCACCAGAATGGGGATCAGCGCCTTTGCCCGCTCCATCAGCTTGCCGCTTTCAAAGTCCGCACCACGGGCTTTCTGGGCGGACATGATCTTATCCGTTTCCTCGATCAGCGTTGGGATGAACCGCAGGGCAATGCACATCATCATGGACAGCTCATGGACAGGCACCTTGATGACCTTCAGCGGATTCATCAGGCTTTCCAGCCCGTCCGTCAGGGAGATGGGCGAGGTGGTGTAGGTCAGCAGGAAGGTCGCGGTGACCAGCATCAGAATACGCACCAGCATAAAGGCCGCACGCTCCGCGCCGCCGGTGGTGATGGTAATGCCCCAGAAATCCACCAGCACCCTGCCGTCCTTGTTAAAAAACAGATTCAGCACGCCGGTGAAAACAAGGATCATCACCAGCGGCTTCATGCCCCGGACGATGGATTTTCCCGGAATGGCGGAAATTTTGATTACTGTCAGCAGGAACAGGAGCAGCACGCCGTAGGATACCCACCCGGAGGCAACGAAAAGCGTCACCATGTATACGACCAGAACAATGAGCTTCGTTCTTGGGTCAAGGCGGTGAATGACGGAATTGCCAGGGAAATACTGGCCGAGGGTAATGTCTTTAAGCATGGCAGTTTCCCCCCTTGAGCCGCCTGATCTCCGCCGCGGCCTGCTCGATGGTGTAGACATTCTTCACGTCCAGCCCCAGCTTTTTCAGCTCCAGAAATACCTGTGTCACCTGCGGTATGTTCAGTCCCATTTGGGTCAGTTCTTCGGCGTGGGTAAACACCTGGGCTGGCGGCGCGTCCATGGCAAGATTGGAGCCGTTCATCACCAGCAGGCGATCCGTCAGCCGCGCCACGTCCTCCATGGAGTGGGAGACCATCATGATTGTGGCGTTCTTCGCCTTGCGGTAGGACTGAATATTGCCCAGAATTTCCGAGCGTCCCATAGGGTCAAGGCCGGCGGTGGGTTCATCCAGAATGAGGACTTCCGGCTCCATGGCAATCACACCCGCAATGGCCACCCGGCGCTTCTGGCCGCCGGAAAGGTCAAAGGGCGAAACCTCCAGCTGCTGCTCCGTAAGCCCCACGAACCCGGCGGCTTCCCGGACGCGGCGATCGACCTCTTCCGGGGAGAGTCCCATGTTCTTGGGGCCGAAGGCAATGTCCTTGTACACGGTTTCCTCAAACAGCTGATACTCCGGGTACTGGAATACCAGCCCCACCCGGAACCGCGCCTGCCGGGTCAGCTTCTTGTCCGACCAAATGTCCTGCCCGTCCAGCAGCACCGTGCCGGAGGTAGGCTTCAGCAGTCCGTTCAGCTGCTGCATCAGGGTGGATTTCCCGGAGCCGGTGTGGCCGATGATGCCAATAAATTCACCCCGCTCCACGGGAAAAGATATGTCATCCAGCGCCTTATGCTCAAAGGGCGTCCCGGCGCTGTAAATATAAGTGAGATTCTTCACTTCCAGAATGGGTTTCAAGAAAATACCTCCCAGCGGGTCAGGCCATCACCATATCGTAAAGTGCCTGCGCGCATTCTTTCGGGTCTAATTTATCCAGCGGAAGGTCAAAGCCCTCCTGATTCAGCTCCCAGCACAGCTCCACCGTCTCCGGTGCGGCAAGTCCGATGCCGTGCAGCAGCTCCACCTGAGAGAAGACCTCCTTCGGTGTGCCATCCGCCGCGACCTTGCCCTTGTCCAGCACCACGACGCGCTGCGCCTTGGCCGCTTCGTCCATGTGGTGGGTGATCAGAACCACCGTGATGCCCTTCTCCCGGTTCAGCCGTCCGATGGTGTCGATCACCTCTCGGCGGCCTCTCGGGTCAAGCATGGCGGTGGGTTCGTCCAGAACAATGCACTTCGGCTCCATGGCAATCACGCCCGCAATGGCGATGCGCTGCTTCTGTCCGCCGGACAACAAATGAGGCGCATGGGTGCGGTACTCGTACATGTCCACCTGTTTCAGGGCGCTGTCCACCCTGCGGCGGATCTCCGGGCTGGCAATGCCCAGATTCTCAGGGCCGAAGGCAACGTCCTCCTCCACCACATTCGCCACGATCTGGTTGTCCGGGTTCTGGAATACCATGCCCACGTTCCGGCGGATGGCGATGAGCCTGTCTTCATTGGCGGTGTCGATGCCGCAGACGTAGACCTTTCCCCCGGAGGGAAGCAGAATGGCGTTGAAATGCTTGGCAAGGGTGGATTTTCCGCAGCCGTTGGTGCCGAGAACGGCCACAAAACTGCCTTCTTCAATGGTCAGATTCAAATCCGCAAACACGGGAACACCGGGCGTGTCCTCCACGCCCGGGTACGTGTATGCCAGATGCTCTACAGAAATTATGTCGCTCAAATCAGGCATCCTCCTATTTGTTACGGTGTCCACCGTCCGGTTGCACCGCAGGGAAGAACCAGTCCGGACTGCTTCACCGGCAGTCCCAGCTCACCGGCAGCGGTTTTGCCGCCATGTGCCGCCCCGAACACCACGTCGGAAGCATAGGCCACGGCAGAGGGCGCAAGCCCGGTGGTGTACGAATTGATGATGACGAACAGCGGGTCGTCGGACAGCAGCTTCACCGTCTCCTGTAAGAAGGGGTAAAAGCTGGTCTCCATCTTCCAGATCTCGCCGCTTGGCCCCCGGCCATAGCTGGGCGGGTCCATGATAATGCCGTCATAGCGCCGTCCCCGGCGGATCTCCCGCTGGATGAACTTGCCGCAGTCGTCCACGATCCAGTGGATGGGCCGGTCGGCAAGGCCGGAAGCCACGGCGTTTTCCTTCGCCCATGCCACCATGCCCTTGGAGGCGTCCACATGGTACACCTCCGCTCCCCCGGCAGCCGCCGCCAGTGTCGCGCCGCCGGAATAGGCAAACAGGTTCAATACCCGGACAGGACGGCGGGCGGAAGCCGCCGCCACCTTCTCCCGGATGAAATCCCAGTTCACCGCCTGTTCCGGGAAAACGCCCGTGTGCTTGAAGTTCATGGGCTTGACGTTAAAGGTCAGGTAGTCCTTATAGTGAATCTGCCAGCGTTCGGGAAGCTTGTTGTCCGTCCAGTGTCCGCCGCCGGTATTGGAGCGGACGTAGCGGGCATCATAGCGCTTCCATTGGGGTACCGTCCGTGGCGTATCCCAGATCACCTGTGGGTCGGGGCGCACCAGAATGAACTTGCCCCACCGTTCCAGCCGCTCGCCGCCGCTGGCGTCCAAAACCTCATATTCCTTCCATTCATCGGAAATCCAGAGCATTGGGTCTCCTCCCTCTTTCTCCTTATCTCAGCCGACGAAGCCGTCCCAGCCGCCATGCCAGCCGCCGTCCGAGCTGTTGTCCCAGCCGCCGGTGGTGTCTTCCTCCGTACCGCCGGGCTGATACTCCTCCCAGGAGCTCTGGTTGTGCAGCGGACACATGATATAGGGGGCATCCACGCCGTTATTCAGGTTGTTGTAAAACCCGTGCCACGAAGCGGGGTTACCGTCGGAATCAATGAGATATACATAGTAGTTGGCGGTGTAAATGTCGTTCAGCCCGAAGCCGTCCGCCGCCTTGATCTCGTCCACCTCGGCCTGCGTCAGCTTCACGAGAGACCGGGACTCGATCTGCGCGTCGCTGAACATATAGCAGTAGTCCGTCGCCACACCGCCGCCGGTGACGCAGTAGTCCACCTGAACGTGCTTGTCGCAGGTTCCCTCCGGCTCGTCGCCGTCGTAGACGTTCACGTAGACCACACGCTCCAGTCCGCGCACATCGGCGCTGCACGCCGCGGTGGCCTTCTTGCCGGAATCCAGACACACGCCTACACTGTGGAAGGCGTTGCCGTTGTACAGTCCTTCTCTGGGCAGACCGTCGTGGATGGGCTGCATGACCGCCTTCCACAGCCGTGCCGCCGGGTTGGCGCTGCTGCCGGTGAGGTAGATCTGTTCCGGGATATCGTAGCCGCACCATACGGCTGCGGTGTAGTGGGTGGTATAGCCGCAGAACCACCGGTCGCGGTTGGAAGACGTGGTACCGGTCTTGCCCGCGATGTTCTGTCCCGCAAAGATGGCCGCGCCGCCGGTGCCGTTGTTCGCCGCGTTGAACAAGCAGTAGTTCATATAATCCACAGTCTTCTGGCTGAGGATCTTCCGGGACTCCTGCTCATTGTCCACCACGACCCGGCCATTGCTGTCGTAGACCTTGGTGAACAGCCTCGGCTCCCGGTAAACGCCGTCGTTGGCGAAGGTCGCGTAGGCGGCAGACATTTCCCGCACGGTGGAACCAACCGTCAGTGCGCCCAGCGCCAAAGGCGCCAGACCCACGTCGGACAGGCTCTGCCCGTTGGGCAGAGGGTAATTGTCGGTCAGGGAGCTTTGGCCAAAGTTATACTTGGCAAAGCTGTATCCGTAATCCGCACCGATGGTGTCCAGCGTCCGGGCAGAAACGGTGTTGACGGAGGAAACAATGCCCTGATAGACAGTCCTCGCGTACTGGTACTGCCGGTTATCGTTCTTCGGCCAGTTGTTGCCGTCGATATAGGTCATGGGCAGGTCTTTCATCACCGACGCCGGGGTGACCTCACCGGACTCAAAGGCCGGGGCGTAAACGGAAATGGGCTTCTGGGAAGAACCGGTCTGGAGCTTCGCCTGCGTAGCCTTGTTGTAGGCAAGGAAAGTCGTCTTCTCCCCCACGCCGCCGGACAAAGCAACCACGTCGCCCGTCTCGTTGTTGATGACCACGATGGCGGACTGGAGCTGCTGCTCGCTGCGGGTAGTGGGAATGTTGCTCAGGTCGGTATAAACCGCATCCACCTGCTTCTGCACGTCCATGTCCAAGGTGGTATAAATATGGTAGCCGCCCTTCTGGATGCGGTTGAGGTAGATGCTCTGGTCGTTAGTGCTTAAGTCATCCCAGACCTTGCCGTCCTGATCTGCCAGATAGCTGGCAAAGTCCACAATCACAGCGTCCACGAACCACGAATAAATATGCTGGGAAGCGTCGGTGCTGACGGCCACCTGCTCGCCGCACTGGGGGCAGTAGCAGGTATCCCCCTCGCCGGTAAAGTGGCTGCGGGTGTTCTCGTAGCCGCAGTTGTCGCAGATCGTCCAGCGGTCGGCATCGTCGATGCCCTCTTTGAACACCATTTCCTGCGCCACAGCCGCGTCGTATTCCTCCTGCGTCAGATAGTCCTGATCCAGCATTTCGCTCAGAACGTTCAGCTGACGGTAGCGGTTACGGCCAGCGCCGTCCCGCTCCTCGCCCTTGTACATATATACGCTCTCGGAATAGGGGTTGAACAGGGACGGGTTATTGGTGATACTGATGAGGCTGGCGCACTCGGCGGTGGTCAGGTTCCGCAGCTCCTTACCGAAATACTCCGCCGCGGCGCTCTTGACGCCGTAGCAGCCCCGCCCCAGATAAATCTCGTTGAGGTAATACTCCATGATAAGGTCTTTGTCGTATTCCCGCTCGAAAATCTGCGCCCGGAAAATCTCCATGACCTTTCGCTGGACGGTAACGCTCTTTTCACCCGTGTGGTTTTTGATGAACTGCTGGGTGATGGTGGAGCCGCCGAACTGCTCGTCGCCGCCGAAGAACATATTCAGGCAGGCTTTCATGGTGGTGATCCAGTCCACGCCCTGATGCTCATAGAACCGTTTATCCTCGATGGCCACGGCGGCGTGAATCAGGTCTTCGGGAATCTCGTCAATGGACGCCCACTGACGGTCGGTGGTGGTATAAATCTGCTGCAGCAGCTGGATATCGCCGTGGTTGTCCACATAATAGATAAAGGAAGTCTGTTCCAGATCGTAGTCGTCCAGAGACCAGTCCGCGGCCTCCGTCAGAATATCCTCCTGCAAATAATCTCCCAGCGTGCCGACAAAGACCGTACCGCAGATCAGCACGATCAAAAGCACCGTCGCCGCCGCGCCGACGGCAATTTTCAGCACGGAACCGGCCACGGAGAAGATCATATACAGCAGTTTCAGCGACCAGTGGGGATTCCACTCCTGCCGGAGCTTCTTGCGCCTCCTGGGCTTCTTTTCATTTGCCATAGGGTACCTCCAATAGAAGCAGGACGTGCCTGCCTGGTAAATCCATTATAACCAGTGTCATATTCGCATAACACTACTCATATCATTATACCATACCGGATGAAAAAACGAAAGCCCCAATTTATAAATAAAGTTTTAATTGTGGGAAATACTAGCAGCAAAAGGAGGAATGCATGATATGCTGAAAAAATCGGCAAGCCTTATTTTGCTTCTGTACCTCACATTGGGGTGCTTCCGGGGGTATCTGGCGCTGTTCGACAAAGGCGCTTCCGAACCGAAGCAGATTTTCCCCTGTCAGGTGTCCTCCCTCCCCGACGCCGACCGGGAGGCTCTGGAAAAAGGCATCCCCGTCCGGTCAGAGGACGAACTGAATCAGTTTCTGGAAGATTTTCTGTCCTAAAATGCCGTCCTGTTTCTGTACAAAATGACCTCTTGATTTTGCGCGCGCCCTGCGGTAGAATATAGGCATCAAAAGCGGGGGGCGATTTCCTTGGCAGACCAATACGGTTCTGATTTCATCACCATCGTGGATGAGGAAGGCACCGAATACGAGCTGGAGGTGCTCAGCACACTGGAGTACAACGGCAGTACCTATATGGCAGTCATTCCCGCCGACGACGGTTCCGATTCGTTGGATCTGGAGGTCAGCATTTTCAAATCCATTGAGGAAGACGGAGAGCCGATCCTCTGCGCCATCGAGGACGAGGCGGAATTGCAGGCCGTGTACGACCTGATCATGGATTCTCTTTACTCGGAGGACGCGGAATAAGCGCGGTATTCCTCCTGCTTGGTGCGTAGCGTGTCCTTTTGGACCCACATTTTCTTATTGGGACGTTAGACTTCCCGGCCTGTTTGCAGACCTCCCGCCCCCGCATCGACGGATGGTGGACGCTGGGAGCAGTAATGGTCGGGAGCGGCATCCCACCTGCCTTTTCGTGCAGGTCATAATTGGATGCGATACGGCTAAAGCGGGGTGCATGGGGAGCTTCGGCTCCCCGTGTTTTTTATTGGGTGAAACTCTGACCAGATCGCCTTCGGCTTAGCAACGTTTTTCTCACCCTTGGTTATCGCACCTGCGGGTCATATACGCGCCCTTGTAGGGCAGCCGGTGCAGATTTTCTGTAAATTTTTTTCTAATTCCGTCTTCTTCAGCAGATTGCCCCTTGAAACCGGCGGGAAAATAGATTATAATACTCTGGTCTGTGCGTAAAACCAATCGCGTTATGACCAAAAGGACAAATGAGAGGATTTGATTACATGAGCGCATCCAGCAAGAAGAAGCTTCGCAATGAGCAGCAGACCGCCAAAATGACGGAAAAACAGGTCGCTGAGCAGAAGGAAGCAAAGAAACTGACGCTTTACACCACCATTTTTGTCGTCGTTCTGGCTGTCATGGTGGTATTCGCGATCGCCATTGGCGTCACCAGAAGCATCACTAACAGCGGTGTCCACGAGCGGAACACCGTGGCACTGACCGTGGGCGATCACGAGATCAGCAATGCCGAGCTGAACTACTTCTATATGAGCGCCATCAACAACTTTAACTCCAACTACGGCAGCTACGCCGCCATGCTTGGTCTGGACACCTCCAAGCCCCTGAACGAGCAGGTCATCAACAATGACACCGGCCTGACCTGGGCGGACGATTTTCTGAACACCGCCAAGGACAACGCCCGCAGCGCCTACGCCTTGGCAGACGCCGCTGAGGCCGCAGGCTTCACCCTGTCCGAAGACGACCTTGCCGATATCGACAGCGCCATTAACAACATGAAGCTCTATGCCAACCTGTACGGCTATTCCAGCACCAAGGACTTCCTGAAAGCCCAGTACGGCAACGGCGCAACGGAGGAAAGCTACAGACAGTACGTTACCCTCAACGCCCTCGCCAGTGCCTACCGCAACAGCTATTCGTCTTCCCTGACCTATACCGACGCCGACCTGCGCGCCGCTGAGAGCGAGAACTACGAGAAGTATTCCTCCTTCACCTACAACACCTACTACCTCGCCGCCAGCAAGTTCCAGACGGATGAGGTTGACGCGGACAGCGATGAGGCCGTGAAGGCCGCCAAGGAAGCCGCTGATTCCCTGATCGGCGAGGATGTCGCCACTGTCGCGGACTTTGACGCCGCCATCGCCGCTCTGGACGTCAACAAGGACACCGAGGCTTCCAGCACCGCCTACACCGACCAGCAGTATTCCTCCGTCTCCGCCACCATCAGAGACTGGGTCATCGACAGCGCCCGCAAGGAAGGCGACAAGACTGTCATCGCCAATACTTCCACCTCTACCGATGATGACGGCAAGGAAACCACGACCACGCAGGGCTACTATGCCGTGTTCTTCACCGGTTCCAACGACAACACCTTCCCGCTGGTGAACGTGCGCCACATTCTGATCAAGTTTGAGGGCGGCACCACCGATTCCACCACCGGCACCACCACCTACTCCGGCGAGGAGAAGGAAGCTGCCAAGCAGAAGGCCGAGGAGATTCTGGACGAGTGGATGTCCGGCGACGCCACCGAGGATTCCTTCGCTGCTCTAGCCAATGAGAAGTCCGACGACGGCAACGGCACCACCGGCGGCCTGTACGAGAACGTCTACCCCGGCCAGATGGTGTCCAGCTTCAACGACTGGTGCTTCGACGAAAGCCGCCAGGCCGGCAACACCGGCATCATCGAGTCCCAGTACGGCTACCATGTCATGTACTTCGTTGGCAAGAGCGATACCACCTACCGCGACTACCAGATCGAAACCGAGCTGCGCAACACCGACACGCAGGAATGGTATGACGCCACGGTGGAGGCCATGCCCATGACCGACGGCGACACCCGATATATCCGCAAGGATCTGGTCATCAGCGCCAGCTAAGCATTCCAAGTAAAAACCACAGCCCCGGCTTCGCATCAGCGAAGCCGGGGCTTCCTTCATGGAAATTTGAGAGAATCCGGTCGTTTTTTCTCATTGACAAATATCTCAGGCAGTCGTAGAATGGTTGCAAACTTCTTACAGGAGGTATTTTTATGGAAGTAACACGGGAGCAGGCGCTTGCCCTGCTGCAAAAATACAATCAGGAGCCGTTTCACATTCTCCACGCTCTGACCGTTGAGGGCGTCATGCGCTGGTTCGCCCAGCAGGAGGGCGAAGACGCGGACTTCTGGGGTCTGTGCGGCCTTCTGCATGATGTGGACTTTGAACGCTACCCCGAGCAGCACTGCGTCAAGGCGCCGGAGCTGCTGGCTGAGATCAATGCCAGTCCGGAGATGGTTCACGCCATTTGCTCCCACGGCTACGGCCTGTGCTGTGACGTGGAGCCGACTCACAAAATGGAGAAGATTCTCTTTGCCGCCGACGAGCTGACCGGCCTGATCGGCGCAGCCGCCCGGATGCGCCCCAGCAAGAGCGTCATGGACATGGAGGTCAGCAGTCTGAAAAAGAAATACAAGGACAAGAAGTTCGCCGCCGGATGCTCTCGTGACGTGATCCAGACCGGCGCCGACCGTCTTGGCTGGACGCTGGAGGAACTGATGGAAAAGACCATCCTCGCCATGCGCAGCTGTGAAGCCGGTGTGGCGGCGGAACAGGCCAGACTCTGCGGCTGATTTCCCCTCACAATTTTCATTCAGTACGATGCAAAAAGCCCCGAAAGCCGAAGCTTTCGGGGCTTTTACCAACTCATACTGAACTCCAATTAGGGTCTATCTGAAAACCGGGAATATGACCAACAGC
>ERZ826146.2318-NODE-2318-length-14699-cov-4.831467_pt1 | contig 14699 bp, 10 predicted proteins | sample MGYA00519857_ERZ826146 | MGnify/ENA primary metagenome ERZ826146 (study PRJEB31778, sample SAMEA3449222) | human gut metagenome | biome: human gut; feature: human-associated habitat; material: faeces | place: United Kingdom | collected 2010/2012 ...
CGCTTCGCGACATCTCCCCACACCGTGGGGAGTCACCCTCGCAGAGGGGGCCAAGAGAAAAAACTCCCCCGGAGAAATCCGTGAAAGATAAACCTTGCGAAAGGAGCATTTACAAATGGAAAAGATCAGGAAAAATTTCGGCTTCGGCTGTATGCGCCTGCCCATGATCGGCGAGGACGTCGATATAGAGCAGACGAAACAGATGGTGGACTGCTTTTTGGAGCAGGGCTTCAATTATTTTGACACGGCCCACGGCTACCTTCAGGGCAAGAGCGAGCTGGCCCTGAAGGAGTGCCTGACCAGCCGTTACCCGCGGGAGGACTATGTCCTGACCAACAAGCTGAGCGGGTCCTATTTTAAAAAGGAAGAGGACATCCGCCCGTTCTTTGAGAGTCAGCTTGCAGCCTGCGGCGTGGATTACTTTGACTTTTATTTAATGCACTCCCAGAGCACGACAAACTACCAGCACTACAGGGATTGCCGCGCCTATGAGACGGCCTTCGCCCTCAAGGCCGAGGGCAAGGTCCGCCATGTGGGCATCTCGTTCCATGACCGCGCCGCCGTGCTGGAGCAGATTCTGACCGACTATCCGGCCATCGAGGTCGTGCAGATCCAGTTCAATTATCTGGATTATGACGACGTGGCCGTCCAGAGCCGCAAGTGCTATGAGGTCTGCCGCAGGCATGGCAAGCCCGTGCTGGTCATGGAGCCGGTCAAGGGCGGCAGCCTTGTCAACCTGCCCGACGACGCAAAAGCCGTGCTGGACGCCCTGCACGGCGGCAGCCCCGCCAGCTATGCCATCCGGTTTGCCGCGGGCTTCCCCGGTATGCTGATGGTGCTGTCCGGCATGAGCAGCATGGAGCAGATGCAGGACAACCTGAGCTACATGAAGGACTTTACGCCGCTGAACAATGCCGAGCGTACCGCCGTTTCCAAGGTGGTGGAGATCTTCCGCAAGCAGGATCTGATCCCCTGCACGTCCTGCCGCTACTGCACCGACGGCTGCCCGAAGCATATCTCCATCCCCGACCTGTTTGCCATCATGAACACGAAGCACACCCACCACGACTGGAACGCGGACTACTACTATGAGGATGTCCACACCGGCCCCGGCTCCCGCGCCTCGGACTGCATCCGCTGCGGCCAGTGCGAGCGCGTCTGCCCCCAGCACCTGCCCATCAGACAGCTGCTGCAGGATGTGGCGAAGGAGTTTGAGAAGGGGTAAAATAGCATATCAGAAACAACGCCGCCTTCATTCGGAATTCTCCCGAATGAAGACGGCGTTTGTTAATATGGCAAATGTATGTTGCACAACAGTATCATAAGACTGCAACATATAAACAGACAAGGTCACTTGCAATCGCAAGTGACCTTGTCTCTATGTTACAAAAAAGATACCCTATAAAAAGGCTTAGACAAGGCCGCTGTTTTATAAAACATTGATTTGATGACCGAAAATTTTGTATTAGAATACCGCCTCTAAAGACTGCCTATGGCAAGGGAAGATATTGGTATTCTTCCGGTAGGGTAAGAGCCGTCCAATCAATTTTTTTGGCTGTGTATACGATTTCTGTATAGAGCGCGTCTCCGCGCTGCTTTCGATATGTAATGACGATTCTATCTGCGCTGCCTTTAACCATGCTTCGGATATCGCCTTCCAATACGGTGTTGGGAACAAAACGCCCCTTGCCGCCATTGCGGACAAAGCCCATACAAGCACCAACTGATCCGGCGAGCTTGTCAGTGTATAATTTCGGCTGGGATAAATTGTAATCACCGACCATCTTAGCAGAAAGATGTTTCTGCACCAATCCGGGAAGAACGCGCATTTTCATTTCGGTCGTGCCGTCTGCTGCAAACTCAAAATCTGACTCAGACAAGCGCTTGTCGCAGCACATACTAAAGAAGTTGTTTGCACTGATTTCCTTCTTGTTCAGCTTAAAGCCTGTCATGTGCAGAAAATTGCTGCCGTCAAATGAAACTTCCAGACACCGAACGGTCTTATGCTTGTCAGTCGTAACAAATAAAAGGCTTCTTCCCGCTAGGTTTTCCTTATAGGAAGCTGCGCAGGAGAAAACGATTTGCAAGGCTTCTTTTTTCGTCATGATAAACTACCTGTTGCATTCTATATTTTACAAAAAGAAAGGGACACCTACAACACCGCAGTGCTGTCCGATGTCCCTTGTGGCTAGTTTTATCGTTGTCCGCCAACCGACAGGTCCTTACGCCCTGCATCGCTTTCGGGTTTTATCGTTGCCCGCCAACCACAGGTTCTTACGTCCTGCATCAGATCGGATTTTAGGTGCTAGCCCACCAGCAGAATGTCGTCTGCTTTCCTACTTATAGTATACACAAGACGAACGAAAATAGCAACAGATCTAGCAATCAATTTTATGAATTTTTTGCAAATAAACGCACAAAAACAAAAATGAGATTAACTACCCCAAAAACCGACCAACCGCCGTGAGGCAATTAGCGATTTCGGCAAAGCATACATTGAAAATCGACCACTGATTTTGCCAATTTTGTGCGATACAAGAAAGTGGCCTATATTTAATTTATTGGAGTTGCCACTCTAAAAATCACCACACTGACAATTTGGATTTAAATATCTTACTGTGTAATGCTTTAGCTTCTGAACTACCAGCGTTTTTTGTGCTGGCGTCGCTCGTCTTCCAAAACCAAGGCTTGCAAATTTTTTAGGTAGTCTACCTCCGCACGCAGCCGCTGAACCTCTGCCAGCAGATCTTCTTCTACCTGCTTCGGCAACTGCTTTGGCGGACGACCCTTACTGCTGCGGCCGCGCCGTTCAACGGCAAAGCCTTCCGGTCCTTCCTCCAGGTAGATTCGCTCCCATGATTTGATCTGATCTCTGCTGTTTACATCAAATCGTCGGCAGGTTTCGCTGTAACTCAATTTCTCTTCCTGCATGGTTTCGATCACCAGCTTCTTGAATTCCGCTGTGTATCGTTTGTTCGGTACTCCCTTTGGCATAGCAAAACACCCCACTTGTTAGATAGTATACCATACTGTCTAACAAATGGGGTGCAGTTCACATCATCAGTGCAACTATCTTTTTAACCTTTTTAAGCATTTTTTTCATCTCCTTGCAGATTGTAAAATAGTGCCTTCACATCATCTATAAGCATTGGATTAACAGTTGCCATACTGTTATAATAAGGTTCACTTCCGTCAATAGAGAAAAGCATCTGATAACTACTTCTCCCTTGGAGAAAATACAAATCCACCCCATCATATTCAGTACCACCACGGTATTTTGCAATGAATCGCATATGTAGCGGATCTGAAACGAGGCTTGCATCCGATGCGTCCGTCACCTGATGTCTATATACAATATAGAGACAGATTGTCTTATCTGACGGCAATTCAATACATTGCCCATAAATATCAGGTCCTATCGTTTTGCATTCATCAATCCACTCATTAATTGCCGAATATTTTTTTAGTTGTATAGCAGGAACAGAATAAAAAGCTTTATGTTGATAATTTTCTCTTAGAACAAACCCACTTGCAAGTATAGCAACTACTGCCAGTATGGCAAGCCCAATAAAGCATATTCCGCCGAGAAGAATCTTCATCGGTGAATCTGTCTTCTTTCCCCTTACTTCCTGCACTACAATAGCAACTAATATTAGGACAACCGATATTGCAGGGATAAAAAACAATGCCCCAATTCCAATAGAAAAAAGCAGAGAAATGCTATCCCAACATATACTGCCCAAAGTTCAATCAACAATCTCTTTGTTAATCTCTTTTTACAAATAGTTCTTGCATTGCCTTCATCTTCGGTAGACGATTTATTCTCCATTTCCTGTAGGCCTAGAATATCTATCAGTCTATGTGCATTTGTAACACTGGGTGTTGAAATTTCTTGTTCCCATTTTGCAATCGTTTGTCTCGATACTCCAAGTTCTGCCGCCAAGGCCTCTTGCGTTAGTCCTTTTCGCTTTCTTGCCTCGGCAATTTGTTTTCCCGACAACATGCACTACACATCTCCTTTCTATTATCTTCTTCTAATACTAATTAAATCAAGTTCGTCGCATACTTTCAAGCACTTTTATGACTACTTTATGTTAACTCCTTGATTTTTTGCTTATTATCTTAATATAGTTTCCTGCATTCTCCACAATAGTCTGATAGCATCCGAGCTAATTTCGCTCTGCCCTTTTTGGTTTTCGCTTACTCTCGCCACGATGTACGAACACGACACTGCTGCCATCAACTGCTACAATGCCACCTTGACCACAGACGGCAACTTTGCAACGGGCAGGGCCTCGGCTGGTGCCGACCGATAATGCGCAGAAATATCGCCTGTTTGAATTCATCACAAACGGAGAAAGAATTTGGATGTGTTAGACACATGTGCGTTGCGGATTTTTCTGAATCGGTGAACAACAACAATCCCCAAGGTAGCTCATGTGTAAGGCGCTGCGGGGTGTTTTTTATGCGATTTTTTTCTGTCGGCTTGTACAAAAAACACCCCGACTTTTCTGTCGGGGTGTTGGGGTTATTCTGTGGGGCTTTCGGGGTCGGTCTCCTCCTCGGGGGACGGGGTCGGCTCCGGGGTGGGTGTCGGTTCAGGGGCATCGGGGGCGAAGTAGGCGCGGATGTCGCCGTCGCTGCGCTGGGTCGAGATGTCGAGCACGCCCTTATCACCGGCGGCCAGACCCTTTTCCGGGTCGGTCAGCGCGGCAGCGGCCAGTCGCAGCTTGTAGGCGAGGTTCGTCTCACTGCCCAGCAGCACCTGAACGCGGTTTTGGTAGGTGAACTCAATATCGCTCAGATCCTGGATGTTCAGCGCCGTCGTGCCGTCAAACAGGTTGTTCTCCTGCAGGCCGTCCCGCATTTCGGTCAGCGTTTGCAGTGCGCTGGCCTGCAGACCCGCTGTCTCCGCTGTGGCCTGCTGGGTCTCGCTAAGGAGTGAGTTATAGCTCTTGGGCTCGATGTTCTGCCCCACCACGGGGGAGAAATCTGTGGGCAGCGACATGGTCAGCAGAATCAGGCCGTCCGGCTGGCTGACGTCGGTACGCAGAATTTTGAGGGAGTCGCTCAAGACCATCCACCCGCCGGGGTACATACAGGCGAACCGCTCCGTGGCGGGCTCGACCTTGATGATGACCGCGGCGGGCAGTTGGATCTCCACAGCGACACGCTCCAAATACGGGAACTGAAGCGCCAGCTGCTGGGTCTTTTCCGCGGTGGAGAAGGCGAACAAGTTGGAGTTTTTCTCGATGCCCAGCGCCTCGATCAACTCGTCGGACGTGTAGATGCCGGTATCGACGGGCTGGGAGCGGTCATAGCTCTCTACCCGGAAGATCGTGACCTTGAACAGAAGGTTGATCGACACAAACGCCCCCACGGCCAGCACGGCCAGCACGCTGAGCGCTCCCAGCAGACGGCGGCGGCGCTTTGCCCGTACGATCTCCGCCTGTGTGACGCGGCGCGTGCGCCTTGGCGTGCCGGGGCGGTAGCCTGCCTTCTGGGGATTGATCTCCTGCGCAGGACGCTGCCGCGGGGGCGCATGGGGAGTAGGCGCGGCCTTTTCAGGCAGCGCTTTGGGGCGCGGGGCGTTCCTTTTTTCAAGGCCCAAGCGGCTGCCCATACTGCGGCGGGGCTGTTGGGCGTAGGAGCCGTTTGCGGATTTTTGCCTGCGGCTGCGCTGGTTGCGGTCCATAAGCGGCTCCTTTCCGGTGAATTTTGGGGCGGCTGCCCGTGGGTGGATGGTACGTTGGGCGGGCGCATATAGAATTGCGCCCCTATGGGGTGTGCCCGGCGACGCTCGTCGCATCGGGCGGGCGAACGATGTTCGCCCCTACAGGGTGTATGCAACCTTGTTTAGCCGTTGACCAACTTCAGCAGCTTTTCGGTAATCAAATCAAGGCTGTGCGGGTTGCCGAGTGTCTTGGCGTTGGCGCCCATCTCGGCCAGCTTGCCGGGGGAGGCCAGCAGGGTCTCGACAGTTTTGACAAGACCGTCACCGGTCAGGTTCTTTTCCTCGATAACGACTGCCGCACCGGCCTTTTGCAGCTCAAGGGCATTGTAATACTGGTGGTTTTCGGCCACGTTCGGGCTGGGGATCAGCACCGATGCGCGGCCCACGGCCTCAAGCTCGGCCAGCGTCAGTGCGCCGGAGCGGGCAATGACGAGATCTGCCGCGGCCAGCAACTGGGGCATGTTGTTGATATACTCCGTCACGACGAGGTTCTCGCCGGGGGCAAAGCCCTTTTCCTTTTCCAGCCCTTCAAACAGCTTGACGCCGCGGCTGCCGGTGGCGTGCAGGTGAAGCACGTTCCGGTGCGTCTGCTTTTCCCAGGCGCAGAGGTCGGCCACGACCTGATTGATGCGGTCCGCACCGAGACTGCCGCCGAAGCTCAAAATCACGGTGCGGTTTCCGGCGTTCAGCTTGGCGCGCGCTGCGGCGCGGTCCGCGGTCAGCACCTCGGGGCGGACAGGGTTGCCCACGACGGTGGTTTTTTCCGGCGCGCCGAGCTTTTCAACCGCGTCCGCGCTGGCGGCCAGCACAATGTTGACCTCCTTCGCCAGCAGCTTGTTGGTCACGCCCGGGAAGGCGTTCTGCTCATGGATGGCTGTCTTGATGCCGCGCCGGGCTGCCGCGCGGACGATGGGTCCGCTGACGTAGCCGCCGCAGCCGATGACAAGGTCGGGTTTGACCTCGTTCAGAATCTTCCGGGTGCGCGGGCCGGACAGCGCCAGATGCCAGATGGCTACGATGTTGCGGCCAATGTTTTCCAGGCTCAAATGGCGCTGGAAGCCATTGATCTCAATGTGATGGAAGGGGTAGCCTGCCTTGGTGACAAGGCCGTACTCCATCCCCTCGCGGCGGCCCGCAAAGTGGATCTCCGCCGTCGGGTCCGCGGCCTTCAGGGCACCGGCAATCGCCAGCGCCGGATTGATGTGACCGGCTGTACCGCCGGCAGCAATTAAAACGCGCATGATGGACCTCCATGAGAATAAAATATAGGCTGTGCCCGCCGTGCCGCGGGCGCCGGGCGTCCCCCTTACCGCGCGGCTCTGCTGCGGTAGCGGGTGCGCTGCAGCATCCGTTCTGTCTCGGCGCGGTGCTGCTCTGCCAGGCGCTGTTCCCGGGCATTTCCGGCGCGCGAGATACTCAACAGCACGCCCATCTCGCTCAGCAGCAGCAGCAGACTGGTGCCGCCGGAGGAGAAGAACGGCAGGCTGATGCCGGTGTTGGGGATCAGTGCCGTGCCGACGGCTATATGCAGAAACACCTGCCAGGCGATCTGCGAGATGATGCCGATGCCCAGCACCATGCCGTACAGGTCGGGTGCGCGCAGGGCGATCATAACGCCCATGATCAGCAGCACCGCAAACGCACCGATGAGGATAACGCAGCCGAAGAAGCCCAACTCCTCACCGATGACGCCGAAGATAAAGTCATTTTCGGCGTAGGGCAGCCACTGGTGCTTCTGCACGCTCGCGCCGATGCCCACGCCGAACATACCGCCTGTGGAGATAGCATAGATGCTCTGGCGGGTCTGCCACAGCATACCGGCGGTATCCAGCGGCGCAAGGCCCCAGGCAGCGTCCATACGGCCCGCGGCGTAGCCTTCCCCGCTGGCCAGCCCCTTCAGGAAGTACGCGCCGACTACTACACCCGCCGGAATGAGCAGCAGCAGCCAGCGGCCGGGCGAGAGGGTGCAGACGAGCATCGTGGCAAAAATCAGGCAGAGCAGGATCATGCCGGAGTTATGCGACTCCTTGTGCAGCAAATACAGGATGAGCAGCAGCGGCAGCGCAGGCTTTATCGCGCCGTACCACAGCCTGTTCTTCTTGTCATAGTCGCGGTCCAGCATATCTGCCGTCCAGAGCATGAGCGAGAATTTTGCCAGCTCCGACGGCTGGAAGGAGGCACCGCCCGGCAGATACACCCAGCGGTAGGTGCCGTTGGTGTCCTCCGGGCTGAGCAGCGTCAGGATCAGCAGCACAACGGTGATGATGTACAGACTCTCACTCATCAGACGCAGCGCGCGGTAGTTGATGTTGGACAGGACCCACATAAAGAACAGCCCTACAATTGCAATCATGACCTGCGGTTTAATGATACTGTACAGTTTACCGCTGGTAGCGTAGGCGCTGGAATAGCTGGCCGAGAACAGCATCGTCAGCCCGAAGAACAAAATGCCCAGCAGCAGGGCAAGAAAGCCCCGGGAGACCGGCCCCCGCTCCAGCTTGGGCAGGCGTATGATGGGTATCATGCGCACAATATTTCCGATGGTATGGTCAAACAAAAGGCCCAGCAGTGTGCGCACAATGCTCACGGCAGTGCTCATGGGCGGTCACCTCCCTTAGGGGCAGAAACAGGCAGAGGCCGGGTAGGCCCGGCCCCGCTGCTTATGCCACACAGATGTAAAAAATCCCCATCGCCACACCGATGACGGCAATCAGCGCAAAAAAGCCGTCGATCTTGACCTCGCGCCAGCCGCGCATTTCAAAGGCGTGGTGGATCGGCGTCATGCGGAAGATGCGCTTGCCGTGGGTCGCCTTAAAATACGTGCGCTGGATGACGACGGTCATCGCGTCCCAGATGTAGACAATGCCGAAAAAGAGCACCAGCTCGGGGCGCTGCATCACAAAGGCCAGCGCCGTAACAATGCCGCCGAAGAACATGCTGCCGGTGTCGCCCATAAAGACCTTGGCCGGGTAGAAGTTCCAGACCAGAAAGCCCGCGCAGGCACCCGCCGTGGCAGCGGCGATCAGCGAAACATGTACAAAGCCCAGCAGACTGCCGGCCAGCAGATAGCCGATCATCGACACGAAGGTCACGCCGGTGCACAGGCCGTCCAGACCGTCAGTCAGGTTGACAGCGTTGACAAGGAAGATGATGCCGAAGAAGGCGATGGGATAGTAGAGCAAGCCCATGTCCACCAGCCCAAAAATCGGGAACTGGACCTGCGTGGTCAGCAGCCCGAGGCTGTGCAGGCCGAACATGAACCCGAAGGTCAGCGCGATCTGCAAAATCATCTTCTGCGCCTCGGTCAGGCCGAGGTTGCGATGCTTGACGACCTTAATGAAGTCATCCAGAAAGCCGATGAGGCCCGAGCCGAACGCGAGAAACAGCACCAGCATACCGGCCTGCAGCTGCGGCATACCAAGCACCTCCGGCAGCTTAGGGCTGTACATGACCCAGACGATGCCCAGTGTGGCCAGAATGCCCAGAATAAAGCAGAGGCCGCCCATGGTGGGGGTGCCGTTTTTCTTGCTGTGCCATGTGGGGCCCTCCTCGCGGATGGTCTGGCCAAAGTGCAGCCGGTGCAGCGCCGGGATCATGAATTTGCCCGCCACCGCCGTGATGGCAAAGCCGCCGACGGCTGCCGCCGCCAACAGGGATGAGATTTGCTCCATGCCGTTGATTCCTCCAAACGTGTGTTGGGGTGCTTACCCCTGCGGCAATTCCTTATAGTATTCCTGCAGCAGCTGCTCCAGGCCCATGCTGTGGCTGGCCTTGACCAGCACAGCGTCACCGGGGCGCACGAATTGCCGTACATATTGTAGCACTTCTTCCGTCGTTTGGCAATGCACCGCTGCAACCCCGCGCGCTTTTGCGGCCTCGGCCATGGCGGCGCTGCGCGGGCCGTAGGCGATGAGTGCATCAACGCCCGCGTCAGCAACCCACTCGCCGGTATGGCGGTGCCCCTCCTCGCTCGCACCGCCCAGCTCAAGCATATCGCCGAGCAGCGCGACCTTCCGAGCATTGGGCAGTGCCTTGAAGACAGAGAGCGCGGCCTTCATGCTGTCGGGGCTGGCGTTGTAGCAGTCCTCAATGAAGGTGATGCCGCCCTTTTCCACGATATGCTGGCGCATGCCCGTCGTCCGGTAGGTCGCCAGCGCGGCAGCGCAGCGGGCAGCGTCCAGACCCAGGCGGGTCGCGGCGGCGTAGGCGGCCAGCGCGTCGTAGACCGTGTGGATGCCCGCTGTCGGGATGGCGGCATCGAACGTACCGTACTGCGTATCGATGATTTTGAAGGTCGTGCCGTTTGCGCCGGTGACGACATCCACCGCGCGGACATCGGCATTCGCGGCGTCAATGCCGAACCAGACCGGCCGCAGGCGGCTGGGGATGCTTGCCGTGGGCAGCAGGTCGTTGTCCGCGTTCAGGGCCAGCGGTGCGCCGTCGGGCAGGCCGGTGCAGATCTCCAGCTTTGCCTTCAGTATATTCTCGCGCGTGCCGAGATTTTCCAGATGCGAAACACCGATCATCGTGATGATGCCCGCGCTGGGCCTGGCACAGCGGGTCAGACGCTCGATCTCGCCCGCGTGGTCCATGCCCATCTCGACAACGGCGTACTCGGTGTCGTCGGTCAGGCGGAACAGCGTGTTGGGCACGCCGATGTCATTGTTCTGGTTGCCCTCGGTCTTGAGGGTCTTACCGAAGGCGGAGAGCACCGCGTAGCAGAACTCCTTCGTCGTCGTCTTGCCGACACTGCCCGTGACGCCGATCATTCTGGGGTTGAACAGCATCCGGTAGTTGGACGCCATGCGGATCATGGCCTTGCCGCTGTCCGGCACAATGACCGTGCGGTCCGCAGGCACGCCCTCGACGGGATGGTTGGCAACGATATATTCTGCGCCGCTCCGGTAGGCACCGGCGGCGTAGTCATGGCCGTCAACACGCTCGCCGGGGAAGCAGACAAAAACGCAGCCCGGCTCGACCTTGCGGCTGTCGGTCACAACGGCGCGGATGGCGACCGGCTCGGCCAGCGTCAGTCCGGCCAGCAGTTGATTGGCAGGAATGGTTTGCATGAAAAAGACCTCCTATACAGAAATGCAGCGTTTCACAAAAGCCCGGGTGTCCCTGCAGGGATGCTTACCCCTCCTCGTTTGCCGGGTCGATCTCCTCGGTCACCGTCGGGGCGTCATTGGTGGTATCCTCTCCGCTGTCCATCGTCAGCGTTATGATCGTGCCGTAGGCAGCGGAGGTTCCGGCCTCGACGTCCTGCGCCACGACCTTGCCGCTGCTGTCGCCGGCGAACTGCACGTTCAGGTTGGCGGCCTTGAGCATCTGCTCGGCAAAGGTGCCGGTCTTGCCGACGACGTCGGGCGTTGTGGTCATCGAGTTCTGGTCGGTAGCCGTGTACAGGTAAATGGTGGAGCCCGCGGGCACTACGCTGCCGCCGACGGGGTACTGGTAGACGATATTGCCGCTGCTGGGGCCGATCAGCTTATGCTTGAGGCCCAGGCGGTTCAGCGTGACCTGCGCGTTCGTCCAGGTGTAGTCCAGGCAGGTCTGCACGGTCACAGTGCCGGTGGGGTTGTAGTCAGCGTCCTGCTCGATGCCCAGATAGGGCGCGATCTCGCTGATGATGTTGCCGACGACGGGGGCCACGACCTGGCTGGCATAGTCCTTGACCCAGCGCGGGTCGTCCAGCAGGACGAAAACCTCGATTTCGGGATCATCGATGGGCAGCACAGCGGCAAAGCTCATCATTTTATAATAGTCGCCGTCGCCGCGCAGATGGCGGTCCGTGCGCTCTGCCGTACCGGACTTGCCGCCGATGCGGTAGCCCGCCACGTAGGCGTTGGCGCAGGAGTGGTAGTTTCCTGCCCCGTGGACGTTGTTTTCCATCATGGACAGCAGCTGCCGGCTGACTTCTTCGGAGATGACCTGGCGGCGGATGTTCGTCTCGGTCTGGGAGATAATGTTGCCGTCCTTGTCAGAGATGGAATCCACGACATAGGGCGTAACAAGGTAGCCGCCGTTGGCAATGGCCGCTACGGCGGTGGCCATCTGCATCGGGGTGATGGACTCGTTCTGGCCGAAGGCCGCCGTGTACAGGTTTGTATCGACCTCTGCCATCTGCTCGGCGTTGTAGACGCTGGTCCAGCGGGTCTCGTTGGGCAGGTCGATGCCGGTGGGCTGGGTAAAGCCGAACGCCTGGATATAATCGTAGAAGATCTGCGGCTTGAGCGTCTCCGCTGCCTGAATGAACCAGAGGTTGCAGCTGTGGTTCAGTGCGCCCGCCATGTCCTGTTCATAGTGGACCTCGCCGTTGGCGCAGCGGTAGGTATGCTCCCACAGCTCGCTGCCCTCATTGACGGTCAGGCTGCCGCCGCAGTAGAAGGTCTGCTCCGCACTCATAACACCGGAGTCCAGCCCTGCCGAGGCCGTGATGAGCTTGAACACCGAGCCGGGCATATACAGCTCGGTAATGTTCTTATTCTTCCACTGAGCCTCGCGCATCATACCCTGCAGCTGGGTAGCCTCGCTGGAGACCTCCTCGCCCTTCTCGTTCGTCGTCTTTTCATGGCTGATGATTCCGTCTGCAATGATGTCCTTGACGGCCTTCTCGCCCAGACGGCTTTCCAGCCAGTCAATGTCCTCCGCGTCGATCTCTGTTTTAGCCAGGATCTCGTTCATCTTGGGGTCGGTGATCGTCTTGGGGTCGTTGGGGTCAAACTGCTCAAGGGACGCCATCGCCAGGATTGCGCCGGTCTTGACGTTCATGACAATGGCGCTTCCACGGCCATGGACCGTAAAGGTGCTCATTGCCTCGGTCAGGTACTCCTCGACGATGGACTGTACGTTCTCGTCGATGGTCAGGTTCAGGTTGCTGCCGTCGATGGCCTCATGCACGTCGGCCTGACCGCTGGCCAGCGGTTCACCGTAGGCATCCGTTTCGGCCACGCTGCGGCCCGGCGTACCGGCCAGCGTCTCGTCGTAATATTTTTCCAGTCCGTAGGCACCCGAGCCGTCCTCGTTGCAGAAGCCCAGCACCGAGGCCAGGAACTCCCCATAGGGGTAAGTGCGGGAGGCTGCCTGTTCGCTGGTCAGGTAGAGGATACGGGTTGCCTTGCCGGTTTTGCCCTCGCCGTCCTTCTTGTCCTCCTTGTCCTCCTTTTCCTCAGTCTGCAGGCTCGTGTCCACCGCAGCGCCGTCCTTGAGGCGGTAGCTGTCTGCATAGGCCAGAATGGCATCCGCCACGGGCTTTTCGACACCCTTTTTCACCACACGGTACTGGTACGGCTCACCGGTATCCTTGTTGGACGCCGTCAGCGCCTTGTACACAGTATCCGCCGTTGTGCCGTCGTCCAGCAGCTCGGCAATGTGCTCTGCCGCTGTGTGGATCTGGTCCTCCGTCGCCCCGCTCTTTAAAATGGAGGACGGGTCGGCCACGATGTTCCATACCGTGCTGCTCTTGGCCAGCAGCTTGCCGTTGGCGCTGTAGATCGAGCCGCGCACAGCGGGCAGCGTTGTGTCCTTCAGCTGCTGGGTCACAGCCTCGGCGCGGTAACTCTCGGCATCACGCACCTGCCACACATACAGCTGGTAGACCAGCACGCCGTAGCAGGCGAGGATAAATGCTATCATGCAAAACAGCGTCCAGTATTTTATGCGCTTGCTTGCCCGGGGACGATGCCGGGTGGAATGGTTGGGTCGTTGCTCTGTCATGGATACACCTTGTTATTTCAAAAGCCTTTTTGCCGACGGCAGCAAGGCCGTGCAGCAAAAAGGCTCGTAGCTGCATATTTTTGGTTGTTTTACGGGTTCAGGCTGTCCAGCAGGCTCAGCGCTGCCGTGCGCACCTCATCCAACAGGCGGCCCGCGGCACCGGTGTTCCGCTCAATGATGCTCTGGTCCTCCAGCTGGACGTAGGTGATCTGGCTGGGATCGGCCTTGACCAGTCCCAGCTCACCCTCGGCCACCTGCTGCAGACTGGCGCGGCTCGTGATGTCGTTCATCCGGGTGTTCAGGTAGTCGTATTCGCTCTGGGCCTCGGCCAGCTGGACGCTGACCTCATCGACCTGTGCGTTCAGTTCCATCAGCGTTGCACCGCTCATCAGGCTGCTGATTGCCAGCCCGCCAAACACGGCAAGGATCAGCACGATCACGGCAGTCCGCATCACATGGCGGACGCGGTTCAGGCCGTGGTTGCCGCCACGCACCGCACGCACCTGCGGGCGCGGCAGGGGCTCCAGTTTCGGTGCTGCCGAGCCCTCGTGCAGCAAAACAGTTGTCATGAATAATGCCTCTTATGCTTTCTCCAACACTCTCAATTTGGCGCTGCGGCTGCGACGGTTGGTCTCCAGCTCCGCGGCGTCAGCCTCAATGGGCTTGCGGGTAATCAGCTTGGCCTTGGCCACACCTCCGCAGGTGCAGATGGGCTGCTCCGGCGGGCAGGTGCAGCGCTGTGCCCAGCGGCGGAACTTGTTCTTGACGAGCCGATCCTCCAGGCTGTGGAAGGTGATGACGCAGAGCCGCCCGCCCGGGGCCAGACAGTCAAAGATGGCGTCGAGCCCCTCGTTCAGGGCGTCCAGCTCGGAGTTGACCGCAATGCGGATGGCCTGGAAGGTGCGCTTGGCCGGGTGGCCTCCCTCGGCCCGTACCCTGGCCGGGATGGCGGCCTTGATGATCTCCACCAGCTCATCCTTTTCATGTGGGTTCATGCCTGCTGCCGGCTCATCAAGTAGGATCAGGCTTGGCTCTGTTGCCAGGACTCTGGCGATCTCCAGTCGGCGCTGCATGCCGTATGGAAGATTTTTAGCCAGCCAGTCTTTTTTATCATAAATACCTACGTATTCCAGACATTTCTTAATGTATTCCTGGTTTTCCGCCTCTTCTTTTTTAAGTCTTGGACTTCCTATTAAAGAGTCCCAGATACCAGTCTTTCTTCTGCAGTGGCGGGCAATAATGATATTTT
>ERZ826146.2322-NODE-2322-length-14677-cov-3.923882_pt1 | contig 14677 bp, 11 predicted proteins | sample MGYA00519857_ERZ826146 | MGnify/ENA primary metagenome ERZ826146 (study PRJEB31778, sample SAMEA3449222) | human gut metagenome | biome: human gut; feature: human-associated habitat; material: faeces | place: United Kingdom | collected 2010/2012 ...
TTTCTCCGCCGCCGCAGTCGAGCACGGGCATAGGCTCGCGTCCGTCCGGGGCGGACGTGCTACCCGAATCGGACGCGACGGGCACGCCGTTTCGGGTAGGAGCGACACCCTGCGAAGGCGCCTTCCCCGACAGATACTTGTGCAGGTAGCGCCCCGCCTTGCGCATGTCGGCGACGCTCATGTCGCCCAGCTCGGGGCAGCTCTCGTACATCGCCTTGCCGATGTGCTTGAAGCACTCGTCGCGGCGCTGCTGCATCTCCTCAATCGCCTTGTCGATGTCGGAAATCTTCTTCTTGGTGCTCATGATTTATTCCTCCTTGTTCGTTGAATCGTCTATGTCATAACCGCCGTCGAAGAAGGCGGTCGAGATACGCACGTATCCGCGATAGCTGTCGTTCAGCTCCGGCATGCACCGGCGGTCGATATCGGACCCGCGATAGGTCTTGTTCATCCACTCCGTCACGTCGTATTCGAGAATCAGCGGCTCGGGGAAATCCATACGCCCGGTGCTTCGAACACGCTCCTGCAACTGCCAGCCCTGTTCCTCGGCAAGGCCCTCGATTGATTCGTAGAAAGCGTTTCGGCCGAGCATGCGACCGGAGGGCTGATTGCGCTGGAACCAATGGCGGTACAGGTCGTACAGGAACTTGCAGGGGAGCAGATGCCAAGACGCCGCAGGGAAAATCTCGTCGGCGAACTGTCGCAGGGGGTCGTTCGCCACGCGGAAATCATCCAGAAGCTGCTGACGAACGAGGGCGCGGCCTGCGACCGGGTGGCGGACGGCTTGCAGGCGCTTCGGCAGTTCGAAGCGGCGGCGGACGGAACCTACGACGTGATTTTGATGGATATGCAGATGCCGGTGATGGATGGCTGCGAGGCGGCACGCGCCATTCGCGCCAGCGGCCGGGAGGATGCGGAGAACATCCCGATTATCGCGATGACGGCCAATTCGTTTGACGATGTGCGCGAACGGATTTTTGAGGCGGGCATGAACGGCTATCTGGGCAAGCCGGTCGAGCCGGGAAAGCTGGCCTGCGTCGTGCGGGCAGCGAAGGAGGGGAGCGCGCCTTGTATGTAAACAGTCATTGAGCAAAAAACGAATGTCGCACAAAGCGCGGACGCGCAATGCGCGCCCCTACGGGCACGGCGTAACTTATTGCTTAGACGGAAAGTAACCTGATAAATGAGCTCCCTCTTCGAGGGCGTGGAGCTTGCCGCCCGCTGTGCGGGAGGCAGGCAAGTGGAACGCCGAAGGTCTGGCACGGCGAAGCCGTGACTGAGGGAGTCACCTCTTCACAAACGACCAAACGAGCAGAATCCCTTCGGGGAGCAGCAGCAGCGGCGACGCGCACAGCAGCACATCCATGCCGAAAAACGCGGCGGTCAGCAGAAGCCCCAGCGCCCCGAGCGCGCAGAGCCACAGGCTGAGCGGCTGAATCCTGGCAAAGGCGCGCCCGAGCGCCTGCGCGGCGGCGCAGAGCGTGGAAACCGCGCCGATCAGCAGGGCAAAGAGCTGGGCGAGCGTCAGCAGCGCCTGCACCAAGCCCTCGCGCGGGCGCGCGCTGGAGAGAATCGTCATTCTCGCGCCCCAAACGTGCTGATCGCGCAGGAGCTCATAGGGGTTGCACAGGGACAGCGCGGCCAGCGTCAGCACGCCGAACAGGCCGCCGAGAACGACGCGCAGCGCGAAGAAACCGGCCTTCGGCACAGGCGCGGGCGTTTCCAGCTCCTGCGGCGGCAGAAAGAGCATCAGCGCGGGCGAACCGGCGGAAAGGCCGAGCAGCGCGGCCAGCAGCAGCGGCCGAACGCCTGCGCCGAGGAGCGGAAAAAGCCCCGCTGCCGAGGCGGAAGAGAGCGAGAACCCCGCGAACACGACCAGCGCGACGGGCAAAAGCAGCCGGAGCGCGAAGGCCACGCGGCACACGCCCGTGCCGCCGGGGCGCGCGGCGAGCAGGCAGAAGCCCAGCGTCAGCATCAGGCAGGTCAGCAGATGGCCGTTTGGCAGGAGCGTCTGCTGGGCGAGCGTCGCGCCCGCGGCCAGCAGCAGCGCGCCGCAGACGAGCAGCGAAAGCGCCAGCACCGCGCAGAAGGCGCTTCCCGGCGCTTTGGAGAGTCGTCTGGGCGCGGCAAGGCCGATGACCCCGCTCAGCAGCAGCGCGGGCACAGCGGCCCAATACGCGGCGTTGAGCGCAAGCGGCAGCAGCAGCCCCGTGCCGACGGCAAAAATCTGCGCGCCGCAGGCAACGCCCGCCGCACAGGCGCGCGCGCGGTAAGCGGCGCGGACGCGCTGCTCAATCCTTTCGTCCTGCAAAAAAAGCCCTCGCTTTCTGCCGCCACAGCGGGAAACGAATCAGCAGATCCGGGTTTCCGGGCCGCCTCGGCGTGAGCGGCGCGGTCAGCGGCGAACCGACGGAGCGCATCGCGCAGGCGGCGCAGAGCAGCGCAAGCCCCAGCAGCGCCATCAGGTACAGGCCGCCGAGCGCGCCCGCCGTCAGAAACAGAAGCTGAATGATCTTCATGCCCACGCTCAGCGCGTAATTGGGGATGCAGAAGCCGCCCAGCCCGCTGGCCGCGACGACGATCAGCAGCAGCGGGCTGACGATATCCGCGCCGACGGCGCTCTGCCCCAGAATCAGGCCGGAGACGATGCCCAGCGCGTTGCCCATCGCGCCCGGCGCGCGCAGGCCGGCCTCGCTGACGAGATCGAACGCCAGCGTCATCAGCAGCGCCTCCAGAAAGATCGGCGCGGGCACGCGGGAGCTGGTTTCGTAGACGCTGGCCAGCAGAATCGGCGAAATCAGCTCGGTGTGAAACCGGAGAACGGCGATGTACGCCCCCGGCAGAAACAGGTGGATCAGCATGCCGATGAACCGCACGATGCGCAGAAACGTGCCGTACTGCCAGCGCATGGAGGCGTCGTCCGGCGTGTGGAGCTGGTGCCAGAGGGTTGAGGGCGCGCCCAGCGCCAGCGGCGAGCCGTCCGTCAGCACGACAATCTGCCCCTCCGCCAGAAACGACGCGGCTCTGTCCGGCCGCTCGGTGGCGACGCATTGCGGAATCAGCGCCATGGGGTGATCCTCGATGATCTGTTCGATTTCGCCCGCCGACAGCGCGAAATCGCTTTGGCAGGCCGCCAGACGGCGGCGGACGCGCGCGAGCATGGCTTCGTCCGCCGTGCCGCGCAGATACAGCAGCGCGCATCGGGTTTTCATCGCGCCGCCGACGCTGAGAAATTCCGTCATCAGCTCCTCGCGCTGCACGATGCGCCGAAGCAGCGTGATGTTCGTGCGGATGGATTCGCCGAAACTCTCGTGCGGCCCGAGGACGACCTGCTCCGCCTCCGGCCTGCCGACGGCGCGCTTTTCAAACCCGCGCGTGTCCATTACGCAGGCACACGCGCAGCCGTCGCAGAGCAGCACGCTCTGGCCGGAGAGCGCGTCGGCAATCAGCTCGTCAAAGCGCGATTTGGTTTCCGTCGGCAGGACGGAGACGGCGTTTTCCATCAAATAGCCGACGCGCGCCTCGGGCGGAACGTCCGCCCCCGCGTCGTGCGGCAGCGCCATGCACGGCTTGAGGATGTTTTCGTCGATTTCGCGCGTATCGGTCATGCCGTCGATGGTCACCAGCGCGGAAAAAAACGCGCCGGAGCGGAAACGGCGGATGATGACGTCCGCGTTATCCGACGCGCGGAAGCGGTCGTGAAAAACCCGGACGTCGCCGGATAAATCGCCGCTGAGCGAAATGGGGTCGTCCTCCATGAAAGCGCCTCCTTCCGGGCGGAATACGCCGTTAGGATAACCGGAAACGCGGCGCGTCATGCAGGGCGGATTCATCGGACGACTTGTCAAAAATGAACGATAGGCAAACAAAAAAACAAACAATTTTGCGTGTCGGCTATGGTTTTTACAAAGAAGCTGTGTTATACTGATAGCAAGGGGACGTTTGAACCCATCAAGAAGGAGGACATACCTATGCAGCTTACCGTTCGCCAGCCTTCCGCTTCGGAAGACGCCAAGCATTATACGACAGAGCGCCTGCGCGGCGAATACCTCATCGAGACCGTGTTCGCGCCGGACGACGCGATTTTGACGTATTCCCACTTTGATCGCATCATCGCCGGCGGCGTGATGCCCGTCAGCAAGAGCGTGGAGCTGGTCGGATGCAAGGAGCTGGCCTCCGATACGTTCCTTCAGCGCCGCGAGATGGGCGTCATCAACATCGGCGGCAAGGGCAAGATCGCCGTGGACGGCATTGAGTACGATCTCAAGCAGTACGACGGCCTGTATGTCGGCATGGGCGCGAAGACGCTGAGCTTCACCAGCGACGATCCCGCCGACCCGGCCAAGTTCTACATCAACACCTGCCCCGCGCACAAGACCTATCCGACCGTCAAGATCGACATCGACAAGGCCAACAAGCGCCCGCTGGGCAGCGTGGAGACCTGCAACAAGCGCGTCATCAACCAGTACATCCATCCGGCGGTCATGCAGAGCTGCCAGCTGTGCATGGGCATGACCCAGCTCGCGCCGGGCAGCAACTGGAATTCCATGCCCTGCCACACGCACGAGCGCCGCATGGAGGTCTATTTCTACTTCGATCTCAAGGATAACAACGTCGTCTTCCACATGATGGGCGAGCCGACCGAGACCCGCCACCTGCTGATGCACAACGAGCAGGCCGTCATCTCCCCGTCCTGGTCGATTCACACCGGCGTGGGCACGAGCAACTATACCTTCATCTGGGGCATGTGCGGCGAGAATCAGGAATTTGACGACATGGACAACATCGACCCGATCGACCTGCGCTGACGCGGGGGGGTCAGGAAAAAAACGCCAATCACACGGCCGCCGCCCTTTTGAAAAAAGGCGGGTCGTGCGGAAATATACAGAAGGAGGCTTCTTTCCAATGAACGAGTTTATGAAGAATTTCAGCCTGGAGGGCAAGATTGCTTTCGTCACCGGCGCGTCCTACGGCATCGGCTTCGCGATTGCCAACGCGCTGTCTGCGGCGGGCGCGACCATCGTTTTCAACGATATCAATCAGGATCTGGTCAACAAGGGTCTGGCTGCCTACGAGGAGAAGGGCATCAAGGCGCACGGCTATGTCTGCGACGTGACCGATGAGGAAGCAGTGCAGAAGACCGTCGCTCAGATTCGCGAGGAAGTCGGCGTGATCGACATTCTGGTCAACAACGCCGGCATCATCAAGCGCATCCCGATGCTCGAAATGAGCGCGGCCGATTTCCGCAAGGTGATCGACGTTGACCTCAACGCGCCGTTCATCGTCTCCAAGGCCTGCATTCCGGGCATGATCGAGAAGGGCCACGGCAAGATCATCAACATCTGCTCCATGATGAGCGAGCTGGGCCGCGAGACGGTTTCCGCTTACGCGGCGGCGAAGGGCGGCCTGAAGATGCTGACCCGCAACATCTGCTCCGAGTACGGCGAGGCCAACATCCAGTGCAACGGCATTGGACCGGGCTACATCGAGACCCCGCAGACCGCGCCGCTGCGCGAGCGTCAGGCGGACGGTAGCCGTCATCCGTTTGACCAGTTCATCATCTCCAAGACTCCGGCCGCGCGCTGGGGCAAAACCGAGGATCTGCAGGGACCGGCGGTGTTCCTCGCTTCCGATGCGTCCAACTTCGTCAACGGCCACATCCTCTATGTGGACGGCGGCATTCTGGCTTACATCGGCAAGCAGCCCTGATCCGGACGGAAACGCGCCGTACCGGCGCGTAAGCGCATAAAAGAAAGAGCTGTCAAGCTAATAAAACAGATATTTCAAGAAAAACTAGGAGTTTTCGCCCGAAGGTTTCCAAAGAGGTTTTCGGTTGTTGCTGCCGGTGGCAGAAATAAACAATCGAAAACGAAAGCCCTTTGGTGGGGCGATGGGGCAAAGCCCCATATTCTGAAAATGCTTAGTTGTTTGATTCTTGAAAAATCTGGATTGAGCTTGACAGCTCCTTTTTTTCAAACGACGTCTACAAAACGGAATAAAGCGGGGCGGCGGATTACGTCGCGCTCCGCCTGAAAAGGGCGCGCCCAAGCGCGGCTTTCGCCCATCCGAGACATTGGGCGATCCCCAGCGGCAGCGCCAGCCCGCAGAGCAGATACAGCGCGTTCCATTCCGAGCGGCCGTTCGGCGCATACATGTAGTTGGCCACGGTGCGGAAAGCGCGGACGCTGAAATCCGCCGCGCCCAGCCCCAGCGCGTTGAGCGCGAGGAAGAAGCAATCGAGCGCGAAGAAGCCCATGTAGTGATGCATCATAATATCGAATGTGTTTCGGCTGATGGCCAGCGCGAACCGGCTCTTGACGATATGCGGCGCGAGCAGGCGGGAAATCCGCAGATAGAACGCAATCGCCAACGCCGCGCCTGCATACACGCCGAATGCGCCGCAGCCGAAATACGAGCAGTTGGAGAGCAGATACGCGAGGCTATCGTACCGGGTGGAGAGCAGCACGCGCAGCACCACGAGGCAGAGCAGATACGGCACGGTGGGCAGGCTGTCGCGCTTTTCCAGCACGCGGCGATAGAGCTGACCGCCCGCAAGCCCCGGCAGGAGAATCAGCGGGCGCAGCAGCCAGAGGGGGAGGGCGGCCTGCCGCCCCGCAAAGCAGAGCTGCACCGCCGCGCAGCCGGGAATCAGGCAGAGCAGGAAGGTCATCACCTCATTTTCGTGCCACAGCCGGGACAGCCGCCGGATCAGCGCGTAGGCGACCTGCGCGCAGAAGAGCGGAAAGATGAACCACGCGCCGAGGTTCCAGACGAAGTGCTCGCCGTCCGTGATCGGCGCGAGCAGCAGGGTGTAGGGCGAAAGCGGCGCGCCCAGCTCAAACCCGCCGAAACGGCGCAAAAGCGCCGCGCCCACGCCGTAAACGGCATTCCAGAGATACAGCGGCACGAGCAGCTTTTTCGCCCGGTGCGCTAAATCCGAGCGCGCGCCGCCGTACAATTTGAAGAAGTAGCCGGAGCCGAAAGCGAACATCATCAGGTGGAAGGAGTAATAGCGAAACAGGCCGTTCATCTCGAACAGATGGCCGTTTGTCGTGTGTCCATCCACCACAAAGACGATGGCGAGCAGATAAAACACACGCATTGTATGGTTTTCAGATTTATTCTGCACCGATAAAAACCCCCTGATATTCAGAATCTGTGAAAAAATAATCGGACGAAAACCCGTATGGAATGATTATATCATGTTTTGCCGCCGGGTCAATGCATCTTTGGCGGGGACTGGCGAAAGGAACGGGGGACGCGGGCTGGCTTGTCGTCGGAAAACAGGGCAGAAAACGGCAAAAAAGCGAAAACAGCACCGCATTTGGAAAAAAACATGCATTTTGTCCGTAGACGATTTTCATAAAAAATGTATACTTATAACACATCATCAAGATAGTGAACAAACATTCCGATGGAGGTGCCGTTTATGGTTAAGTTTGGTGAACGGATGAAGGCTGCCCGTACAGCCAAACACATGAGTCAGCAGGCTCTGGCGGATATCATCGGCAAGAGCCTCAACACCGTGGGGCTTTATGAGCGCGGTCTGCGTCAGCCGAGTCTGGAAACGCTGTGCCTTCTGGCGGATACGCTGGAGGTTTCCAGCGACTATCTCCTCGCGCGCACGGACGTCAAGCGCACGGCGACGTTTTCCGGCGTTTCCGAAAGCGATCTGGCGGCGCGCGTGGCCAGAATCGAGAATCATCTGGGTCTGAATTGAACAAGGAGCGCCCTTCCTTTTCGGAAGGCGGAAAGGCGCTTGCGGCGGGCGTGCATTGCACGCCCGCTTTTTTGCAGAAATGATGAAAGAATCTTTGTAAAATTGGTAAAGTCGTTGACTTATTCCCGCGCAATCTGTAAAATAGAGACAGTTACAGCATGCGAAAGGAAAGCCGGCCTATGAAAATTCTGTTTGTTTCAAGCGAATGCGCCCCCTTCAGCAAATCCGGCGGTCTGGCGGATGTGGCGTTTTCCCTCCCCCCGGCCCTTCAAAAAACGGGCGACGACATAGCCATCGTCATCCCGATGTATCGCGTTACGCAGGAAAACTGCGGCGATCAGTTTGAATTGGTCAAGACCTGTTCCGTCACGCTCGGCCAGCGCAGCCTCGCCTGCTCGCTCTACCGCGGCGCGCTGAACGGCGTGCCGGTGTACGCCATCGGCAACGAGCATCTCTTCCACCGGCCGCGCCTGTACGGCTATGGCGACGATTCGCTGCGGTTCGCGTTCTTCTGCCGCGCGGTGATCGACCTGCTGCCGGAATTTGGCGCGCTGCCCGATATTCTGCATTGCAACGACTGGGAAACGGCGCTGGCGATTCTCTATCTCAAAAACGACGCGGTGCTGCGGCCGGAGCTTTCCCGGATCAAGACGGTGTATACCATTCACAACATCGCCTATCAGGGGCAGTTCGGCAAGAGCGAAATGGAATCGACCTTCGCCCTGCCGTCCGGCTGGTATCACGGCGGCCTGAGCTATGAGTTTGAGGGGCGGCAGGATATCAACCTGATGAAGGGCGCGATGCTGATGGCGGACGCGGTGACGACCGTTTCTCCGACCTACGCGCGCGAACTGCATTATCCCTACTTTGCCCACGGCCTGCAGGGCGTGGTCGATCTGGTGGATCACAAGCTCTACGGCATCCTCAACGGCATCGACGTGGCGCATTACAACCCGGAGAGCGACCCGCTCGTGCCGTATCACTTCACTGTCGAGGATCGAACCGGCAAGGCGCGCTGCAAGCGCGAGATCCAGCGCCTGTTCGGGCTGAATCAGGAGAGCGAGTGGCCGCTGCTGGCCAGCGTCGCGCGGCTGGTTGAGCAAAAGGGCATCGAGCTGATCCGCGAGATTCTGCCGCAGCTGATGGATATGGGCGTTCAGCTCATCGTGTTCGGCCAGGGCGACCCGAAGTACATTGAGTATTTCAACTGGGCGAAGGCGCAGTGGCCGGGGCAGCTCGGTTTCTCCAGCGATTACAACGAGCCGACGGCCAGCGCCGTGTTCGCGGGCGCGGATATGTACCTGATGCCCTCGCGGTTTGAGCCGTGCGGCCTGTCGCAGATGATGGCCATGCGCTACGGCACCGTGCCGATCGTTCACGAGACGGGCGGCCTCAAGGACTCTGTGCGCGCCTATAAGGATTTTGACGGCATCGGCGACGGCTTCGCATTTTCGGATTATCAGGCGAAGGATTTGTATTTGGCTATTTCGGAGGCCGTCAAGCTCTATTTCGGAGACGAGGCGATGTTTGACCGCCTGCGCGTACGTTGCATGAAGAAGGATTTCTCGTGGGACAAGAGCGCCGAGCGCTATAACCGCATGTATGAGGATATCTGCGGCGGCGCGGGCGCGGGCGAGCCGATTCCCTTTGAGGAGGCCTTTGACCAGCTTCGCCACTGCTACATGGAAAACGAGCGCACCAACCGCGTCCGGCACGAGAGCGGCTACCAGCGCGTGGTGCAGATCACCATCATCGGGCGCGGCGCGGGCACGTTCACCATCCGCTTCAATGAAAACGGCATGCAGGTCGAGCCGACCTCCGCGAGCGACGCGGAAGCCTACGTGCATTGCAGCTTTGACAATCTGCTGGCCATGGCGCGCGGCTTTGTGACCGTCGATAAGCTCTATTTGAGCGGCCAGCTCCGGCTCAGCGGCAACCTGTCCAAGGGCTTTGAAATTCGGTATCTGCTGTCGCCGGCCAAGCAAAGGGCATAAAAACGATAGAACGAAAAAAATAGTGGGGCTGTCAAGCTAACGACACCGATATTTCAAGAGTAAAACTAAGTATTTGCGCCCGAAGGTTTCCAAAGGGCGACCGGAAAGCCCTTTGGTGGGGCGATGGGGCAAAGCCCCATATCCCGAAATGCTTAGACAATGTTTCTTGAAATGTTTGGTTTAAGCTTGATAGCCCCATTTGTCACATATGGAAGACGGCGTAAAGCCGTCCGCTCAAACGCCCAGCAGCCGGACGCGCTTCATCCCCGCGATGTTTTTCACGGCCTGCGTCAGCGCTTCGCGCTTTTCAGACGGCGCTTCATCCAGATCCACGACGGAGACGGCGATGTTTCCGCGCGAACGGTTGACCAGATCGGAGATGTTCAGCCCGAATCCCGCGACGGCGGAGGTGATCGAGCCGAGGACGTTCGGCACGTTTTCGTGGATGCAGAACAGGCGCGGCTTGCTGACCGGCGCGACGTCCACAGCAGGCAGGTTTACGCTGTTGCGGATGATGCCCGATTCGAGGAAATCCCGCGTCTGCGCGGCGGCCATGACGGCGCAGTTCTCCTCGCTCTCCGGCGTGGACGCGCCCAGATGCGGGGTGCAGATCACGCCCTTTGCGCCCAGCAGCGCGTCGGAGGGGAAATCCGTGACGTAGGCGGCGACGCGGCCATCCGCCAGCGCTTCGAGCAGCGCGGCCTCGTCAACCAGCCCGCCGCGCGCGTAATTTATGATGCGCACGCCCTTTTTGCACAGCGACAGCGCCCGGCGGCCGATCATGCCGCGGGTCTTATCGGTCATCGGCACGTGCACGGTGATGAAATCGCAGGCGGCGAACAGCTCGTCGAGCGAATTTTCGTGCCGGACGCTCTGCGCGAGCTTCCACGCATGCTCGACGGAGATCATCGGGTCGTAACCGATGACGTTCATGCCCAGCGCGACGGCCGCGTTGGCAACCAGCACGCCGATGGCGCCCAAGCCGATGACGCCGAGCGTTTTGCCGCGCAGCTCCGGGCCGACAAACGCCTTTTTGCCCTTTTCGACGGCCTTTTCAATGCCGTCGCCCTGCCCCTTCAGGCCGCGCGCCCACTCGACGCCGCCGACGATGTCGCGGCAGGAGAGCAGCATGGCCGCCAGCACCATTTCGCAGACGGCGTTGGCGTTCGCGCCCGGCGTGTTGAACACGCAGACGCCCGCCTGCGTGCATGCGTCGATGGGGATATTGTTTGTGCCCGCGCCCGCGCGCGCAATGCTCAGCACGGAGGGCGCAAGCGGCATGTCGTGCATGGAGGCCGAACGGACGAGAATCGCATCCGGCTGCCCGGCGCTGTCGCTGACGTGGTAGTGTTCGCCGAGCTGGGTGTAAATCGCGGGGGAAATCGCGTTCAGCGTTTGAATCTGATAGTTCATGGCTTAATTCTCCGTCTCAAATTGCTTCATAAAATCGACGAGCTTTTGCACGCCCTCGACGGGCATGGCGTTGTAGATGCTGGCGCGCATGCCGCCGACGATGCGGTGCCCCTTGAGGTTCACCAGCCCCTGCGCGGCGGCTTCCTTGACGAATTTCGCGTCCAGATCCGCGTCGCCGGTGACGAAGGTGACGTTCATGCGGCTGCGGTCGCGCTTCTGCGCCGTGCCGGTGAAGAGCTTGCTCTCGTCCAGATAATCATACAGCAGCTTGGCTTTTTCGATGTTGCGCGCTTCCAGCGCCGCGACGCCGCCCTGCGCCTTGATCCACTTGAAGGTCAGCCCCGCGACGTAGATGCCGAAGCAGTTCGGCGTGTTCAGCATGCTGTCCGCCTCGGCGAGCTTGGCAAAATCCATGACCTTCGGCGTGATCGGCAGCGCGCGGCCGAGCAGATCCTCGCGCACGATCAGGATGACCACGCCCGCAGGCGCGACGTTTTTCTGCGCGCCCGCGTAGATCACGCCGAATTTGCGCACGTCATAGACCTCGCTGAGGATATTGGAGGACATGTCCGCGACCAGCGGCACGTCGCCCGTGTCGGGAATATGATCCCAGCGCGTGCCGTAAATCGTGTTGTTGGTCGTGATGTGGACGTATTTTGCATCCGGAGAGAGCGTATAATCCGGAATATGGGTGTAATTTTCCGCGCGGGAGGAACCGGCGACGTTGACCGCGCCGTATTTCTGCGCCTCGACCAGCGCGTTGTGCGCGAAGTTGCCGGAATCGACGTAATCGGCATGGCCGCCGTCCATCAGGTTCATGGCGACGGCCGCGAACATGGCGGTCGCGCCGCCCTGCGGGAAGATCACCTTGTAGTGATCCGGAATGGCCATGACCTCGCGCAGATCGGCGACGGTCTGGTTGAAGATATCCAGATACATTTTAGATCGGTGGCTCATCTCCATCACGGACATGCCGGTACTGCCGTAACACAGCAGTTCCTTTTGAATCTGCTCGAGCACGGGCAGCGGCAGCATGGACGGGCCGGGCGCGAAGTTGAACACACGTTCCATAAGACAAGCCTCCTACAAAAATCAATTCGCTTTTCGGTTTTCAAATCGTCAAGGGGAAACCCTGATCCTTTATCGCGGAAAAGCGTTTGAAACATCTTATCACGTTAAAAAGCAAAAAGCAAGAAAAAGAGGGTGATTTTCGCCCGGAATTGACAGATGATCTATCTATTCCTGTTTTTCGGGGAATTTCGCCCGCGGAAAAAGAAGCGGGTGAACGTTCGCAATCGGTTGCATCCGTTTCATTTTTCCATTATAATCAAATCATCCAATCTTTGTCTTATTTTTCGTTTGGCTAAGGAGGATGTCTATGTTGACCGATATTGAAATCGCCCAGTCCTGCGAGATGCAGCCCATCGGAAAAATTGCCGAAAAGCTCAACATCCCCGAGGAAATGCTCGAACCTTACGGCCGCTACAAGGCGAAGGTCGATCACATCGCGCTGAAGGATCTCCCGCAGAAGGGTAAGCTGGTGCTCGTCACCGCCATCAACCCGACGCCCGCCGGAGAGGGCAAGACCACCGTTTCCATCGGTCTGGCCGACGCGCTGCGGCTGGAGGGCTATAACGCCTGCCTCGCGCTGCGCGAGCCGTCCCTCGGCCCGGTGTTCGGCGTGAAGGGCGGCGCGGCCGGCGGCGGCTATGCGCAGGTCGTTCCGATGGAGGATATCAACCTGCATTTCACCGGCGACATGCACGCCATCACTGCGGCGAACAACCTGATCGCCGCCATGGTGGACAACAGCATCCAGCAGGGCAACCCCTGCCGGATCGACCCGCGCCGCGTGACGTGGAAGCGCTGCATGGATATGAATGACCGGCAGCTCCGCAGCGTCATCGACGGCCTCGGCGGCAAGCCCAACGGCACGCCGCGCGAGGACGGGTTTGACATCACCACCGCCAGCGAGATCATGGCGACGCTGTGCCTCGCGTCCTCCATCGCCGACCTCAAGGCGCGCATCGCCCGCATCGTCGTCGCCCGCACATACGACGATCAGCCCGTGACCGCCGGGGATATCCACGCGCAGGGCGCGGCAACCGCGCTGCTCAAGGACGCGCTGCGCCCGAATCTCGTGCAGACGCTGATCGGCACGCCCGCGTTCGTGCACGGCGGCCCGTTCGCCAACATCGCCCACGGCTGCAACACCGTGATCGCGACCCAGACGGCGCTCCGTCTGGCCGACGTCGTGGTGACGGAGGCGGGCTTCGGCGCGGATCTCGGCGCGGAAAAGTTTATCGACATCAAGTGCCGCATGGCGAACCTCGTGCCCAGCGCGGTGGTGCTGGTGGCGACGGTTCGCGCGCTCAAGAGCCACGGCGGCGTGGCGAAGGCCGAGCTGGGCGAGGAGAACCTTGAAGCGCTGGAGCGCGGCCTGTCGAATCTGCGCCGCCATCTGCGCAACATCCGCGAGGTCTGGGGGCTGCGCCCGGTCGTCGCGCTCAACCGCTTTACCAGCGACACCGACGCGGAGATCGAGCTGGTTCGCCGCGCGGCGGCTGAAACCGGCGCGAAGGTCGCGCTCTGCGAGGTCTGGGCGAAGGGCGGCGAGGGCGGCCGCGAGCTGGCCAAGCTGGTGATGGAGGAGGCGAGCCACGCCGATCCCGCCGCGTTCACCTTCACCTATCCGGATGACATGCCGCTGGCGGATAAGATTCGCGCCGTTGCGACGCGCATCTACGGCGCGAAGGACGTTTCCTTCACGCCCGCCGCGATGAAGACCCTCAAGCAGCTCACCGACGAGGGCTGCGGAAGGATGCCGGTCTGCATCGCCAAAACGCAGTATTCCTTCTCCGACGACCCGAAGAAGCTCGGCGCGCCGGAAGGCTTTACGCTCACCATCCGCAGCGTCAGGGTCAGCGCGGGCGCAGGGTTTGTGGTCGCGCTCTCCGGCGATATTATGACCATGCCGGGGCTGCCGAAGGTACCCGCCGCCGTCAATATCGACGTGACCGACGACGGAAAGATCACGGGGCTGTTCTGATCAAGGCGGGGCGAGGGCGCGCCTGTCTGACGAAGGCTGCAAAATATAAAAAAGATGCGAGAAGGGATGACCGACTCGCATCTTTTGTTGTCGTCTGAAACGGAAATGAACCGAACGCAACAAAGAACATGCAAAAAAGCGGGGATTGAAAGCGGCTTCACCGCTGCAAACTGTAGACAAAAAGCGATTCTCCCCCGAAGGGGGGGAGAATCGCCCTTTTCGCAAATGAAAAAATAGCTGAATTTATTGATTTTGCTATCCAAGACAAGTTTGCTTATGTCAACAAGCTGAAGCGGCTTCACCGCTGGATGTGAGCCTGAAAAATACTTGAGATTTGCTATAAATTCTGCTATAATACTGCCGTATATTTACGGGGAAGCGGGGTTATTATCCCTAAAAATTACGGAAGGAGGGCTTGACGATGTTAAACGGAAGTGCGACACTTGTTGTCGGCTCGGCTCGGCTCGGCTCGGCTCGGCTCGGCTCGGCTCGGCTCGGCTC
>ERZ826146.2326-NODE-2326-length-14670-cov-3.630174_pt1 | contig 14670 bp, 10 predicted proteins | sample MGYA00519857_ERZ826146 | MGnify/ENA primary metagenome ERZ826146 (study PRJEB31778, sample SAMEA3449222) | human gut metagenome | biome: human gut; feature: human-associated habitat; material: faeces | place: United Kingdom | collected 2010/2012 ...
GAAGATAAAGTCATGGAAATCGGTTATCCGAGAAATGATTTTCTTATCAATCATACACAGGAAGATATCCGGATGATCAAAGAGAAACTGGAGATTCCGGAGGATAAAAAAGTAATTCTGTATGCACCGACCTGGAGAGACAATCAGCATGAGGCGGGTACAGGATTCACTTATGATCTGAATGTGGATTTTGATGCACTGCGGCAGGAGCTTGGCGATGAATATGTGATCTTATTCCGTGTACACTATCTGGTGGCAAGTAAGTTCTCATTTGATGATTACGAAGGATTTATCTATAATGTATCCAATTATGATGACATCAACCATCTGTATCTGATCGCTGATCTGCTGATCACGGATTATTCCAGCGTATTCTTTGATTATGGAATTTTGAAAAAGCCGATGCTGTTTTATATGTATGATCTGGAAGATTATAAGGACAGTATCCGCGGATTCTATTTTGGTATTGATAAACTTCCGGGAAAGATCATTACAAAGGAAGAAGAACTGCCGGATGCGATCCGTGACAGTATCGATAATTTTGTCTACGACGACAAATACCGGGAATTCAACGAAACCTTCAGCAAACGGGAAGATGGTCAGGCAAGCAGGCGTTTTGTAGACTGGGTATTCCGGGGCGAGAAAGGATAAGAAAGTAAATGAAACGATTTTGGAAAGACATAAAGCGCTATATGCCTTATGCAAAATATGCAACAAAATCGGGATTGAAGTCAGAAGTGGCCAGCTCACATTTGAGCTGGCTATGGTGGATTTTGGATCCTATTTTATTTATGCTGGTATACTGGTTTATTTTCATGGTGATTTTCGGACAGAAAAAAGAATATTTTCATATCTTTGTCTTTGTAGGTCTGTCCATGTGGAATCTGTTTAATAAAACGGTATCCGGAAGCGTACGGATCGTGGCGGCGAACCGGGCGGTAGTAACGAAAGTATATATTCCCAAGTATTTCCTGATCATTATTCTGCTGTTTCAGAATCTGTTTAAGATGATGATTTCTTTTGGAATCGTGATCGTGATGATGCTCTGGTCCCATGTACCGGTTTCGTATAATGTGATCTATGTGATTCCGATCTTTGTGGATCTGATTCTGATAACCTTTGGTGTGAGTGCGATACTGGCTCATTTTGGGGTTTTCTTTGATGACCTTAAGAATATTACCAACGTTGGGTTACGAATTCTTTTTTATATGTCTGGTATCTTTTACGTGATCACAGACAGAGTCAATGAAGCGATTGCCACATTGCTATTAAAGGTGAATCCCGTGGGATTTCTGATCGATGCCTGCCGGTCGTCACTGGTTTACTGTGAGACACCGCACAGAAGACTGATCTTGCTGTGGTTTGTGATCGGAGCAGTATTATCGGCAATCGGTGTGGCAATCATATATAAAAATGAAAATAATTATGTAAAGGTAATATAGAATGTATGGCCGGTCAGCTGACCAAAGCAGAGGCCAGTGTGACAAATCTACGAAAGGATTTAAGCTATGAAACCAGGAAATGCAATTGAGGTAAAAGATCTGAAGATTACCTACAAGTGTGTAAAGTCTCTTTCTATGAGAAAAAGTCTTTTTCATCTGAGAAAGAGTAAGCTGGAAGTATATGAAGCCCTGAGAGGTATCTCTTTTGAAGTGAAAAAGGGAGAAATCATGGGAATCGTCGGAAAGAATGGAAGCGGTAAATCCACGTTGCTCCGCGCAATTGCCGGAATTTTTTCGGCGGACTCCGGAAGTATTGAACTGGAATCGGATTCTGTATCCCTCCTTTCCATCGGTGTTGGATTTCAGAAAAAATTAAGCGGACGGGAAAACATTATTTTATCGGGAATGCTGCTGGGTTTCTCGGAGCAGGAAGTACGGGATAAGATGGATGAGATTATCGAGTTTGCCAATCTGGGAAAATTCATCGATATGCCGGTAAAGACGTATTCCAGCGGTATGTATTCAAAACTGGCATTTTCTATTACGGCGGTTCTTGAAACAGATATTATGCTGATTGACGAGGTTCTGAGCGTGGGTGATGCCAAGTTCAAGAAGAAGAGTTATAAGAAGATGCAGGAACTGATCATGGATGAGAATCGTACTGTAGTAATCGTATCGCACAGTACAGAGACGCTGGAGAAGTTGTGTACTAGTCTGTTATGGCTCCATGAAGGGGAGATTAAGATGCAGGGTGATACGAAGACTGTATTGGATGCTTATAATGAATTTATGGCATAAATAGGCGGTTCAGAAGATAAGTAACCGGATGATGTGATTGTATGTAGAAAGACAGGGGAAAAGATGAGTGCCTGGAAATGGATGGCCAGAATCTGCAGTAAGACTCCATGGACGAAAACATGGAGTCTTCGTGTGTATTACTGGTGGAAAAAACTGCAGTATCAGAAGGGATATGTGGAAAAGGAAGAGATCAATCCGAAAAAGGTGATTTTTGAGGCGTATATGGGAAAAAAATATGCGTGCAGTCCAAAAGCATTGTATCAGGCGATGTGCCGGGATCCTCAGTATCAGGACTGGGAGCTGATCTGGGCGTTCCGGGAACCGGAGAAGTATCGCGAGATGGAGCAGGAGCCGCATACAAAAGTAGTTCGTTATCGAAGCGGGGAATACTACCGTGCATATGCATCCGCGAAGTTCTGGGTGACGAATTCGCGGCTTCCGAGGGAACTGCAGCCGAAAGAAGGGCAGGAATATATTCAGTGCTGGCATGGGACACCGTTAAAACGGCTGGGATATGACCTGGATCATTATGCAGAAAAAAATGGAAGTCTGCTGGAAGTACAGGAAAATTATCTGGAAGAGACAAAACGGGTAACGCATATGCCATCGCCATCCGAATTCTATTCTGAAAAGATTGCGTCGGCCTTTCATCTGAAGGAAGAGGGAAAAGAGCAGGTACTTCTGGAAATGGGATACCCGAGAAATGATGATCTGGTTAAGTTCTCAGATATGGATTGTGAGAAGGCGCGTCAGGAACTGAGAATTCCGAAGGGCAAGAAAGTAATTCTGTATGCACCGACCTGGCGGGAGAATCAGCATCTCCCGGGTGAGGGATATCAGTTTCAGCTACCGGTGGATTTTAAACGGTGGCGAGAAGTGCTTGGCGGGGAATATGTGGTGTTATTCCGGGCACATTATTTTATCAGTAATTCCTTTGATTTTGAAGCGTTTCAGGGGTTTGTATATGATGTGTCGCAGATGGATGACATCAATCCTCTGTATCTGGCGGCTGACGTGCTGATCACGGATTATTCGAGTGTATTCTTTGATTATGCCAATCTGAGACGCCCGATTCTGTTTTTCATGTATGATTATGAACAGTATAAACATGAGATGCGTGACTTTTACTTCGATATCCACATGCTTCCGGGCCCGGTGTTGATGAATCAGGAAGAAGTGTTGAAAACCCTGAAAAATCTACCGAATATGGTGGATAAGTATGAAAAGAAATATGCAGAATTCAATAATGTATTTAATCCACATCGGGAACGATGTAGTGAGAAGTATCTGAGAGAATGGATGAGATAAAAAAATAACACCTTTGGTGTTATTTTTTTATCTCATCGTATCTTTCAATTCTTTTTTTAAAAGAGCAATTTCCTGGGTTAAGTTTTTATTGGATTCTACTAATTTAGAGAGCAGAATCGTGTGGGAAAGTGCCAGTAAAAACAGCAGAATAATGGCAACCAGGAAAATCATATTGGAAGCCAGTTGAATCCCAAGGCACTTGCATAAAAAGGTAAGAATCGATGGGAATAAGTCGATGATCAGCAAACAAAAATCAACGATTATCCAGGAAAGTACGTATTTGATTTCCAGTTTCTTCTTTAAAACAGAGCGCAACAGTTTATAAAGAAGAAAAACCAGTAAAACAGCCAGAATTATTTGTATCCTATATTCATGCATATGTAAACACCTCACTGAGATATATCATCGAATCCGTTCTATCAGAATCGCAATGGTAACTTTTACCATATAATAAATGGAATTTAATGGAGAAATAGAGGAAACACCACCGGCGCGGGCACGCATAATGACAGGAATTTCCTGTACTTTTTTCTTGCGTTTCAGGACGGCAACGATACTTTCCGGTTCCGGATAATCACGTGGATACTCTTTGGCAAAGTATTGGATAATATCTTTGTTGATCATGCGGAGTCCTGAGGTGGGATCAGTGATGGTTTTTCCGGTCAGCAGACGGATCAGCCAGGTAAAGTATTTGATACCGGTACGACGCAGTCCGGACGACTGAAAACCTTCCTTGGTAATAAAACGGGATCCGATCAGCATGTCCAGTTTTTTTTCCTGCATAACCTGAAGCATCTGTTCGAGAAAGCGAGGATCATGTTGTCCGTCGCCATCTACCTGTACAGCGTAATCATATCCATGATTGCAGGCATATTTATAACCGGTTTGTACGGCACCACCGATTCCCAGATTGACAGGAAGATCAATATAGTGGAAATGGTTTTTCTCACAGATTTCTTTTGTTCGATCTTTTGAACAGTCGTTAATTACAATATAATCAAAGTTCGGTGCATGTTCCAAAATATCCCGCACGGTTTGTTCGATACATGCTTCTTCATTATAAGCGGGAATAATAATTAAACTTTTCATTTGTTCTCCAATTCGTTTGATTTTTCACTTGATGAATAGGCGCGTGTCAGAAGCCGGGCAATCGGCTTTGGCCAGAACTTGCAAAACATCTGGAAATCTTCATTTCCACGTGCAGAATCGCCAAGAATGGCGGATGTTTCCGAGCCATCATGAATTCGGTGATACATCAGGATCCTGTTACAATAGACAAAGGCGCCTCTTTTCTTGGAAAGCAGTTCCCATGCCTGCCAGTCTTCGTCACTTCGAAAACCAGGGAAGAAGATCTGATCCGGAAGATTATCTTTTACGAAGGTTACAGAAGGACAACAGATTGGACAGCCGAAGGAAAGAACCCGTCGGCGGACAAAAATACTGTTATGAAATATCTTCAGGTGCAACGGAAGCAACATTGTACGTTTTACCTTTAAAAGCGTATTTTTATTTACAATAGCTCCGTTTCTCAGTTCTCCATAGTCTGTAAAGGCAATCAATGGATGTCTGGCAGCAGAAAGTTTCTGTAACACAGTTTCAGTATAAAGCCGATCATAAGTATCGTCCTGATGTGCGATGGTCATCAGTTCCGTTCTGGCACTTCGGTAAGCAAACATCCAGTCCTGGGTGATGCCTGATTCTCCCTGATTGATGAAAAGCTCCAGATGGTATTTTTCAGCCATATTCCGAATGTAAGCGTTATCTGTGGAAGTGACAATAATTATTGTAGAAGGAATCGTCTGTCCCAGAAGTGACTGAATACACTCTTCCAGAAACGGACTTTCCTTATATGCACAAATGGCAAATGTGTGATTTTTTCCTGTATAATTCATTTATTTTATCCTTTTAACAAAATATCATACAAACTTTAGCTTATTTTTTAATGCTTGTCAAGGTGAGAGGAGGAATCGTAAGAATCCTTACGTTTTTTGAGGTCCATCTGTTCCAGAGTTTCGAAGAAAGCAATATCTTTCTGGCGCATCTGAGCAAGCTCCTTTTTTCGTTTCTTTTTGTGATGCCATCTTCGAATCTTCAGATAAAAGAGGAAGATCAGTAAAATTACGATCAGAAACAGGATGGAAAGCAAAAGAACAAGCATCCAGTCCACGCGGCTGTAGATCAGTTCGATTGTATGGTCGGACTGAATGGCAGTCAGCGTGATATTAGTTTCTCCCTTTTTGAAAGTATACTCTTTTCCATCCACCAGGCAGGAGTGCAGAAAACAGGAGGTATCTGGTGTAGCGGTGGTTGTGTAGGAATCCCCGCGGTAGACTGTAACCGGAGAAGTATCTACGGTACCGTTCTGGGCTGTAACAGTGATTGTATATGACGGGATCGGTTTGAAAGTCACATCAATCGTGTGATCCGAAGTCAGATCATCAAATACATAGCCGGAAGTGTCACTGGTAACAGGGACAGTGGCACCATCTACAGTGAGAGTATCTACAACGTAATGCTCATCAGGAGTAAAAGTGACAGACAAAGGTTCATGCTCTTTCCCGGATGGTGAGGTATCGATGGTTCCGTTGGTAGCTGAGGTAGAGACGGTATAGACCGGTATTTCTTCAAAAACAGCCTGTATTGTGCGATCTTCCTGCAGATCTGTGAATGTATAGGAAAGAGGATATTGGCTGACATCCACAGCTTCGCCGTCAATCAGAAGAGACTGCAGGCGATGATCGGTATCGCATCCGTAGGAGACGGTATAGGAACCGCCTTCATCGATTTCCAGATTGCTGTCCGTGATTTTTCCGTTTTCCGCACTGGTTGTAACACTATGGACCAGTGGGAGGGTGGCTTCGTACAGACGGAAGCGAGTGGTACCGATGATGGCAGATGCCATCAGAAAATGTCCGGGTTCGAGCTGGCAGATGCCTTCCGGTTCCACCTCAAAAGCATCGTGACCTGGCAGCGTGAGGTAATAACTTCCGATTCGTTTTTGTCGGGAGATCGAATAAACATCCAGTACATTCATATAGCCTTCCCGCTGCATATATGGAATGCTGATAATCGCATCGCCGGAGACACAGAAATCCTGGAAGGAACTGCGGCTGTAGGAAAGATGCAGATTTAATTTATCTACGATCTGAAAATTACTGTCGGTAAAATAAAAGGCATAATCGGCAATGCGGTTTGCCATCAGAACATATTGATCTTTTTCCGGAACATAGTCGATGCCAAAGAAATTGATACTTCCGTTTCCGACCTGCACTTTCCGTTTGAAATGCAAAGTGTTGGCATCAACGATAAAGATGGCTCCGGCATCAGAAGGATCGTTGGTAAAAAGACCGGCAATTGCGATCTCCTGGGTATTGGGATTGTAAGTCATGCCGTTTCCATGTTCATAATCGGTTTCTGTCACGCTGAAAGCATAGCTGTACTGTTCTACGGGATTGCCGTCGATATCTGTGGTGTTTCGGTAGAAGGCAATCAGAGTGTCAGGATCCGTGCCTTTTTTTGACGCATTTACCAGACATACAATATATTGATCAGTGGCGCACATGGACTGCAGCCAGCCTTTTTCATTTATTATAGAAGATTCTGTTACCATACTCCATGGAACAGTTTCCAGATCTGAAGTTTTTACAGCGGCAGATACGATCGTACCGGAAAAGAAAAGAAAAAAGACCGTAAGCAGCATGAAAAATGGATAATAAAAATAGTGGTGTTTAAAAGATTTCATCTGACCCCTCCTGAACGATACTATTTTCAGTATACCATGAGAGAAAAAACAGGGCAATGATCAGAGCGAAGATTCCGTAAAAACAAAAAACTTGAAGAAAGAACGGATATGAGATAGAATAGTACGAATGAAAGGTAAATTTGTAATCGTTCAGAAAATGAACAGGAAGAAAATGCGAGGAGTACATAGTATTATGATAAGAAAAATCTGTAAAAAGGCGACGGTATGGCTGCTGGCTGGTGTGATCAGTCTGTCAGCTGTCACGGTTCAGGCGGCAGAGGTGGATAACGGGGCATCTTATCCGATCACAACGAATGCCATAGAAGGCTGGCCACAGGGCCCGGATACTTATTCGGAGACAGCAGTGCTGATGGATGCAGATACAGGAACAATCCTTTATAATAAGGGAATGGATGAAAAGAGATATCCGGCGAGTATCACAAAGATCATGACGGCACTTCTGGCACTGGAAAACAGCAATCTGGATGAGCAGGTGACATTTACAGAGGAATGTCTGGCAGATCAGACATCGGACAGTGGAAATATCGGCATGCAGGTAGGCGAGGTGCTGACGATGCGTCAGTGTCTGCTGGCGTTGATGATACGGTCAGCAAATGATGTGGCAACACAGATAGCTGTACAGATTGCCGGATCGGTAGCTGCCTTTGCAGATATGATGAACCAGAAAGCGCAGGAGCTTGGCTGTGTCAATACACACTTTGTAAATGCCAGCGGGATGCCGGATGAGAATCATTATACAACGGCACACGATATGGCACTGATTTTCCGGGAAGCAATCAAAAATCAGGATTTTCTGGATATTATCGGTACACAGAGCTTTACGATTGATCCGACAAATATGAATCCGGAAAGTCGGACGTATTCCACGCATCATGCACTGGTGGCACAGGGAGCACCGGAATACTATGAAGGATGTTTTGGTGGCAAGACAGGCGTGACGGAAGCATCAAAAAATACACTGGTCAGTGGTGCAACAAGAGATGGAATGACACTGATCGCAGTGGCAATGCGGGCGGATGCCGGACAGGTGTGTCAGGATCATATCAGTATGTTTGATTATGGTTTTAATAATTTTCAGAAAGTAGAGGTACCGGGAGGAGCGGTCACGATACCGAAAGATGTACAGGTAAGTGATCTGACCAATACAGATAATTCCTATTATTATGGAACGGATTATTATGTGGGAAGCGGTTCCAAAGAGGTGCAGGAGGAAGAACCTTCAGAGATAGCGGCAGAGGAGACAACGCCGACACCTGAGGTAGCGCCGGAATCTCCTGATTCGAACACGGGACAGGAAGAAAAAACGCAGGATATGACGGTATATCGCTATGTGATCTATATTCTGGCGGGACTGATCGCAGTTACTCTGGTAGTTACGATTGTTTCCGGAATTCGAAAACATATGAAAAAGAAAAAAAGAAGGAGAAAATCCTGATGGATTTTCCCCTTCTTTTTTCTTGATTTGTTTAAGCACCAGGAACCCATGCACCGGAACTGTTGACATAACAGGAACCGATCCAGGTGTTGGCAGCCATAGCGCCGGAACCATTCAGATAGTACCAGGTACCGCCGAGATTGATCCATCCGGTTGCCATAGCACCGGAGCCGGTGAGGTAATACCAGGTATTGCCAAGTTTCAGCCATCCGGTAACCATCCAGCCGGACTGATCAAAGTAATACCACTGTCCGTTAATATATTCCCAGCCATTGGTAGTGTAGCTGCCGTCCTGATGACGATACCACCAGCGGGAACCGTTCTGGATCCAGCCGGCAGTGTATTTTACTTTGCCGGGAACCCATGCACCGGATGCGTTGACATAGTAGGAACCGATCCAGGTGTCAGCCGCCATAGAACCGTTGGAATGCATATAATAGTAAGTATTATTTATGATATGCCAACCGCCAGGGTACATGGCACCATTTCCACCAAAGTAGTACCAGCCATTGCCAAGATATGCCCAGCCGGTAAGCATGGCACCGGATGCGTCCATATAATACCAACTGCCTCCCAGGTGGAGCCAGCCGGTATGCATAGCACCATTCTCATCCAGATAATACCAAGTTTTTCCAAGTTTTAACCAATTGTTGCTGATCATATATCCACTGGCATTGAAATAGTACCAATGCCCATTGATACTTTCCCACTGACTGACAGGGTAAGTACCATCAGGACGCTGATACCAGTAACCATTGGTATCTTTTCTCCAATTTTCGTTTTTGTAATATGGAATCCATACGCCATCAGCTCCGTAATATTTATTTCCAACCCAGGCAGATGTGACCATAGATCCGTCAGAATTGAAAGTATATTCGGAACCATTGATGGTATGTGTACCGGTGTACATAGCACCATCTGCCCCAAGATAATACCAGATATTATTAAGCTGAATCCATCCTGTGACCATGGCACCGGTAGAAGGATCAAGATAGTAATAATAGCCGTTAACATAGATCCATCCGGTTGTCCTTTGACCGGAGGCATTCACATAATACCAGGCATTATTATCCTCAACGAACTGATTAGTCAGCGGAGTTGAGGAATTTTGGAAATAATAATAATTGCCATAATTATCTTTTTTCCATCCACTGCAAACTGTTGGGAAACCATTCTCGTAATAAACAGAGACTGTGGAACCGTCAATATTGCCAATCGCTACCAGACTTCTTCCGGATGAAATATTGTTGTCCAGAGACGGATTCAGATGAATCACGAGAGCGGGCTGAATGCCTGCGTACCATCCGGTAGCATATAGTGGAGTACCACGTTCACCACGTTCACCCATCGCGAGCAGTGTGTCACGGGTACCGCATTCACCGTTTATGGTGGTATTGGTTACATAGGTATAGGTTCCTGTCAGGATTGCCATGTCAGGCTGCAAACGACGAATATACCCATCTGTATTGGAACCGTAGGCGCCATGATGCCCAAGCTTTAACAGATTTACATGTTCCAGTTTCTCAGCAAGTTTAGTTTCTGTACCGTTATAGTTGTTAATATCTCCGGAAAGGAACGCTGTGGTTCCGGTCTGCGAAGTTACTTTTACACCAAGACTGTAGTAATTGGCATCTGGTTGAGGGCGTGGAACATCGTAATTCATAATTTCTATTTCGAGTTTATTTTTGTTGCCTAAATAGAAGATTGGTGTGGACACATATCCTGTTTCATTTTCATAAATACTGCGCTGTCCGGATGCTGCCTTTTCATCCTGATTTGCATTGGTCGGGTCACTGTCAGTTCCGGCAACTACGCGGTCGCTGGATGGAATACTGGAAGTAACCAGATTGTCTGAGGTACCGGAGAGTGAAGAACTTACATCTTCATCCAGAATACCACTGTCCAGGGGGTGGATATTCAGAGATTCTGCTGATGTAGAGGCTGTTGTTTCAGCAGAAGCATCAGCGGGTGCACAACTGAAATCATAATCAGAACCTCCGAGGTTAGAGAAAGAATAACCATCGGCTTCCGGTGTAACGCTATACTCATAAGCAGATTTGGTATCATCGTATTTGGGAATGGACTGGAACTCATAGTCCCACTGGTTCTCAGAGACTTTGGTAACAGATCCACTTTCCGATGTGGTATCGGAAGTTAACGTTACGGACTGATTATCTCCCCAGGACAGAGTAACTGACATCGTATCCGGAGGCTTGATCGAGGCTGAATCGTCATTCTGTGCGGAAGTTTCGGTGACCGGCGTTGCAGCTGTTGAAACAGTTGTAAGTGAAACTACATCACTCTGCGTTTCCGTAGAAGCAGAAAGATCTTTTATGGTTTCAGAAGAAGTTTCCGTGACAGTATCGTTGCTCTGCACAGCTGCTTCTTCGGTAGCAGCCGGTGTATCTGGTTCTGACTCGGATTCAGAACCAGATGAAGAATCTGATGAAATATCAGATTCAGTAGTATCAGGCTCCGGCGCCGGGACATCAGAAACATCCTCCCCTTTAAGTTCGGTGTCTGTATCTGAATCGTTCGGGGTACTCTGTTCTGGTTTCTGAATTTCTTCGGGTTCTTCGGGGACTTCCGGCTCCTCCGGCACTGTCCAGACAATGCTTCCCTTTACTGTGACTGTCTCAGGATAGAGTGGTGCATCCGTATTAAAATACTGAATGAGTGTTGCTCCGGTCTCCTTGGCAGCGGCAACAGCGCGATCATAAACGTAGAGGTTATCCCACAGATGTGTGGAATCAGTGATATCGCTGTCTGAATAAGGTTCCAGATAGACACGTTTTGGATGAAACGCACGGATGATTTCATCAGCAGATCCGATATGATCGCTGTGAGGATGAGTTCCTATATAGAATTCAAAGTTATCTTCTGTAACACCCATACTTTTCAGATAGGAAATCACCTGATTTTCGAATCCCAGTCCTTTGGTAATGCCTGCACGTAAAGGATAGCGGGGATCACTGCCATCTGGATAATCATTGTCTTCACCGGAGTCGACCATACCGAATTTTCCATCACATTCGATGAGAATGGCATCAGTATTGTGATTTAAGGTAAGAAAATGAATCGTGCCGTCTGTACTGTGAAAAGTAGAATCTGTAGTAGCTGCCTGAACCGTACTTATCCCAGAAGGCGATGCAAACACCAGACTGCCCGCCATACAAAGTGCCGAAACGCCACATAGCAGGTGTTTTAATCTGTTTTTCATAATATTTTGTGAAACAACTCCTTTCCTAAAAAATAACACGCAGCAGAAAGAAAAAAATAAATAGGCAACGCGTTACATATAATCACGTTCATTATAACAGTTATAATAGAAAAATCAAGGAACGATAGAAAAACGTAAGAATGAAAACTTGTATAAAATAAGAATAAATGATATGATGAAAAACACGAAAAGAAGTAGTAAGAGGAAGGGAAAAATGAACAAAAAAGAATATAAAAAATGGTTGGGTCTGCTGTGTGCAATGATCGGACTCTGTGTAATCCTTTTGAGCGTTTATTACTGGAGAATCCGGGAAACAGCAAACAGCCAGCACTCCTATCTGCAGATTGAAGCATCAGAAGAGCAGTTTCAGGACAAAACAGGATACATAGAGGTCCGTGAAATGGAACAACAGTTTATTGTTGATGAAAATGAACTGACAGAGTTTAATGTAATGTTTCGAAAACTTGAACAGCAGGCAGAGGAGCCTGTGCAGGTGGAACTTTTAAAAGCGACGGACAGAGAGCAGATCCAAAAATGGGAAATTGACGGAAATACGGTAGGGGATTACAGCTACCAGACATTTCATCTGAGTGTTCCACTGGAAGGAATTATGGGAGAAACGTACATTATTCACGTAACAATCCCGGAAAATTCTGCTATTGTTCCGGCGGTGACGAATTATGAGGCTTATGGAGAACATGTAAAAACCGACGGGAATGACGAGACAGGGTGTATGGTTTTTAACTTACAGGCAACAAATGCATTTTTAAAGAATATATATGCATGTGTGGGCGTAATTCTGTGTCTCTCGCTTGTCGCATTTGGGCTTCTGCTCATGCGAAAAGAAAAGAGAGTGGAGTGGTATTTTCTTGTTCTGGGACTCTTTATGGGAAGTATGTATATTGTACTTTTTCCACCCAATACGGCACCGGATGAGCACAGTCATATAGCAACAGCATATTATGATGCGAATAAGATACTGTTTCGAAATAGCGTGGACGAAGAAGGATATGTTCTGGTGCGAAAGACTGATGCACAGATTCAGGATAAAATGGCGATTTCACTGGCAGATGCTTCCTATTATTATAATCAGCTTCTTCAAAAAGGGGGACAGGAACCAGCTGCATTGAATCGAGGACCATTGGCTGCACCATTTGTTGCGCATCTGCCGCAGGCTGTAGGAATTGCAATCGGTTGGCTTTTCCATGCAAATGGTATGATTACATTGTATCTGGGAAAAATCACAGCATTGTTGTTTTATCTGCTATGTGTTTTCTGGGCAGTTCGTTTTATGCCATGGGGAAAGATGGTAATGGCGGTGATTGCGCTGTTTCCGATGAGTCTGGAGATTGCATCGTCGTATTCTTATGACTGTACGGTAAACGCACTCAGTTTTCTTTTCATCGGTTATACAATGTACCTGATTTATGAGAAGGAGAGGGTGACGTGGAAAGATTATGCATTTCTGACTGTTGTCGGAATGTGGATGGCACCGTGTAAACTGGTTTATATCTTTGTATGTGGAATCATCTTCCTGATACCATCGTCCAAATCAAATAATCCGCGCGGTGTACTTGCGGGAAAAATAGGGATTATAGTTGTGATTGGAATGGTTACAATGCTTCTGAGAGGGGTAGTTGTAGCAAACCTGACGTCTACTCCGGGAACAGGATATTCGGATATTGAAAGAGGATGGACTCTTGCCCAGATTCTGGAAGATCCGGTAAACAGTATGGGTGTACTGTTTAATACGTATTTTGAACAGGGAGAGTACTATCTGGGAACAATCATAGGACAGTCGTTGGGATGGCTTCAGGTGAAAATTTCCTGGATAAATATTACAGGATTTCTGTTGTGTATGGTATTTGCTTTATTTACAGATAAAAAGGCGGATTACATGACGAATAAACAGAAAGTACTGGTTGGCATGCTGTCATTGATTATGATTGGCGGAGTAGTGCTGAGTATGTGGCTTGATTTTACACCGCCTCAATGGAAAAACGTAGCGGGAGTTCAGGGACGATATTTTTTGCCATTTTTGCCAATGTTGGTGCTGATGTTAAAGGGAAAACAGACACTTCGAGTGGAAAGATACAGCAAAAGAATCATGATTTCCATGTATATTCTGGAAATCCTTACAGTTTTTGATGTATGGAAAGCAATGATTGTGTAAATCTGTCTGTCAGGAAAAAATCGTTGGAGTTGAAGAATAAGAACGATGATGGTATAATAAAACATCATGGAAATCAAAATTGGTTCACTGGATCAATTATTGATATGCAATGCAATAAAAACAGCAGTATCCTTTATCAGGGTACTGCTCGTTTGTGTTAAAAACCTGCTTGCAGGAGAGAATATTTTATTAAAGAGAGGATAAAAAAATGGGAAAAATTACAGTAGAAACATGTGAAATTGAAGGACTGAAAGTAATCACACCGACAGTGTTTGGCGATGAACGCGGATATTTTATGGAAACATATAACTACAACGATTACAAAGCAGCCGGAATCGATATGGAATTCGTACAGGATAACCAGTCTATGTCTACAAGAGGCGTACTTCGTGGATTACATTTCCAGAAACAGTTTCCACAGGGAAAATTAGTACGAGTTGTGCGAGGAAAAGTATTTGACGTAGCTGTAGACTTAAGATCTGATTCCAAAACTTATGGAAAATGGTTCGGTGTAGAATTATCAGCAGAAAA
>ERZ826146.2328-NODE-2328-length-14659-cov-3.072446_pt1 | contig 14659 bp, 15 predicted proteins | sample MGYA00519857_ERZ826146 | MGnify/ENA primary metagenome ERZ826146 (study PRJEB31778, sample SAMEA3449222) | human gut metagenome | biome: human gut; feature: human-associated habitat; material: faeces | place: United Kingdom | collected 2010/2012 ...
CGGCAGGTCAGCAGGTCGTCGAGCTTCTTCAGCCAGCCGGGGCCGATGTCGTTGGGACCGAGGCATCCGTGGCCGTCTCCACAGATGCCGCATCGAACGGTGCATCCGACGTCGTTACCATCACCGGTGCCAAGCTGAATGCGAACAAGCCCGATTCGGCCGTGGCGCGATTGCTCGCCAACCCGGTGGTCATTTCCGTGATCTGCGGCATCGTGCTGTTCACCGCCAGCACCCTGCAGCAGTATGGCATTCTGTACGGCAAATCGGCCGGCCGTGCGGGATTCCTGACCGCCATGTACATCGTGATGGTGCCGTTGCTGGCCTTCGTGTTCCTGCGCCGGCGCATCGGCATGCTGGTGTTCGTGGCCGTGGCGCTGTCCATCGCCGGCTTCTATCTGCTGTGCATCACCGATGGTTTCGGTTCGATCGGCCTGGCGGATATCCTGCTCGTGTTCACGGCCGTGCTGTTCGCCGTGCATATTCTGGTGATCGATACTTTGGGCGGCACCGTGGACGCCATCAAGCTTTCATTCGGCCAGTTCTGCACCACCGCCGTGCTGAGCTGGGCGGGTTCGCTGATCGAAGGCTCGGTCGACTGGGCCGGCGCTGCTCATTCCTGGATTCCGATTCTGTACGCCGGCATCGGCTCGGTGGGCATCGCGTACACCTTGCAGGTGGTCGGCCAGCAATGGGTGCCACCGACGCGAGCCAGCCTGCTGATGAGCCTCGAATCGTTCTTCTCGGCGGTAGGCGGTGCGTTGCTTCTCGGTGAAGTGATGACCCCGCGCGGCTACCTCGGCTGCGCCCTCATCTTCCTCGGCACCCTACTGGCCCAAGCGCCGGCCAGGCTGCCGAAGTGGCCGCAACGGTGAATGAATCGGCCGCAGGCCGATTCCATAGCACCTCAGTCCGAGGTCTTAGGCGCTTCGCCCACTTGCGGCGCGCCGTTGATGTCGCGGTGGATGTTCTGCATCTGTACCTCGATGTTCTGCAATGAGCGCGCGCAGTCGAGCAGCGTCTGGGAATGCTCGGCGAGCTTGTTGTCCGGCAAATCGGTCTTGTAGCGCAGCGCATGCTCCAGCGACGCCCAATAATCCATGGCGATGGTGCGGAACTGCACCTCCACCGGCGTGTAATGCGCGCCCGAGGAGAGGAACACGGGCACCGCGTAGATTACGTGCAATGAACGATACCCGTTCTGTTTCGGGTTCTTGATGTAATCCTTGACGCGCAGCACCTGAATATCGGACTGCGACGACAGATAGTTGGACACGGAATACACGTCGTCGCGGTAATTACAGATCACGCGGATGCTGGCCACATCGAACAGATTGTCCTTAATCGAATTGACGCCGATCGGCAGACCCTTGCGCTCCAGTTTGCCGATGATCGAGCTCACCGACTTCAGACGGCGTTCCATATGATGTATCGGGTCATGGCTGAACCGCACCTGGAACTCGTCGTCGAGAATCTCCAGTTTGGTGCTGATCTCGTACATCGCGCCTTCATACACCTGCATGAGGTCAACGAATTCAACGACCTGTTCGGGAGTGAAGGTGCCTCCCGGAAGATCCAACGCTTTGAGACGGGCTTGCAGATCGGAGGTTTTGAGTCGGCTATGTCGGTCAAGTATCACGTCCACCAATATACTCGGCGGATTCCAGCCAATCTGGACGTTCGCGGGGAATCTTTCCAAGAACCCATAATTTGACATCGTGACAACCAATGGCATACGTGACCGGAGCATGACGAACCCCGTCGATAGAATCGGTCGTTATGAATGAAGACATGATGACCGAGGCGGAGCGCGCCTCGATTGCAGCCGATGGAACCGATGGTTTGCTGGGGAAACGCGGCAAGGGCGTGTTCCATATCCATACGCTCGGCTGCCAGATGAACGTGCACGATTCCGAGCGCATCGCCGGCGTGCTGGAGGCCAATGGCTACGTGCCTGCAACCGAGGACCAGATCAATGACAATGACCTCGATTTGCTGGTGCTCAATACCTGTGCGGTACGCGAGAACGCAGCCGAACGCATGTATGGCACCATTGGCCGATTCAATCGCGTCAAACTGGTTCGGCCGAACCTGCAGATCGCCGTTGGCGGCTGCATGGCCCAGCTTGACCGCAAGAAGATCGCGGATACTGCGCCATGGGTTTCCGCGGTGTTCGGTACCAAGAACATCGAAGATCTGCCCAAGCTGTTGGATCAGAATCGTGCGACCGGCAAGGCGCAGGTCCAGGTCACTGAACAATTGCGGCAGTTCCCGAGCCAGCTTCCCGCCGCCCGCGCCTCCCGCATCAGCTCGTGGGTGGCGATTTCCGTGGGCTGCAATAACACCTGCACGTTCTGTATTGTGCCCACCACGCGAGGCAAGGAAAAGGACCGCCGCCCCGGTGACATTCTTGATGAGATTCGCCAATGTGTGGCCGATGGTGCCAAGGAGGTTACGCTTCTCGGCCAGAACGTGAATTCGTTCGGTTATGGTATTGGCGATCGATACGCTTTCAGCAAGCTGTTGCGCGCCTGCGGCACCATCGACGGTCTCGAACGCGTGCGCTTCACCTCGCCGCACCCGGCCGCCTTCACCGACGACGTCATCGCCGCGATGGCCGAAACGCCGAACATCATGCACCAGCTGCACTTCCCGCTGCAGTCCGGCTCCGACCGCATCCTGCGCGCGATGCGCCGCTCCTACCGCTCCGCCAAGTTCCTCGACATACTGGGCCGCATCCGCGCCGCCATGCCCGACGCGCAGATCTCCACCGACATCATCGTCGGCTTCCCCGGCGAAACCGAAGAGGACTTCCAGCAGACCATGGACGTGGTGCGCCAGGCGCGCTTCTCCTCGGCGTTCACGTTCATCTACTCGCCACGCCCCGGCACGCCGGCCGCCGCAATGGAACAGATTCCGCGCGACGTGGTGCAGGACCGGTTCGACCGTCTGGTGGCGTTGCAGGAGCAGATCACCGAAGAGAACCTCGCCACATTCGAGGGCCGCGACGTCGAAGTGATGATCACCGGCAAACTCGGCAAGAAGGACACCGACACCCACCGTGTCACCGGCCGCGAGAAAACCGGCGTGCTGGTGCACATCGGCGTGCCTGAAGGCGAACCGGTACCTGGAATCGGCGATTTCGTCACGGCCACCGTCACACACGCCGGCCGCCATAATCTGCTTGCCGACCCCGACGTGGCCGCCGGCCAGACCTATTCCGTGCGGCACTGAGGGGGCGTATATGACGCAACGAGTCGTCTCCATCGTCGGTCCCACCGCGTCCGGCAAGACGGGGTTGGGCATCGCCATCGCCCGGCGTCTGGCCGAAGCGGGGGAGCGGGCCGAAATCGTGAACGCGGACGCCTACCAGATGTACCGTGGCATGGATATCGGCACCGCCAAACCCACCGCCGAGGAACAGGCGGCCGTGCCGCACCATCTCATCGACATCATCGACCCCGAAGACACGATGAGCGTGGCCCGATTCCAGCAGCTTGCGCGCGAGACCATCGCCGACCTGCAATCACGTGGCATCCGGCCGATTCTCGTCGGCGGCTCCGGCTTGTACGCCAGAGCGGCCATCGATGACATCACCTTCCCCGGCACCGATCCCGACGTACGCACACGTCTTGAGGAACGCGAGAAAACCGAGGGTGCCGGTGCTTTGTTCGACGAGTTGCGGGCCAAAGACCCCGAGGCCGCCGCGCGCATGGACCCACGCAATCCACGCCGCACCATCCGTGCGCTGGAGGTCATCGAGCTTACCGGCAAACCGTATTCGGCCAGTCTGCCGCGCTACCGGTACGTGATTCCGTCCGTGCAGATCGGACTCGACCTGGACCGCCCGGATTTGGACCATCGCATCGATTTGCGCACCAAGCAGATGTATGACGATGGGTTCATCGAAGAAGTCGAACGGTTGCGCCCGCATCTGGGTGCCACCGCCGTACGTGCGCTCGGCTATCAGCAGATCATCGACCTGCTGGACGGCATCTGGGATGTGAACGACGCCTTCGCGGACATCGCACAGAAAACCAAGCGACTCGCCCGCAAACAGATGGGATGGTTCGGCCGTGACCCGCGCATCCACTGGCTGCAGGCCCTGAACCCGAAACTGGTCGACAACGCGATGGCCATTATCGCGCACGCCGACGCCGGCGACTACGACCCGATCGACGCCCGAGCCGACGAATACACCCAGCATCATCTGGGGGATATCACGGCGTAGGAATCAGCCAAAGGCCGATGCAATCACCCGCAATCAGTGTGCAGGCCCCTGATTCCAGCCGGCGATCAAGAACACGCGCGTCGGATTCGCCGGGCGTAGTATCGCGTCGAACATCGTCTCCAGTGCAGACGTGTCGCCCCGATATGCCGAGTGCTTGGCGGAGCGATACTCTTCGCGCGTCACTGAGCCCCAGTCGAGATCCCAGCCGGCGTCATGCGCCAAGCGTGAACCGAATATACGCAGCACCATCGCATTGCCGCCACGGAACGGATGCAGATAACCGAGCTCATCATAAATAGAAGCAAATGCGTGAACGAACACGTCGCGATCCAACGCATGCAGGTTGCGCTTGTCCGCCAACTCCATCGCGATGTTGTGCGCGCCGGTCTCAATGAGCCCAGCCGGGAAGAACGCCTCAGGATTCGCGGCCCGAGCCCGGTCGTTCGTCACCTCACGTGTGGTGTTTGAGGTACGCAACTTGCCCGCATCCTCAAACACGCCTTCGAACAGCCCCTTATGAATGGCGGTCAGCTCATCCAAGTCGCCAGACGGATTCCATCGACGTTCCGCCAACAACACGGTACGTGCGAACACCGCATCCGCCCGATCCGTGGCATGATCATCCAGACTGCCGGCAGCCAGACGATCCTTTCCGTCAGGGCCGGCGGCGGCGCGCAGACGCATGGCGGTCTGTTCGTCCGCCACGTCGATGAGATGGGTCACGGGCTTCAAGCCGCGTTCGTAGGCAGCCGCGGCGCGCATCGTTGCCTCGCCCGGCGTCATCGCTTCCAGTGCGCAGTTCTTGAGTGCAAATGCGACTGCGCTCGCACGCTCTGCGGGTGTCATGCAACCCATGATAAGGCATATTCGCGCCCCAGCGGGGAATCGACTCAGACGAACGCGGCGAATCGGCTGTCGGGATTCGTCAATCGACCATATCGTCACGGTGTCGTCACCAACCATGCACCCCCGTACTAGTAGAATCAGACCCGATATGGCACGAACAGCATCCTCCAACAGCACCAAACCCCGTAAATCCAAAGACAACGGGTCTACCCATGATGGCGAAACCAAGGTCCAGCCCGAGCTTGACCTCGAACCTGAGCCGTTGTGGAAGAAGATCCTGCTCGCGATTCCGCGCGCGTTCGGCTCCGGCGTACGCGCCGTCACCGGCGTCGGCGAATACGATCCAGCCTACCGTCGTGATGGTTTGTGCTTCCTGCTGCTCGTGCTCGCCGTACTGTTCTGCGCGTCCGAATGGTTCCGCGTCAGCGGTCCATTCGGCCAGCTGCTTCACGCCATCGCGGCCGGTGTGCTTGGTCTGATGAGCGTCGTGCTGCCGGTGTTGCTCGCCGCCGTGGCCTTCCGACTCATGCGCAATTCCGGTAAAGGGTCCAATAACCCGCGTGTGGTCACCGGTTGGGTGCTGCTCATGTGGTCGATTTGTTCGATCATCGACGTGGCGATCGCCGCCGACCACACCGGATTCGACATCACGATTCTGCAATCCGCCGGCGGCCTGTTCGGCTTCTTCCTCGGCTCACCGCTCGCCTGGGGCCTTTCCAACGTGTTCGCCATCATCATTTTCGTGGTCGTCGGCCTGTTCTCCTTGCTGATGATTACCGGCACCCACGTCACCGATTTGCCGGAGGATGCGCGCAAAATCGCCGCTAAAATCCAACGCAAACCGTATGTGCCGATGGGCCAGGAGACGGATGGGAGCGCCAGCCAGTTCCCCAACGAGGTCCGTGTGGGAGATACCACTCTCGCCTTTGCCGACGGTGTTCCCTCGCATGACGGCGACGATGACGGAAGCGACAACGATCAGGCCGGCGATGCGCGGCCCAGCCTGTTCGCACGACTGTTCGGCCGCAAATCCAAGACCGAAGACGACAAAACTCTTGACAAGTATGCTGCCGACGATCCATTCGACCGTGCCGCCAGCCAGCATGGTGCCACCGCCGAAACCCCGGTGGTCGATCCGATGACCGGCGAGATTATCGGTGCGCGAACCATTGCATCGTCTTCGTACGACGGCCGTCCGCACCTATCCAGCCCTGCGCCTGCTGCCGATGCAGATGATGGCGACGCTTCCCGAACCCGCGTCATCACCAGTGGCCAGACCGTCGCCATGCCCGGTGGGGGAGCGGTAGACGACCCGTGGGCACCCAGTGCCGCCCAGGCCGGTACTGTCGCGCTCGCAGGGGCAGCCGGTGCGATGGGAGCGGCCGGAGCCGCCGGTGCCGCGGCTGCGGCAGCCGCGACCGGAGCCTACGCGGGTGCCGATGCGGACGGCAGCGGAGTCGGCCAGGGCGTGCCCAATACGGGCGGCCAGCCGAATGCCACCGCCGGCAACGATACAGACGACGACGCCAATAGGCCGTATCAGTTGCCCGACCTGAACCTGCTGACCAAAGGCCAGCCCCATGCGATGCGCACCCCGGCCAACGATCGCGTGATCCGGGCGCTGACTTCCACCTTCGAACAGTTCAACGTGGATGCCAAAGTCGTCGGCTTCCTGCGTGGCCCCTCGGTCACCCAATATGAGGTCGAGCTTGGCCCCGGCGTCAAGGTGGAGAAAGTCACCAACCTGCAGCGCAACATCGCCTACGCGGTGGCCAGTTCGGATGTGCGTATCCTTTCACCGATTCCCGGCAAGTCCGCCATCGGCATCGAAATCCCGAACGAGGATCGCGAAATCGTGCACTTGGGCGACGTACTGCGCTCCGACAAGGCCGTGGGCGACCCGAACCCGATGCTCTCCGGCATCGGCAAGGACGTCGAAGGCCACTTCGTGACCGCCGACCTGACCAAGATGCCGCACCTGCTGGTGGCCGGTGCCACCGGTTCCGGTAAGTCGAGTTTTATCAACTCGATGCTCACTTCGATCATCATGCGTGCCACGCCCGAACAGGTGCGTCTGATCATGGTGGATCCCAAGCGTGGAACTGTCCGCCTACGCAGGCATCCCGCACCTGCTGACCCCGATCATCACCGATCCGAAGAAAGCCGCACAGGCCCTCGAATGGGTGGTCAAAGAGATGGATGCACGCTACTCCGACCTCGAATTCTTCGGATTCCGCCACGTCAAGGACTTCAACGAGGCCGTGCGCGCCGGCAAGGTACATGCGCCCGCCGGCTCCCAGCGCAAGGTGGCCCCCTATCCGTACATCCTCGTGGTGGTCGACGAGATGGCCGACCTTATGATGGTGGCCAAGAACGATGTGGAAAGCTCCATCCAGCGCATCACCCAGCTGGCACGAGCCGCCGGTGTGCATCTGGTGCTCGCCACCCAGCGTCCGTCCGTGGACGTGGTCACCGGTCTGATCAAGGCCAACATTCCATCCCGACTGGCGTTCGCCACCTCGTCCGCCACCGATTCGCGAGTCATTCTTGACACGGTCGGTGCCGAGACCCTGATTGGTCAGGGCGATGCGTTGTTCCTGCCGATGGGTTCCGCCAAGCCGATTCGTGTGCAGGGCTCGTGGGTGTCCGAATCCGAGATTCGCAAGGCCGTGGAGTTCGTGCGCACCCAGCGCAAGCCGAAATACCGCGAAGACATCGAACAGATGGCCAAGGAAGCCGAAAAGAAAGACAGCATGGAGCCCGACGAGGAGATTGGCGACGACATGGACGTGCTGCTGCAGGCCGCCGAACTCGTGGTCACCAGCCAATTCGGCTCCACCTCGATGCTGCAGCGCAAGCTCAGGGTCGGCTTCGCCAAGGCCGGCCGACTCATGGACCTGCTCGAATCGCGTGGCGTGGTCGGGCCGTCCGAAGGCTCGAAGGCCCGCGAAGTGCTCGTCCAGCCGCAGGACCTGCCGCAGGTGCTCGCCTTCATCCGAGGCGAAACCAGCTCGCTCGAAGCCACCGCCCCGCAACAGCCCGAACTCGGCGAATAATTCACCCATCGACCTTCCTCTGATGAGGGAGGTGCCCCGAAGGGGCGGAGAGAGAAGCGCGGCCACGCGGCCATCAGCACGCAACCTGATTCCCGAATAATGGCAGTCAATATCCAGCCAATACTCACTCAAGGTAGAAGTGTGGGGGTAACGTGAACACTATGGATGAGAACACAATGGACAAGCAGTCATCGCCCAAATCATCGCTGTTCGACGGATGGAACGCGCCGCCGAACCTGGTCACCTACTCGCGCATCGTACTCGTGGTGTTTTTCCTGACACTCGACATTCTCGCCGGTGCCTGGGGTGAGAACAACCTGACCATGCGCTGGGTCGCCGCGGTGCTGTTCATCATCGCCGCGTCCACCGATAAAATCGACGGTTGGATGGCCCGCAAATACAATCAGGTCACCGAAATGGGCAAGCTCATGGATCCGATCGCGGACAAGCTGCTCACTTGCGGCGCAATGATTGTATGCTCCGCGTTCGGCGAGCTCGGCTGGTGGGTAACCATCCTGTTCCTGATTCGCGAAATTGGTATCACCGTTATGCGTTTCTTCGTCATGGAGCGTCCGGGCGGCAAAGTCATCGCCGCCGCATGGCCCGGCAAGCTCAAGACCGTATTCCAGTGCGTGGGTCTGTCCATGCTGCTGCTGCCGTTCTGGTCTCTGGGTAACGGACAAGCCACGCCGTTCTGGATGACCGCTTACTACTTCCTGACCTACGCCATCATCTACGTGGCATTGGTCCTGTGCCTCTACTCGGGTGCCGTGTACCTGTACAACACGTTCGTCGCCCCGAAGCGGAAGTGACGGATATTCCAATGCGGGAATTGTGCGACAGTCTCGCGGCCGGCATCCTCAAGATTTGCGAGGCGAACAATACGAAAATCGCCTGCGCTGAATCCCTGACCGGTGGCCTGCTTGCCGATGCGTTCGTGCGTATTCCCGGCGCCTCCAACGTGTTGTTGGGCTCCGCTGTCACTTACGACATCAATGCCAAGGCCTCGATCCTGCACGTGGACAAGGCCCTATTGGATCGAGAAGGTGCCGTACACCCCGAAGTCGCCCGGCAGATGGCCGTCGGTACCGCTCGCCTATACAGCCAGCCGGAATACGGCGACCGAATCATCGGCCTTTCCACCACCGGCGTGGCCGGCCCCGGTCCGGACGGTGACAAGCCGGCCGGACTGGTGTATGTGGGCCTGCGCATCCCCGCAAGCCTCACCCCGGACCATGCCGAAGTGCTCAAAGCCGTCGAACTCCATCTTGATGGCATGCGCGAAGAGATTCGTCGCCTCACCGTATTCCACGTTCTGCAAAACTTGAGTCTATTCACAGCAAGTTTTAAGGAATAAAACCGTTGGGTTGTCGTGTTGTACATAGTGGAAACACTGAACCGACCTGGGAAGGGGCGATGGCGATGGAAACGATGACCCGAGTGAACGAACAGATGGATGTGGCCGCCAAGAAGCCGATGGCTGTGCAGCCGGGTGTCGCCCGTATGCGTGAACTGACTCCGGCCCAGCGCCGTGCGGTGATGTTCGCCCAGCAGCAGGTGCTCAAGGCACAGGCCGCCAAGAAGACCAAGGATCAGCGTCAAGCCGTTCGTGAACGTATGTGGGATGAGGATTCGCCGTCGTACAAGCCGACTGCCGCCGCCGAGCCCGTGGTGGCTGAGGAGGAGCCTCGCGAGTTTTCGCTGCGTGGTGCTATCGGTCATGTGCTGCGCGAGCTGCGCACGCGCGATCGCCGCACGTTGCGTGAAGTCTCCGAGAAGGCAGGCGTTTCGCTAGGCTACCTTTCCGAAGTCGAACGTGGACAGAAGGAAGCCAGCTCCGAACTGCTGAGCTCCATCGCCGATGCGCTCGGAGTCTCCACTTCGCGCATGCTGCGCATGGTGGCTGATTATCTCGACTCGGTCGAGGGCTGATCGGTTGGCGGTGTGAAGCCGCGTCCCGTAATCTATGTCTAGCTGTGAACCCGTATCGCTTGTGGCGATGCGGGTTTTTGCTGTCCTGCGGTTGGTGGCACACTGGCGTGTATGCGTGAACGGGAATTCTGGGAATTACTTGAAGAGGTGTTCGGTCGGACCTACGGTCGTTCGCTGTCGCGTGATCAACGGATGCCCAAACTGGCGAATATGACCGTGGTCGAGGCGCTGGACGCGGGGGAGGAGCCACGCGTGGTCTGGAATGTGCTCTGCGACCAAATGGAGGTTCCGGACTCCAAGCGTTGGGGCCACGATCATAACGCGCCGCCCATGCCCGCCGTCTGACACTGCGGGATTACGGAGTCGCTGAATCGTGAAATTGGCGATTTCGGCGTGTTGCACGCCAAATTCGAACAAATGTTCGTGTGTGTGGTTATAGTTATCCACAGTGACAAGAAGCCGCATACGTGTGCACAGGGTGCTTGCCATCTGCCATAATCCTTACCGCAGTAGGGTTTAAGGAGGCCAGGTGGCCAAGCTCGGGCAAGCTGGAACCACAATGGTTGGTTTGGATTGCCTCACATGGCATGTCCGTCATACGGTGGAGGCATCCGATTCGCACACGACTTCGACAAGGAGAAGATCATGGCACTTGAGACCAAGCCGGCCAAGGACCCGGCAGCCGAGGACAAGCACGAGCTCGATCCCAAGCGCAAGGCGGCGCTGGACACCGCGCTGGCGCAGGTCGAGAAGAGTTTTGGCAAAGGTTCCGCAATGCGACTGGGCGACCAGCCCGAGCAGAACGTCGAGGTGATTCCCACCGGTTCGTTGGCTCTCGATATGGCGCTCGGCATCGGCGGCCTACCCAAGGGCCGCATCGTGGAGATCTACGGCCCCGAATCATCCGGTAAGACCACGCTCGCATTGCATGTGGTGGCCAATGCCCAGAAGAAAGGCGGCGTGGCGGCCTACATCGATGCCGAACACGCACTCGACCCGGCCTACGCCCGCAAGCTCGGCGTGGACACCGACTCACTCATCGTCTCCCAGCCGGATAACGGCGAGCAGGCCCTCGAAATCGCCGACATGCTGATTCGCTCCGGTGCACTTGACGTCATCGTCATCGACTCGGTCGCCGCCCTAGTGCCGAAGGCCGAAATCGAAGGCGAAATGGGAGACAGCCATGTTGGTTTGCAGGCCCGACTCATGAGTCAGGCGCTGCGCAAGATGACCGGCGCGTTGGCTCAGGCCGGCACCACCGCCATCTTCATCAACCAGCTGCGTGAAAAGATCGGCGTGTTCTTCGGCAATCCCGAAACCACCACCGGCGGCAAGGCCCTGAAGTTCTATGCCTCCGTGCGTCTCGACATTCGTCGTATTCAAACCCTGAAGAATGGCGACGAAGCGGTGGGCAACCGCACGCGCGTCAAGGTGGTCAAGAACAAGATGGCCCCGCCTTTCAAGTCCGCCGAATTCGACATGCTCTACGGTGAAGGCATTTCCCGTGAGGGCTCGGTAATCGACATGGCTCAGCAGGTTGGCGTGGTCAAGAAGTCCGGTTCGTGGTTCACCTATGAGGGTGATCAGCTCGGTCAGGGACGCGAGAAGGTTCGTCAGTTCCTTAAGGACAACCCGGCCATCACCGAGGAGATTGAGAATAAGGTCAAGGCCGAGTTCGGTCTGATCGGTTCCGCCGACCAGTTCGCGGAAGATGGCGAAGCCGCAGCAGCGGCCGCTGTCAGCGAGGCCGCCGCTGCCGACGTGGCCAAGGACAGCAAGGCCGCAGCGGCGCCTGCTGCCAAAACGACCCGTGCCAAGGCCGGCGCAGCTAAGGCCTGAACATGATTAGTGCCGAAGCATTCTTGCGGCGCAATCCTGTTGCGTCGCAAGACATGCCCATTGCCGAGCAGCGTGTTCAGTCGAAACCGCCGGGACGTTTTTCTCGACGGGGGAGAGACGCTGCCGTTGTCGAAGATCCCAATGATTTGGACGCTTGCCGCGAGGCTGCATTGCGTTTGCTGGACGCGGCCCCACGTGCATCCGGCGCGTTGCGCGAACGATTGCTCAGCAAAGGCTATGGCGAGGCGATTGTGGACGAGGTCATCGAACGGCTGATTCGCGTGCAACTGATTGACGACCGCGCTTATGCCGAATCGGCCGTACGCTATTGTGCCGGTCGCATGATGGGTCGTCGTGGTGCGGTCCTGGAACTTGCTCGCAAAGGCGTGGACCGCAAACTGGCTGAACAGGTGTGTGGCGAAGCTGAGCAAAATGGCATCTTTGAAGATGCCGCATGGGAATTGGGCCGCCAAATAGCCCGCAAAACCCATGGCCTCGATCGTCAGGTCCGTCAGCGTCGGTTTTGGTCCGCAGGCGGCCGCAAAGGACACAGCCCCGAAACCCTCCGCCGAGTCGCCGCCGAATTGTTGGTGTAGCCAAGAAAAAAATGAGACCTCTTATACCCCGGGTTCTGTCGTGCCGTGCGCGAACGCACGGCACGGATGGCCATCCATCTCGACCTGACGTTGCCGCCAGGCTCTAGCAGCCTACCCGATGACACGGGCGAGCAGCCCTTACCGCCATCTGCTTGGCCTTGCTCCCGATGAGGCTTGCCATGCGACCTACTGTTACCAGAGGCCCGGTGGTCTCTTACACCGCCGTTTCACCCTTACCCGTCGAGGACGGGCGGTCTGTTCTCTGTTGCGCTATCTCTCAGGTCACCCTGGGCGGACGTTATCCGCCATCGTGCTCTATGGAGCCCGGAAGTTCCTCAGCCGATCCCAATGAAGATCACGGCCGCGGCCATCAAGAGGTCTCAAGCCTGCAATTATACATAAGGTGCGGAAAAGGCGGCATCCCGCCCTGCGGTGAGGCCATGACGTTGCCCGGTTATCCTGTTTTCTCCATAGTTGGGCATAGTTGGGCGATTCGTGAACGACGCGCCGAATATCGGATGGGGCGTGTCGGGCGTGTTGTGGCGTGTCGTATGGAGACGAATCAAATCTGTAAGAGCTTGGTATGTGCGAGAAAGAGCAAGAAAACGCTGCCTATCCATTGCAGTATTTACCATGACGAACAAACGAGCCAGCCTGATAAACCGGTATCAAATCTTCTTATAGGAGACTGCTGCCAAAACCCCAGTATATACATCGTTTCATTGCAGAGAAAAGCCCGGGAATAAACATATATTCTCTGGGCGAGTTTCCGGCCGTTCACCCATTGTTCGTCTACAATGAAACATACCCGGTCGGTGATGATGCCGTTCGGAACACATATAGCGGGTTACACCGCTTGAGTTAGAGGAGGTCAACATGGAAATCGTCGTTACCGGACGCCACACGCAGGTCAAGCAAAGGTTCCGTGATGTGGTCGAGACCAAGATGAATCGTGTGACCGCTATCGCCCCGGATGCTCAGCGCGCGCAGATCGTGCTGACCCATGAGGGCAACCCGCGTCAGGCCGATACCGCCAAGCGCGTGGAAATCACCGTTATCGCCGGACGTACCGTGGTGCGTGCGGAGGCTTCCAGCACCGATGAATTCAGTGCGCTGGACATGGCGCTGGATAAGTTGACGCTGCGTCTGCGTCGTACTCGTGACCGTCGCAAGGATCACCGTCGTGGTTACGCGAACCCGGTCCCGGTGGATCTGGGTGTTATCGCCCCGGAGCCCGAGCCGGAGGTGTCGGAGGAAGAGCCGAACAACAGCCCGCAGGCTGCGGTCGCCTCCGATCTTGGCCCTGGCGAATCCGTGGAGGTCCAGGTTGGGGATACGCCGATTGTCATCCGTCGCAAGCTGCACATCGCCGAGCCTATGAGCATCGACGAGGCGCTGTACGAGATGGAACTGATCGGACACGACTTCTTCCTGTTCGTGAACAAGGAGACCGGACGCCCGTCCGTCGTCTACCACCGTCACGGTTGGAGCTACGGCGTGTTCGAAATCGATACTCCGGAGAATGTCAAGAAAGCCTGAGGGTAAGGGCTGCTGACACGATCAGCTGATACCGCATGGACCGCTTCCAATATGGAGGCGGTCCATTTTTTCGTAAGAAGGTCGAAAAATTCGACTGCTGACGGTGCGAGGCGCTATTCTGGTACGCGGACACCACCACTTATCAGTCAAGGGAGAACCCAGTGGTCGATATTATTGACAAAGCCCTGCGAATGGGTGAAGGCCACCAGCTCAAGAAGCTGGAGAACGTGGCCAAGGCCGTGAACGCTCTTGAGGACGAGATCTCCGCCCTCTCTGACGAGGATCTGAAGGCCCAAACCCCGAAGTTCAAGCAGGAAATCGAAAACGGCAAGAGCCTGGACGAGATCATGCCCGAGGCGTTCGCCACCGTGCGCGAGGTCTCCAAGCGCACCCTTGGCCAGCGTCACTTCGACGTGCAGCTCATGGGCGGTGCTGCCCTGCACTGGGGCAACATCGCCGAAATGAAGACCGGTGAAGGCAAGACCCTGGTCGCCACCCTGCCCACCTATCTGAACGCTCTCGAAGGCAAGGGCGTGCACGTGGTCACCGTTAACGACTACCTCGCCAGCTACCAGAGCGAGCTGATGGGCCGTATCTACCGTTTCCTCGGCATGAACGTCGGC
>ERZ826146.2341-NODE-2341-length-14552-cov-3.429537_pt1 | contig 14552 bp, 11 predicted proteins | sample MGYA00519857_ERZ826146 | MGnify/ENA primary metagenome ERZ826146 (study PRJEB31778, sample SAMEA3449222) | human gut metagenome | biome: human gut; feature: human-associated habitat; material: faeces | place: United Kingdom | collected 2010/2012 ...
ACCACCATAATTTTGTGTTACATAGATTTTTCCGTTTATTTGATAGTAGAATCTTACATAGTCTGTCGTATTGCTTTCCGTTCTGCAGTTTGATGCAAATGTAATCTTATAGACTTCCTGCTCAACAGCATATCGATAGGCATAACCTGTCGCAGTATTAAAGAAGAAATCCCCAGCATGTGCTTTCTTCAAAGACACAGTATTCCATGAATTTGCCGGAGCGTTATTGTTATTTGGAACATAACCACCATAATAATTGCCGTTTTTCTGCAATAAATTCTGTGTGAGAGACTCAACACTTGCCTCGATTTTTCCATCGGTAGCAGTAAGTTTTGTATTAACTTCGCTCATGGTGTAGTAATTCTTCAGCTTATTATCTGTAGAAGCATTGGCCGAACTAATCGCATCTGACTTCGCATCAGATATATTCTTTTCCACTTGTGAAGTATAAGATACTGCAAGTTTTTCTGATGTGATGGAATTGGCAACAATCCTTTCACCAAGTATCTGACCATCAAGTGTCATGCCTACATTAAAAGGTCCTCCATATCCATTCTTACTGCCACCGATACCATTCAGATTCACCTGCAGTACCTTCGTTGCCGTATCCTTATCCATCGTATCCATGTAAAGATCACGAAGCCATCTTCCCTGGTCATCATATTCCGTCAGCTTATATCCACCCTGTTTTCCATGCATCTGTTCGGTTAGATTATCGACTGCGTCTTTAATACGAGCATTTGTCACTTTCCTGTTCTGCTCCGTTTCTTCCGCCAAGGACTGATAGCTTTTAGAAATCTGCTCTATATATCCTTTTTGCTTAGTCTCTCCAAGTTCAAAGCTAGTCTCAGCTGACTTTGAGAGCGGAATCGATAGTTTAAGCACTGGGAATAATCTATCCATGCCATAAGGCTTTGCAATGCATCGAACTTTATCACCAAGGCTGATGCTCTCATAACTTGCATTCATCAGCGATAAATCCACAGCTTTTAATTTAAGCGTGATATTTTCAAACTGATTGCTCTTAATCCACTCAGCACCTTTTTTTATCAGATTTGATGGGACATTGACATCATTCCAATGTTCTACAGCACAAACCCAGCCAAACTGCTTATAGGCATCCTCTGAGACAATGTAATTCTTATCATCATTTACAGAAGTAATATCTACATACTGTTTTAAAACATCGTTTGTAGAATCTTCTGATTCAATCTCCGCTCCAAGAGGAATGACCGCTGTTGCTATATCATCTGCAGATAGGTTTTCCGTATAATCAAGAAGATTTAAACCAAAGGAAATCGTCTGTGTACTCTCAACTCCTATATCCTCGATATTTAACCAATCCAGATACAGCTTTTTATTCTCATGTCTTACAACCAGATATCCACCAAGTCTATCGACTAGTTTTGACTTGATGCAGTCAAGTGTGGTTTCAAAGTTTGAGTATCGATATAAAGAATCATTTGGATCTGTAACAGTGACAGAGCCTACGATAAATTTCTTTCTATCTTCCACATGAGCATTATGCTCTGTAATAAAGGCAGAAAGCATCTGTCTTGGAGATTGATTATGATATTCTTTCTGTGGCTGTATGCTGTCCGCAAGATATCCAAGGACTCCTACACAGCTTACTTTCTTATTTCCCATGAAGTCTTTATCCTGACTTCTTACCTCACCATAGAAGATTTCTTTACCGTCACGAAATACCGATACCATACTTTTTCTGTTATAAACCACATCATATCTTGGATTTGTCTTTGGAATTGTAAAATTAAAACTGCCGCTGCCACCAAGCACCAAATCAAGAACAGGTGATGTAATCGCAAAGTTCTTATCTCCGGGGATATATAATGTTTCATCATCAATTTTTACTGTATACATTTACAATCTCCCCTTTCGATACTTCACTGTAATTTTTCCTGTTCCGTTTAATCTGATAGAACCACTTCCATCGCATTGCAGAGTTGGCAGAAGATTGATTCCCTCATGACACTGATATGATGAACCATCTATGTATGCCTTAATTCCTGAGCCTGTTATATTTTCACATTCAGCAATCATCTCTAAGACCTTTGTGCTTTCATCTGCATAGTAATAGACATTTCCTGATAAATTCCTCTCACTGATAAGATAACCATTAACGGCATTCTTTGTTTCATACTTAAAAGGCGATAAATCATAATCAATCGTGATGGTCGAGTTATTTTTATTCGACTTCCACGAACTTATATGAAGTCTGCCCTCATAGTAATAAAGTGGATCATCTTCTAAGACAATCCGCATAAATCTGCCTTGCATAAATGCAAGAAGTTCTGAATATACATCGCTCCATTTCTTCTTATTTTGAACCAGAAACTCAATGCTGCCCGTCCTGTTTTCATAGGACATCTTTCCTGTTAAAGAATCCGATACATCAAGTACACCACTCATTCCCGGTACTTCAATATAGGAATATCTAGGAGATGACGGATTAATAATTGGTCTGGATGTGGGAATAAGTCCAAAATCATCATAGGTATTTTTGCCGTCAATAATTAAGCTATGATACATCGACTACCACCCCTTTCCCTTTTGCATAGCTAATTTTCCAAGTGCAGCATCCATCTGTGGAGCCATAGCACCTACCATAGCACCGGAATCAAGTGTAACAGTGCTATTTGCAAACTGTGGGAAATACTCACTCATCATTGCAATCATCTGACTCATCACACCGATAAGATTTTGATTTGACCCCTCTGCCATGCTTTGGAGCATATCAAGTCCCATAATAACTTCGGGACCTGCTTCTCCACCGCCAAGCAGTGTATTTCCACTTCTTCCAAAGATGGTAGGTCCATTTAGGATCATAGGCTTATCCATAGCCTTTTTGTACCAGTCAATCGCAAGATGAGGCACAGATGGCGGAGCAAGTGAAAAGCTACCCTTGATGCTAAAATGTGGTAACTTGATATGAGGCAGACTAAGCTTCAGCCCTGAGAAGAAGCCTTTGATTTTATCAATTATGCCTTTTATCACATCTCTTGCCTTTTCAATAGGTGTTGTAATAGCTGTCTTGATGCCATTCCACACATTCGTTGCTACTGCCTTAATCCCATTAAAGATATTAGAAATCGTGTTTTTCACCCCATTAAACACATTTGATACAGTGCTACTAATAACATTTATTACTGTAGATATTGTAGTCTTTATTCCATTCCATATATTGCTTAGGAATGTTTTGATTGCATTAAATACTGTAGTAATTACATTTTTAATCGTATTTATCACAGTAGATATCGTAGTACTGATTGCATTCCAAACAGTTGTAAATACGGTCTTTATAGCATTCATGATGGTAGTTACGACATTTTTTATACCATTCCAGATGTTTGAAAAGAAGGTAGAGATACTCGTCCAAAGATTTACAAAGAAATCCTTGATTCCAGTCCACACTTCTTCCCAGCTAGTTCCAAACCATCCGAGAATAACATTTGCAATACCTTTTATAGCTGTTGTAAAGGTATTTACAATGAAATCCCAGATAGAACCAAAAACTTCTTTGATTCCAGTCCATACCATATCCCAATCGCCAGTAAAGATTCCGGCAAAGATATCCGGGAACTGCTTCCGGATGTCTGGAGGTTGAAGAAGTCCAACGAAAATCCAATTGAAGTCTAATAGAGATACAATAGAATAGCAAACTCTTCCTGTCAACTTTATATTCGTTGATAAGAAGAGTCTGTTGTTTTATGAATCTACAATGTGTACTTTATCGGATGCTTACAAAAATACTACTTTTTATGATATTCCACGCCTTCTTCCGCTGCCATTGAATAATCCCCCCCACCCCAATGGTACACTTTCGGGTCATTTACAGTTGGTTCATTATCCGTCCACTGCTCGCATTGGCGTATCACCGTTTCAAGTGCATTAGCGGCTTCTTCAGGAGGATAGTGGTATTTCTTCAACAACCTCTTCACCATTTTACGCATACCCGCACGGGCCGACTCCTTCTTCTGCCAGTCTATCGTACGGTTTTGGCGAAGAATTTCCGTCAATTCTTTGGTCATGGCCACCAGTTGCTCGTTGGTATAGACATCCTGCACAGCCTGTGGCTTTGTCAAGGCATCGTAAAAAGATTTCTCCTCTCTCGTAAGTCCCAAATCCTTCCCAGCCGATTCGGACGAGGAAATTTCCTTTGCCAGTGTCAAGAGCTCCTGTATCACTTCCTCGTTGGTCAGCAGTCCTTTCAGGTAGTTCGATAAAGAACGATTCAACAGGTCTGAGAATTTTTCTGCCTGCACGATATTTGTTTTTTGATATAAGGAAACCCGTTCGGCCAAGAGCCTTTTCAACAATTCAACTGCAATATTCTTTTCTTTCATCTTGGAAACCTCCTCCAAGAATGTGGCATCGAACAATGAAAATTCCGCTTTGACGTCCGAGAAAAGATTGATTACGCCATCACTCTTGACACTTTGCTTAAGTAATTCACCAATACGCGCATTGATTTCACGTTTGGAGACTTTTCCTTTTCCTGTCATCCGTGAAAGCAAGGTACGGACGGTTTCAAAAAATGCAGCTTCATAGCGTTGCGGTTCATCCAGCAAACTACGGCACAGCGTAATGGAGTTATGCAACAACATCGCTTCTTTCAAGAATAACTGTTGCTGCTCCTGCTTTTCAGCCGATAGGATAAAGTTTACACCCCCTTTTATGATTTGGGCACACTCTGCATCTGATGCTGTACGGAAACGGCTGTAATCGTAGCCATGAAACAAATCCTGACATATCTCCAACTTCTCCTTAAACTTGAGCAAAGCCGTTTCTTTAATGTCAGGATTACCAAAGTTTTTACGGTCACGCCGGGTATAATCATGCATGGCTTCCTTTAAGGCCTTGGCTATGCCGATATAATCCACAACCAATCCACCCGCCTTACCGTTGAATACCCGGTTCACACGTGCAATAGCCTGCATCAAGTTGTGCCCACTCATGGGCTTGTACACATACATGGTAGCCAGCGACGGCACATCAAATCCTGTCAGCCACATATCCACCACAATAGCAATCTTCATCGGGTCCTCATTATCCTTGTAGCGCTTGGCCAGTTCTTTTTTGTATTGTTTGTTACCTATGATGGCATGCCATTCTTCAGGGTCTTTGTTGCTGGCCGTCATCACCACCTTCACCTTTTCACCCCAATCGGGACGCAGTTCCAGCAGTTTGTTATAAATGCGCATGGCTATCGTGCGCGAATAAGCCACAATCATGGCTTTACCCGTCAGTTCATATTGCCGGTTTTCTTCATAATGCTTCAGAATGTCCCTGCACAGCGAATCAATTGTTTCCGGGGCACCTAAAATCTCTTCCAAGTGCGACATCTCCTTTTTGCTCTTCTCAATCTGTTCTTCCGTAGCACCTTCCTCGGCAAGCAAATCATATTCCTCGTCAATAGCTCTCAATGTAGCTTCGTCTAAGTTCAGATTGATGACACGCGATTCGTAATATACCGGACAAGTGGCACCGTCAGCTACCGCCTGAGTCATGTCGTACACATCGATATAGTTACCGAAAACCTCAACCGTATCCCTGTCCTTTGTAGAAATAGGCGTACCTGTAAAGCCGATGTACGAGGCATTGGGCAAACAATCGTGAATAATCCGAGCGGTACCTATAACCCGTTTGGCTACTTCTTCCCCTTTCTTGTTTCTCGTCATCCGGATCTTTTCTTCAAAACCGTATTGCCCACGATGCGCCTCATCGGTCATCACCACAATGTTTTTTCGGAGAGAAAGCGGTTCGGGCGACTCTTCAAACTTCTGCATGGTGGTGAAAATGATACCGTTAGCTTCACGCCCTGCCAACAGCGATTTCAAGTCTTCACGACTTTTGGCTTGTACAGGTTCCTGACGCAAAAAATCTTTGCATTTGGCAAACTGTGTATAAAGCTGGTCGTCAAGGTCATTACGGTCAGTAATCACCACGATGGTAGGTTGCGACAATTCGTTTTGCAACAGATGAGCATAAAACACCATCGACAAGGATTTTCCACTACCTTGGGTGTGCCAGAAAACTCCAATCTTACCGTCATTCTGCACCGCAATTTTGGTCCGTTCGATGGCTTTCTTCACGGCAAAATACTGATGATAGGCCGCCAGTATTTTAGCTGCCCCTGCTTCATCTTTTGAAAAGCAGACAAAATTCCGGATGATGTCCAGCAGCCGTTCACGTTGGAAAATCCCTTCAACAAACGTATCATAGTCCGCAAAATCCGTACTTTCATAATCTCCGTCCTTGGTTTTCCATTCCATGTAACGATCTTCCTTGCTGGTAATGGTTCCAGCTTTCGAGCAGGCCATGTCACTCATCACACAGAACACATTGTAGACGAACAGCGAAGGAATCTCCTGCATGTAGTTGCGCAGTTGCCGATAAGCCTCCGAGGCATCCGTTTCCTCCCTCGAAGGTGATTTCAGTTCCATCACTACCAGAGGCAATCCGTTGACAAACACAATGAGGTCTGCCCGTTTCTCCGAATGTTCCACAAATGTCCATTGATTGACAATCTGAAAATCATTTCGTTCTGTATGGTCATAGTCTATCAGATACACCAAGTCGTTGCGCTGCTCCTTTCCATCGAAGTACGACACCTCAACGCCGTGTTGCAAATAGTCCATGAACAGTTCGTTCTTCTGGTTCAGGCTCCCTGTATCTATATCCTTCAGTTTGGCTATCGCTTCCTGTATAGCAGCCCGCGGCTTTCCTCTGTTCAGATTGCCGAGACTTGTCAATAACTGTTCTTCATAAAATGGTACATAATAATCACGCTCAATATCCGGTCCATACAGATGCTGGTAACCCATCTGTTCGAAAAGGGCTATCAACGCTTTTTCGTAATTATCTTCTGTGAATGACATGACGCATCCGTTTTAACAAGTTTCCAACCGTTCAATCCATTCGTTGAACAGAATACATTTCTTTCTGATAGTCTCCAGTCCTATTTCCAAAGCCAGAAAAGCTCCATCCGTCACTTTATCATATCCGTTGATGGCTTTTTTCAGTCGTTCCGAAGATGCCGTAGCAGGACTGTTGTTGATTTCTTCTGGAGTCTTGAAATCATTTACCGCACGTTCCAACTGCGGAAAATCAAGTTGCTCTTTTGTAAAGTTTCTGGGAAATACGGAAATGTCACTGAACAGCAATCCCTCAAATTCATGCAGTTGAATATAAGGGATAAACCTTGGACGTTGCGCTTCGTCCATATCCAAGGCCATCTGCTCAAACAGATAATGCATCCGGTCGTATAAATTCGCTATTCCCTTGCTTTTCATCCATCCCGGGAAATGATAGGAATCCCGGATACGGTAATAATCCACCAGCAAGGAAACGGTACAATTCCCTTCATTCAGGTGTTTGATAATCTGTTTCTTAAGAGTATCCCATGCCACAATACCACCGTTCGAATGTTTGATGGTAGGAGCTTCAATCAAAATATCCTTTGTCAAGAAATAATCGCGAAGCACGTCATTACAGAACGCCTGTTCCGTAGCTCCCTCACAGATGATAATCAGTCTTTTCATTTCGGCTGCCCTCCTTTCAGGATATTTTGTTTCCACAAGTCGCCCAATGTATAGTCCTCCATCCAAGATTCCAGACTTTCAGGCTTCAGCCTTTCCATCACTGACACACCTTCAACCTGATTGACGGTAATCACATTTTCGGCATCGAAATTGGTAATCAGGTCCGCACTCTGAGTTGCAACAATGACTTGCGTCCCTCTGGCCGCAACCGATTTTATCAGTCCGGCTAATTTCTGAATAGCCAAGGGATGCAGTCCCAGTTCAGGCTCGTCAATGATAATAACCTTGGGTGGAACAGGTTGCAAGAACAGCGTTGTCAACGCAATGAAGCGCACTGTGCCATCGGAGAGGTCCGTCGGCCCGTAAATGGTCGAGCTGAATTTATCTGTCCACTGCAGACGAACCGTATCGGCTGCGCTTACGTTGAAATAGAAATCGCTGAAATAAGGAGCAATGCTCTGAATGACACGTACAATCCGTTTGTAGGTAATAGGAGAATTCTCTCGAATACCATACAGAAAAGCCGCCAGATTTTCCCCTTTCTCATACAGATAATACACATCGTTCACAATGTGACTTTCTTTGGTGAACGGGGAGCTTTTGCCCGTGTCATGGAAATGATACTTCTTTATCTCAGACAGGTATTTCTTGATGTATTCACCTCTTGACAGTCCGTTATACGACTTGATATTGGCTTCATTCCCAAAACTGGCTATATCAAAAGATGAATTGTGGTACCCCAGCTTCTCTTTAGAGAATACAAATCTGCTGTCTCCCTCTTTCAGTTCAAATGAATAGAAATTATCTTTGAAATAAATTGTGGCGCAAATCGTATCCGTAACCTTGCTGCCCTGAAAGAAGTATTTGTCTATGCCTCCTCCCAGTGCCACATATTCCGTGAGCTTTTGTTCATATAGTCGATTCAGAAACTCGAAGAAGGACAGGAAGTTACTTTTTCCTGATCCGTTTGAACCTATCAATATATTGATGGGAAGCAAGTCAAGTGTCAGATTCCGGAAAGACTTATATCCTTTTATTTCTATTTTGTCCATAATTTGATGTTATTGGGGAGATTGTTACAAAAGTAATAAATTCTTGTATGTTACGTCATCTGATCTTAAAAAAGATGGCAACATCTCGAATGAGCCTTCCAAAAGTTTTCTATATTTTTAAAGTGAATATAATAGACGTAAATATTACATTCATAGATGTTTCTATCATCTATTCTTTGAAAAGATATTCTTCTTTATGTTTTATATAGTTTTCAAACCGCTTGGCTTCGGCATCATCAATAAATGATATAGTTCGGTACTCAATATCCTGTATATTATTTAGAACATAATTGAACTTGCCTTTGTTTTTTCTTGTTCCTGCGCCGAAAGGGGCAGGTAACAATGATGACATCCTATATGCAATATTTTTACTGGTACCAAATAAGACGTACTTGTCAATTTTTTTATTCCTAAGCTGATATACACCACTTCCAAATGGAGCATTTAAGTATCCTCCTTTCCTTGGGTCAGGAAAAGATTTCCAATCACTCCATTTTTCATTATATAGTTTTTCAAAATCTCTCATGAATGAAATTCAATTGTTTTTGGAGTTATTTAATTTCGTTTCTATTCGCTAAGTTTTAATTCTCCTGACATGAGTTTAGGAAGAAGAGTATCTCGGAGATTTGCTAAATAATCATATTCATTCAGTTCTTTTATCAAAAGAGAAAAATATGGTGATACCATTTCATTATATTTTGAAATTATTTCTTTAGTAGGAAGTATTATGGGAATTGACTCTATATCATTGGCACTGATATTTGGCTGTGCACTTCCCTGTCCTTTATTTATGATTTGGGAGATGATATTTTCACGTTTCAATAATCCATAAATAAATGGAACTTTCAATATCGGATTTTCGCCTAAGAAAAATTTACCTACACGCTGATTAACATACATTCTTTCCTTTAAAATAGGTACTAAACAAAATTTTCCTATAGTAGCGCCCGTCATTGCTATTAATAGATCTCCAGGCTTTAAAGAGAACTCTTTAGCTTTCAATGTATTTTCTTTATTTACATAAGAACAATCGTTCATATCTAAATTTCCAGACGAAGATATGTTTTTAATTTTCACAACCTTAACCCCTTTATCTGTCCACCATGAACTTTTAAAAGCAAACCCAGATCTTATTTTACAATAATCTCCGATTGTACCAACTTTCCATCCTTCCGGAATCTTCCCAAGCTCCGAATCTACAAACTTGCCGTCTTTGAATGGCACAAAATCTACAAACCAAGATTTGAATAAGGCCTGTACCTGCTGCTCTAAATTTTCATTGATGCGGCAGTTGAGTTTGATTTTGTCGTCAAGAGGGGATAATATTCCTGCAATTTTTTTCTGTACATGTATATTAGGAATTGATACTATTTCTTTTTTTATCATAGGGATTGTTATTTGTGGTATTGCAGAACCATCCCCTTTAATTCCCTTATTTTTTAAGTTATAATATAAGAATTTTGTATCAACAATATTTTTTGTTACTAAAGTAATTAATCTAACAATAGGAGTGAATGGTTTCTCTCTATATGCTACAAATCCTGTACCTGCACCTCTTGCAGCGATAGTTATAGCTGGCTTTGATACAATAGGAATTTGACAATATCCATACAATCCTTCATTTTCTACCGAGTTAGCATATATTGGAATCTTGTTGTTATTTGTCTTTTCTTTAGTTGGATTGAGTTTTTTAGCATCACCTCCAGCAAAAATGTCAGTACAGATTTCGTCTAAACTATATTCTTTCCACTCTTTCATTCTATTTATTATCAATTTATTGAATCATGAAAAATCATACTATCTATTCTTTTTTGTTCTTCTTTGACAAACGCGCATAGCTCATCTTCAAAGATTTTTTTCTGCTCATTTAAATAAGCAGAAATAGTATAGCAAAAAATATTCATTAAGTTTATAGCCTTGTTCAGGTCATTGTTTTTTTCATTAATTACATTATGAATATTTTTTTCATATTCAGGTGCTATTTCTTTTGAAATCTTAGCCATAGTTAAAATCATTCTTCTCAATTCATCCGGAGAAATTATGTAATTTGTTTTATACAAATTAAGAATAGATAAATCTCGAACCCATTCACCATATTTCTGACGCATATTACTTAATGTTATCAATACTTTTTTCGCTGATTCATTTCTATCATACTTTATTAATTGAACACTCAGCCTATTATTATTAGATATATCATTTGCTGCCATTTCATCTATAAAATGTCTGTCGTCTTCGGTGAAAATCCCTTTTGTTAGTTTCACTGAATAATCAGCTACAATAATAGGTTGCATTGAATCATTGATTATCATAATGTTTTCAACCAAGTCATCTAATCTTTTTTGTTCAATTTCACGTTGAACTAACAAAAGTTGAAGTCGCTGATTGCTTTTGTTTTGCTTATCAGAAATATGAATAGTCCAATAAGCAATAATCATAGCAATAAAAGTAACTATGGAGCCAATAGCTGTCCAATCAATTGTATATAAATCAAAATTCATATGCTTTATTTGATTTCAAACCCAATACTCCCCAACTGTTTCCGAATCTCTTCCTCCAACTGATGCGATTTCTCAAACATCTCAGACAACTCCGAAGTGAGCCGTGTCATTTTCTCCTGGAACGGTTCACCGTCATCCTCGGTCTCTGCAATGCCCACATAACGGCCGGGAGTGAGGATATAATCCTGCTTGGCCACGTCATCGAGCGTAGCCACGGCACAATATCCCTTTTCAGGTTCCAATGTGCCTGCCTCAAACGCTTCAAAAGTGCGGGCAATACGCTGAATGTCTTCCTCCGTCAGTTCACGCAACTTGCGGGTCACCATCGTTCCCATTTGGCGGGCATCGATAAAGAGAATTTTCCCCGGTTGCTTCTTGGCGCGGTTGAGGAACCACAGCGAAACGGGAATACCTGTGGTATAGAACAATTGGGAGGGCATCGCCACAATACCTTCCACCAAGTCGGCCTTGATGATATTCTCACGGATTGTGCCTTCACCGCCTGTCTGCGAAGAAAGAGCACCATTGGCCAATACCATGCCGATGCGTCCGTGGGGGGAAAGGTGATGAATCATGTGCTGAATCCATGCAAAGTTGGCATTGCCTGATGGGGGAATACCGTATTTCCAGCGTACATCATCCTGCAACTTGTCGGCTCCCCAGTCGCTCAGATTGAAAGGTGGATTGGCCAGGATATAGTCGGCCTTCAACGTAGGATGCTGATCGTCAAAGAAGGTATCCGCAGCAAACTTGCCCAAATCGGCTTCAATGCCTCGGATAGCCAAGTTCATCTGTGCCATTTTCCACGTGGTGGGGTTGCTGTCCTGACCGAACACGGAAATGTTGTTAAGGTTACCCTGATGTTCGCTGATAAACCGGGCCGACTGCACAAACATACCACCCGACCCGCAGCAGGGATCGTACACGCGACCGCTAAAAGGTTGCAACACCTCGACCAACGTACGGACAATACAGGCCGGCGTGTAGAACTCGCCGGCCAGCTTGCCTTCGGCTTCGGCAAACTTGGAAAGGCAGTACTCGTAAGTACGCCCCAGAATGTCTTTCGTGTCACCATGTTCTTTCATCTGAATGTTGGTGAAAAGGTCCACCACATCCCCCAGTCTACGCTTATCCAACTCAGGACGGGCAAAATTTTTGGGCAGAATTCCTTTCAGGCGTGGATTCTCTTTTTCTATCAGACGCATGGCATTGTCAATCACCGTACCAATCTCAGGGGTATGTGCTGCCTCTGCCACTACCGACCAGCGGGCTTCCTGCGGCACGAAGAAGATATTTTCGGAGGTATATTCGTCTTTGTCTTCCTCAAAACCATCACCTTCTTCCACCAGTTCCTTGTATTTCGTTTCAAATCGATCGGAGATGTATTTCAGAAAAATAAGTCCCAGAACTACAGACTTATATTCTGAAGCATCAAGATTTCCTCGCAACAGGTCTGCCGCCTTCCAAATTTCTTTTTCAAAACCAATCTCTGCCGTATTGTTTTTCTTCGCCATAGGAATATTTTATTTTTCGTTTATTATAATTTTCAAATGCGTGAATAGGTACGCACAACCCTACAAAGGTAGAAAGATTATGCTACATCAAAGAAAAATGGAATAAAGAAATGACATCTTAAATAGCCTTCGTCATTTTTCAGCGAACGACTTTCTGTTTTTTATGTTTCACGAGTCCAAACCGTATGTTTCCCTCCCGTAAAACATACGTTTTCCAAGGCGGAAACGAATGTTTCACGAACGGAAAACATAAAACAATCAAATGCAAATTTTCATCTGCGCCTATGAGTTTTTGAATCCACGTAGAAGGGACACAATCAAAAAAGGCAGTGAGCCATTACACTCACTGCCTTTTTCGAAAATAACTTTCTGTATATCAATGCGTATGCACAATCTCCGTAGGCGCCTGCTCAGCATTGCGCTTTTCGGTCTGTATCACGACGTTGCGTGCCAAATCCATAAAGGCCATACCGGTGACTGAATTTTCATCGAGGGCAGCCGGCGTACCTGCATCGCCGCTTTCGCAAATGCTCTGTACGATAGGAATCTGTCCGAGCAGCGGCACATGCAGCTCTTCTGCCAAGCGTTTGGTACCTTCCTTGCCAAACAGGTAGTACTTGTTGCCCGGAAGTTCGGCTGGAGTGAACCACGCCATGTTTTCCACCAGCCCGAGGATAGGCACGTTCACCTTGTCGTTGGTATACATGTTGATACCCTTACGTGCATCGGCCAGTGCCACTTGCTGCGGGGTGCTGACAATCACGGCTCCTGTAATGGCCAGGGTCTGGAGCAAGGTCAGATGGATATCGCTGGTGCCCGGAGGAGTATCCAGTACGAAATAATCCAGTTCGCCCCAGTTGGCATCGGCTACCAGCTGCTTCAGGGCATTGCTGGCCATACCGCCACGCCACAGCGTAGCCTGATCTGGGTCTACAAAGAAACCGATGGAAAGCAGTTTGATGCCGTATTTTTCAACCGGTACAATCAGGTCTCGGCCGTTCACTTCTTCTGCATACGGACGAGCGTCTTCCACCTGGAACATCTTAGGCACCGAAGGACCGAAAATGTCCGCATCCAGCAAACCTACCTTGTAACCCAGTTTGGCCAAAGCCACTGCCAGGTTGGCGGCTACCGTAGACTTACCCACTCCTCCTTTACCGGAAGACACAGCAATCACGTTTTTCACCTGCGGCAACATCTTGCCCGGTTCGGGGCGGGCTGCCTGCTTGCTTTCGGTGGCAATCGTCACCTCCACATCCTTCGACACATAGGTATGAATGGCGGTTTCAGCCGATTTGACTACCGATTTCATGAAAGGGTCGGTCGGCTTCTCAAATATCAGCGAGAAACTTACCTTCATCCCGTCAATGCGAAGATTGTCGGCCACCATCTCCGCTTCCACAATATTTTTTCCGTTGCCCGGATAACGCACCGTAGCCAGTGCGTCCATAATCAATTTCGGATAAAGTGTCATATCTTTTCAGTTTTAAATCATTTGCTTGTTTTCAGTCCGCTCCGCTTGCTCCGGTTGTAGCTCCGGTAATCGTCCAGTTCGATTTCCACGTCGGGTTCCTGAAGTTCTCCTTCCTGCGGCAGACGGAACTGGATGTACTTGATGTTCAGGCCGCGATCGAGCCACTGCTGTTCGTAATAGGTGCGGATGCTCAGAATGTCATCGTCCATGCCGGAGTGATACAAATCGTCGGTGATGAATTCTACCGGGAAATGATTGGCCTCTACCATATATTTAGTATAGGTAAACATAAAATTACTGTCCGTCTTCAGGTGTACCAGTCCGTCCGGAATCAGGAAACGGCGGTAACGGTTCATGAAATAGGTAGAAGTCAGGCGCTTGGTAGCCTTCTTCATCTGAGGGTCCGAGAAAGTCAGCCAGATTTCGCTCACTTCCCCTTCTGCAAAAAA